>Ga0209367_1010636_pt1 | contig 12312 bp, 14 predicted proteins | sample WorMetLIZISLAND2_FD_187412 | JGI IMG/M metagenome (GOLD analysis project Ga0209367, IMG submission 187412) | Marine gutless worms symbiont microbial communities from Max Planck institute for Marine Microbiology, Germany - Olavius geniculatus... ... | reverse complement strand
CAGTAAACACAGTTACACTAATGCAAGCCTAAAACATCAAACAGTCCATTTTTAACACACTTCAGTCTGGCACAAAATGACACTTTGGCATTATGCAATACAGTATCAAAGCTTGGCAGACGTAATTGCATTAACATCGCAGTGACACTGCTGCCTGTTACAATGCACGGGGAAAGTCAGCCGACCATACTAGTTGTCAGTGACCTTCAAGGTCATCTTACGTCATTGATTTTAATTTCTCTATGATCGTTTCACCTTACTAGTGTTATCATCACCACGCTTATCATCCATCATTCCATCATTTTGTTGTTTTAATCTTAAAACTTTTCCTCCAAATTTTATTGTCCTATTATACATCAGACACTACTTTAAATCGATTTCACGGATATTTGAATTGCTTACGCTTTTCTAGTTTTAGTTTTTTTATAATGTTGATTCGGTTATCGTTATTTTTTAAAAGCTTTTTTCAGATCTCGGGCTGTTGGCTTTGCAACAATCATTATTTTAATGTTTTACTATATGTTTATTTTATTTATTTTATTTTATTTGTATTTCAAACATTTTTATTACTTTTTAGTTTATGTTCTACATTAAACTGGCGGTTTGCTTGTGATTTTTTCAGTGTAGGCCTAAATCATTTATCACATATGACATCATATATCTGTCGAGTAGGTAGACACATATAGTAACACGGGCGAACTGTTCTTTCTACCTACACGAGAGTTTAGTGCTGATTTATCGCTGTACGCATCAGCAGCTAATTATTTTCATCCTCATAAAAATTAGAGCTATCCGACCGTCTGCAATTTGCGGTGAATACCCCCGGGACTATCTTCGTGATTGCCGCAAGACTGGTTCTCCAATTTTTCATTTTTGTCTGAACAACTACCGCCAACCAAAAATCAAAAAGTGTTGAATGGATTTGGATGCGCTATTGTTGGGTATTGCCCAAGAAAGAAATGCATGATTAGAATTTAATATGGCTTACTGGCGATCCGGTTTTACATTCATTATCCAGTATTTTTACTAATGCACTTATCAAACGCAACTCGTGAAATAATTTTGTTTGATTCAATTTGATTCAAGACATTGTTTTTGAATACAAATGCTGCACTGTCGCTTATTATAGTTTTTATAACTGTCACTGGGAGACCAAAACATTCGCCGTGTGTTTTTAGTTTGTCTTGATCTGCTTACCTACTTTGTGACCTACTGCTACCTCTTATCTCTTACTACTGTCACCACTGTTCGTAATCTTATAACCGCCCATAATCTAACTTTAAATTGAAACGCGTATCACAGGCACGTCCCAGGCGAAACGCACCGTCAATCACAGTCATAAAATAAGTACGTTTCAAACACAGTTCAGAGTTTATTATGGCTCGTAATGCTTGCATTATAATACACTTAAGACCGTGCACTGCTGAAACATATGCATAATGCAGACGCGGTGACTGGACCACAAGAATATGAGCTGATACGTTTGTGCGATCGACTGAAAGTTATCATAGGCCTACACTGTGTCCCAAAACGTGCCAATTTGTTATTGTCCACATCTTCGCTAACCTCCACCCCAAGCCCGGTTGGACAGGATGGCCTTTACATATAGGTTTACCGATATCACTGATAAAACGTTTTTTGGCCAGTGTGTTATGCGCAATTAACTGAGAGTACTGTGCCAAAATCTGGGGGTCCTATATTGAGCATCCCCAGTTTCCAGGCTAGAACCGTTACAGCACCCTTGCTGCCTATTTATTGCTAGTTGTTCTTACATTCTTACGATACGATACGATACAACCATTCAGTTTAATCTAGCACATAAACTAAAAAGAACTGAAATGTTTTAAAAAGGATAAAATGAAAGACATTGAGAATAGAAATACTGTTAAATATAAAACTTTCAAAAGTCCGAAAAATGACTGAAATAAGGAAAACTAAAATAAGAAAAAAACTGAAAAAATGAGAAACAAAAAATACTAATAAAAACTAAAACTCAAAAAAAAACTAAAACAAAAAATAATAAAAACCGTAAGCAGGTCCGAATAGTCGTGGAGACAGTCCGAGGGGGTGCCAGATGTTTATGGAGGATAAGATTTTAAAAAACGTCTTGAGATTGGTATGAAAGAATGATGAGGTGATGGATGACAAGAGTGGTGATGGTGACCCTGATAAGGTGAGATGATCATGGAAGTATGGTGAGTCAGGAAGAGGTAGATCACGACGTGGCTGACGAAGTGAGTGGGGGAGTTGATTCCAGAGATGAGGTGATGTATCGCGAAAGGAACGACTGGTAATTTTTAAGGAGGAATGAGTAGATGGACGAGCAAGTGTGACGACAGACGAGGATCGAGTGTTACGTGGTGGCTGGAGAGAGATCAAGTTATACAGGTAAGGAGGTTGAGCAGTATAGAGAAGTTTAAAGGTAAGAGAGAGAATTTTATATTCAATACGTTCATTTATTTTGAGCCAGTGAAGAAATTTAAGAATAAGAGTGGTATGACTAAATTTAGAAGCTCTGACGACAGCACGAGCAAGGGAGTTTTGGATGTGTTAAAAACGATTGAATTCAGACTTAGAAAGATTATAGTATAGAGAGTTACAGTAGTCAAGTTTAAAGTTAACTATGGAAGTTGCAATGAGGCTGGCTGTTTTAGAATCAAGGAAACGATGGTTACAACGAAGCTGACAAATGTGAAAATAGCAAGATTTAGACAGTGCAGAGATTTGATCCGAGAAAGTGAGATGTTCGTCAAATACGAAGCCAAGGTTACGAGCAGAGTGAGTAGTGTTGAGAAAAAAGTTATTTATTTTAGCAAGTTGCTGTTCAAGCCCAATGAAAAAAAAATTCAGTCTTGGAGGAGTTGAGAGTTAGTAGGTTAGCAGTCATCCAGGAAGAGATACATTGCAAGACATCCTGAAGGTGAGTTAGATTAGAATGGAAATCAGGTGGACGGAAAGAGAGGAAGATCTGAGTGTCATCTGCATAGAAGTGGTGATTTAAGGAATGAGATGAAATTAGAGTGCTGAGAGGGGTGGTATACAGGATGAATAGTAAAGGACCAAGAACAGAGCCTTGAGGTACACCATAGAGAGAACCATGTGGGGAAGACAGACTACCAAAGCAGCGGACACGGAAAGAGCGAGATGACAAGCATGATTTGAACCAGTTTAAGACAGTGCCGTGAATGACAAACCAGGATGAGAGAGTAGAATGAAACGAGAGAGTAGAATGTTGTGATCTATGGTGTCAAAGGCAGCAGACAGGTCAAGAAGACAGAGACATTATACCAATGGCATTGACGAGATGATCGTTAATGTACAGAAGAGCAGTTTCAGTGGAATGATGTTTAGAGTAAGCAAACTGGTGTTGATAATATTAGTGATAGTAAGAATAAAAACAGAAGAACATTTTTAAGGAGCCAGGTATCGGATCTAAGTCATATTGCTTGTTTGGACAACTGGACAGGATCTTGGATATTTCAGATTCAGCAGTCGGCTTGAAAGTCGAGAAGTCTGGAGGTGTGGCCGTGGGAGAAGGTGAGTGTGGAAAAACAGGAGTAGAGTCCTTGAGCAGGGAAAGACGAAGTTTGGAGATTTTATCAGTAAAAAAAGCGAAACTATCAGCAAGTGAACTGGCTGAAATAAAGGTAGGTAAGGGTGAAGAAGATTCACGATGTAAAAGATTATTGACAGTTTACCAGAAACGCCGAGGATTATCAGAAGATGGAGAAACAATCTGGGAGTAGTATTGTTTTTTTAGATGAGAAAATTAGACTGTGACAGCGGTTACGCAGAGACTTAAAGGAAGACCAGTCAAGAGAAGAATGTGTGCGTTTCCAGATATTTTCGGCATGACGGACAGAAGATCTAAAGGCACGAAAAGCAGGTAGGTAAGTAGAGGAGATACAGCAGATTTTTTTAGAGTAGAATGAAAATTACCAGAACTAAGAAAGGTGCAGATTTAGAGTGACGTTTGGAGAGCTTGGAAATGACCGGAGCTGTTTGTCAAGGAGTGCAGAAAAAGGATAGATAGATATTAATAACAGACAGTTTGCTATGAGGTAATTTGGGAGTAATAAAGCCATGTTCAAAGGAAGAGAACCGAGAGTGAGCAGTAGGTAGCTGTGTGAAATGTTCCCGGATAAGGAAACCAGTGCCACCGCCGATAGCTGAAGTATTGTCGAATTGCCAGATGATGGCCGAAGAAAGTTTTCTAAGGTATAACTAGGTGGAGTACAATGGGAAAGTTCAGTTATGGTGGTAGAAGGTTTCATCCAGGTTTCAGTCAGACAGACAAGATCAAAATGGTGACAGTCAATTAGGTCAGAGACAGCGGCAAAATAAAGTGGGTGTAAGATAGAGCGAATATTAAGAGTACAGACAGTGAAGTTAGTAGGTTTAGGATTAGATTCAATGTCGCCAGAGATTGTGATTGCAAAAAGGCAAAAATGAGAGCACTATGACAGTACTGGATACGTGAGCGAGAGAAGATTAGACAGAAAAAATGAGGTGAGGGTTAAGTGTGAGTATTGTAGACAAGCAGTGTGATACAAGGAAAGGCGAGAAACGGAGGCAGATAAATATGATGACGTGTCCTGATGATGTGAAAATGACGTTATGATGAGAAAAGTGATGAGACAAGCGAGCAGATGCATGATGAATGATGAACAGAGATATGATATGATAGCGTGGTGAGGTGAGCGATAAGATATGATATGATGTGATATGATGTGATATAAACAAACTAATCTAGCCAAGAATATGTGTCGTCATCATGGCAATGAAAGCTTAAAGGTAATAAAGGTGGACCTCTTCAGGAAAGAAGAACGTTGGTGAGTTTTCGTCCCCCGTCTCAGCTACCTCTACATGAGGACAATGACAACGATCCTTCGTCAAATGCGAGTGCTTTTGAACTAAGTAAGTAAGTAAGTAAGTAAGTGAGTAAAATGTAAATTTATATAGCGCATATTGTTAAAATTAACCTCTAATGCGCTTGTCACACTAGTACTGACTGAACAGGATTGTTTTAAAGAACTGTTTGAAACTGTGAATGTCACACGCTGGCAGCGAGTTCCAGACCGTCGGACCAGCAACGGGAAAAGCCCGACGGACGTACGTGTTGAGTCGACAGCGGGGTACGATTAGCCGGTGTCGGTTGGCAGAACGTAGTCGATGTCGCGATGCAACTTCGATGGTGAGTCCGCAATGACTGATCAACGTCGTCTTCATGATCGTCGCTCTCGACATCACGGCCAATCACAGCAGCGTCGACAGACAAGAAGCAAACATAACAAAATAAAATCGGAGAAGTTATGGAAGCTTCGAAACTTTTTTGTGCTTCATACAACGGATGGTCGAATCGAGATAAACTTGCTCAATTGCGATGGTCGTTAACTGATAATGTCGCTCAATTGCTGTGGGGTTCGGAACATTGTAAGTACAACGAACTGCTTGAACTGTTGAGGTCTCGGTTTAGCGGAAGAGGTATGGAAGAAAAGTTTCAGTCGGAGCTGACGTGTCGTCGGAGGAACAAAGGCGAGTCGCTACTAGAACTCGCGCAAGACATACGCAGATACAACGACTTTGGCATATCCCGGAAAAAAAGACTACATTGTCTGAGCACATTGCTTGAGATGCATTTCTCGGTGCTTTTGGCTGACTCTTGAGTTCAAGTTGAAGATGACGCAGTTAAAGTTGCACAGCGATTCGAAGAGTTTCGACAAGTTGCAGATTTTTGTCCGTACGTCACAGATTTAATCGTCAGATGCTTTAAAGTTCAGCTAGTGAGCAGCATCTAAGTAATCTGGAAGCTCGAGTAGCAGCTCTAGAAGATAAATCGCAAGGATTGTCTACTCGTGAACTTCAGACCTTGAACGACGCCAAACCGTCTATTAAAGTATAACAGTGTCAAATAATGTGCAACGAAGGAATAATGTCACAGAGCATATTTTTCGCCTGGAAGAGCAAACAAACAAGTTGATGTCAAACAACAAATTGCTGCATAAAGAAGTTGACAGACTAAAGTATGTAGAAATTTTCCGTTTCTCTGCTGTACACCAGCCCACGAATCTGGTTTCGCATGTTGGAAACTCTGAATCGCGACACAGTTGAGCATGCTTTACTTGTGGCAAAACTGGACATTTTGCTCGATACTGTCCTGAGAAGCCAAGATATGGAAGGATTTTTCGACGAGATAAACGAGATGAGATTGATCAACGTCTGGCTCGTGCAAATCAACTGACTCAGCGGCAGCAGCGAGATGCGTGTGATGCAACTTACTTACTTGTTTTGATTAGAGGAAGAGAAAGAAATTACGACTGCCTGCTCGACAGAGGAAGTAATGTTACCGTAATTCCCGCTAATATCGTTAAAAAATAAAGATGCATGAGTCTAGTAACGTTCTTACGGCAGCGAATGGCACGGAAATAGCAATCTTGGAAGAAATCACATTGCCCCTTGTGATAAAGAACTACAAAGGTACCTTGACTGGTTTGGTTTTTGAACGTGTGTCAGAAATTATGTCGGGCATTGGCTGGTTTGTTGAGAACCAGGCTACCTGGAAATTCGACAAATCTAGGATTAAACTCAGAGGTGCATATCACAACTGACGTCGTCGGAGCCAAGCTAATTTATGTTGTCTCAGAGTTATGCTTTAGCAAGATGTTACCATCCCTGCGGGAGCGGAGGTTGACTTACATACGAAGATAATTTTGAACAGACTATCTGCTGAGGGTCTGAGTGATGGTGTTGAATGAAGAACAGTCAGGATCAATGGGGCCAGGATTACATGTCTCACGTGCAATTGTACCTAGCAATCGTTTGACTGATATTCCAGTGAGAGTAATGAATGTTCGTTCAGAGCCGATGTTTATTAAATCTTGAACGGCAGTGGCTAATTTACGGTAACGGTAACGGTAGTTGGATCTGTGCCGGAAAATATACCAGCTTCAAGACACGAAACTGCAGAGAGTCAACGACCAGAAATGCCGCAGTTCCTCAAGAGTTTAGTTGACGGTGCTTACGAGTCATTGAAAGATGATGTTTGAGTAGCATTGAGTGGTGTTTTTGATGGAATATGGTTTGTCAGCAATGGATCTTAAATGCACTGATGTTGTTGTACACCACATTGACACAGGAGATGCGCGTTCTGTCAGGCAACCACTCAGACGTTACCCAACTTCTCATGTAAAAGTCATATCGCGCCAGGTTAATGACATGATGGATCAGACAGTTATTGAACCTGCTTGCAGTTCTTGGGCATCGAACTTGATGCTTGTCAAAAAAGTGAAGGCTCGTTTCGATGCTGTGTAGACTACTGCGCGTTGAATTCGGTCACACGCAAAGATGCTTATCTGCTTCCCAGAATAAATACTTGCTTGAACGCTATGGCGACGGCAAAGTGGATATCAGTTTTTGACCTTCGGTCGGCGTATCACCAGTTTTGATGAACCCTACAGACTCTAATAAAACTGCATTCATCTGTCCACGTGGTGTGTTCAAATTCCAGAAAATGCCATTTGGTCTTTGTAATGTTGGTGCTACGTTTCAACGACTGATGGATATCATCATGTCAGGATTATGTTTTCAATGCTATTTTGTTTACCTTGAAGGCATCATTGTCTTCTCACAGACGCCAGAACAACACTATGCGCCCTGATTCTTTCTGAGACTTTGGCGCTTTATAAATCATTTACTTACTTACTTACTTACTTACTTGGATCGCTTGCGCATTGTATTAGAACGATTGCGGTTAGCGGGACTTAAGTTGAAGCCAGAAAAGTGTACCTTGTTTAAGAAATCAGTTTTTTCTGGGATATGTAGTGTCGGAAAAAATAATTAAAACCGACGCAGCTAAAATCCCAGCAATTATAGAGTGGCTGATTCCTAAGTTTGTTCGTAAAGTTCGCGCTTTCATTCGGTTGGCAGGATATTACCGAAAATTTGTTAAAAACTTCGCCATGATCGCAGCGCCATTGCATGCACTGGTGGACAAAGGCAAAACGTTCAAATGGGACGACGCAGCTCAACAGGCCTTTGAGAGGTTAAAAGAAGCTCTTACTTCGCCACCAATCTTGGAAATGCATTGATGGGCAAAGGCACAACTTTCGGTGAGACGACGCAGCTCAGGAAGCTTTTGACATGCTGAAAAAGCTTATACTTCAACACCGATTTTGGCAATGCCAACTGACTCAGGTGAGTACATTTTGTAATGTCTAACACAGTTACAGAAGTGTGCGTCAAGACGTCAATGAACGAGTGATCGCTTACGGGTGATCGCTTACGCAAGTTGATGACGAGGATCTTGCAAGAGCAGTCACGGCTTAAAAAGAAAGTTGTACCAACAAAAATGAAGGTGTGCCAGATGCTTTCATCGACGTTGGCAGGACCGTCGCGTAGCGCGAACCGGATTGCCTCCATACGGCGTGCATACGACACTACGCCAGAACGCCATTCGGACGCTTTTGTCGACGTCGAAACGCAGTATCGTCTGCACGCGATACTGTTTTTTTACTCGACGGTCCTGTCGACGTCGAGGCGTAGCGTCTCCCGAAACCGTATGGCATACGTACGACGCTACGACTCGATGTCGAACGGACGCTCAAATTTCCAAAACCGGATAGCGTGCATACGGCACTACGCCTCGAACCGGAACGCTTTCATCTGGCATTATGCTTCGACGTCGACAGGAACGTACGATAGAAAAATAGTATCGCGTGCAAAAGCGTCCGAATAGCCTGCAAGCGTAGTGTCGTATGCACGCTATCCTGTTTGCGCAACGTTGCGTAGAGAGAATCGAATGGCGTGCATACGACACTATGTCTGGACGTCGACAGGAACGTCACGTAGCGAAATCCGAATGGCGGAGCGTCGCATGCACGCCATCTGGAAGTTAAGCGTCTTTTCGACGTTGATGCGTAGTGTCGTATGGACGATCGGGCCTAGTGACGTATAAACGCCATCTAGTTTCCGGAAGTTGAGCGTCCGTTTGACTTGCGTATGAAAAACCGGATGGCGTGCATTGGATACAACGTTTCAACGTCGACAGGAATGTATCATAGCGGGATCCACGTGACGTGCATGCGTGCCATCCGGTTCGCCCTACGCGACGGCTCTGTCGGCGTCAAGGCGTAGTGTCGTATGCACGCTTTCAGGTTGGAGGCGTAGTGCCCTATGCAAGCGAACGGTTCGCGCAACGTTGCGTAGAAAGAACCGGATGGCGTGCATCTAGTTTTTACGTGACGGTTTTGTCGATGTCGAGGCGTAGTGCCGCATGCACACCATCCGGTTTTAACTGCGAAACGTTGCGCGAACCGAATGGCGTGCATACGACACTACCCTCGACGTCGACAAAAACCATCGTGTAACAAAAACCGGATGACGTGCATATCGAAACTTTTAGTCCATCAGCGTCATCGGGTTTCGGGAAACTGAGCGTCCGTTTGACGTCGTATGGACGCCGTTTGATTTTTCGCACGCAACAGTCCTGTCGACGTCGAGGCGTAGAGCCGTATGCACACTATCTGGTTCGCGCAAAGTTGCATAGAGATACAATACGGTTCGACGTCGACAGAAACGTGTAGTAGAAAAACAGTATCGTGTGCATACGCCTGCACGCCAATAGGACACTTTTGTCGACGACGAAACGTAGTGCCGTATGGACGCAATCCAGTTCGCGCTAAGCGACGGTCTTGTTGACGTCGAAACGTAGTGTCGGATGCACGCCATTCGCAACGTTGTGCGAACCGGATTGCGTGATACAACACTACGTTTCGACGTCGACGTGAATGCTCAATTTTCCGAAACCGGATGGCTTGCATACGACACTACGCCTCAACGCCGACAGGACTGTCGCGAGGGCGAACCGCATAGCGTGCATGCGACACTACGCCTGCTCGCCATCAGGATCCCGCTACATGACGTTCCTATCAACGTCGAGCAAACCATTAGGACGCTTTTGTGACGTCGAACAGCAAACTACATGTATGCGCGCGATACTGTTCCGCTGCGTAGTGTCGTATGGGCGCCAGCCGTTTTTGAAAATTTCGCTTCGTTAGGACTTTACCCGAGTTACAGAAATTAAGCGTCTTTTCGACGTTGATGCGTAGTGTCGAATGGACGCTCCGGCCTAGTGAAGTATAAACGCTATCTAGTTTCGGAAAGTGGAGCGTCCGTTCGACGTCGAAGCGTTGTGTAGCGAACCGGATGGCGTGCATACGTCACTACGCTTCGATGTCCACAAAAAACCGTCGCGTAGCGGAATCCGAATGGCGTGCAAGTGTGATGTCGTATGCACGCCAATCGGTTCTTGAAAGGTTGCGTAAGAAAAGCGAATAGCGTCCACACCACATTACGTCTCGACGTCGACAGAAACGTCGAGTAAATCGAACAGTCTCGCGTGCAAATGGCGTGCAGGCGTATTTGTGCAGTCTATATGGTTTGCGCAACGTTGCGTAGAGAGAATTGAATTGAGTGCGCCTCGACGTCGGCAAAATCGACGCGTAGCGCGAACCGGATTGCGTTCATATACGACACTACGTTTCGACATCCACCAACGTGTCTAAATAGCGTGCACGCGGAATGTCGTATGCACGCTATTTGATTTGCGCAACGTTGCGTACAGGAAACCGGATACCGTGCATACGACACTGCGTAGCGGGATCCGAATGCGACGGTCCTGTCAGCGTCAAAACGTAGTGCACGCAATCCGGTTTGCACAACGTTGCGCAGAGGGAACCAAATGGCGTGCATACGACACATGCGGGGTCCGGATGGCGTTCAGACGTATTGTTGTATGTACGCCATCTAGATCCGCAACATTGCGTATGGGAAACCGGATGGCGTGCATAAGACACAACGTTTCATCATCGACAGGAATTTGTCGCAGCTGGATCCAGTTGGCGTTTACGCGTAGTGTCGCAGGCTTGCCATCTGGTTCGCCCTACGCGACGGCTCTGTCGGCGTCGAAGCGTAGTGCCAACCGCCAAACGATCCGCGCAACGTTGCGTAGAAGAAACCGGATGGCGTGTATCCAGTTTTTTACGTGACGGTTTTGTCGATGTCAAGGCGTATTGCCATCCGGTTTTAACTACGTAACGTTGCGCAAACCGGAGAACATGCATCCGACACGCCATTCAGACGCTTTTGCCCACGTCGAAACGCAGTGCCGTATGGACGCCATCCGGTACGCGCTACGCGACGGTCTTGCCGACGTCGAGGCGTAGTGCCGAATGCACGTTATCCGGTTCGCGCAACGTTGCGTAGACAAAATAAAAAGCCTCGACGTCGGCAAGACCGTCGCGTAGCGCGAACTGGATTGGACGTAGTTCGTTTATACTTCACCAGGCCGGAACGTCCATACGACATTACGCATTAACGTCGAAAAGGCGCTGAATTTTCGTAACCCGGGTAACGTTCTAACGAACCGAAGTTTTCAATGACGGCTCTCGTTCATACGACACTACGTTTCGACGTCGAATGGACGCTTATCTTCTTGAAACCGGATGGCGTTGATGCAACTTTAAGTTTCGACATACGAAACTGCATTAAGACGTCCAACGGACGTTTAACTTTTCGAAACCAGAGATGTCAATACGAGGAAACCGGTTGACGTCAATACGACACTACGCTTCGAAATCGAACGCACGCTCAACTTTCCGAAACGCTACGTTCATACGACACTACGAATCAACGTCGAAAAGACACTTAACTTCCCTAAATTGGGTGGCGTTTTAACGAAACAAAATTTTCAAAACCGGCTGGCGTCCATACGACACTACGGCTGGACCTCAAACGGTGGTGCAACTTCCCAAAACCGGAGAGCATTGATGCGACTTAATGTTTTGACATGCACGCCACCCGGGTTTCCTTACGCTGTACTTTTTGTCGATGTCGAGACGTATGCACGCCATTCGGTTCGCGCAACGTTTCGCAGTTGGAACCGCATGGCGCTTTAAGTCGCATAACTTTGCGCAACGTTGCGTAGACGTAGTGCCGTATAACGCAATCCGGTTCGCACTACGCGACGGTCTTGCCAACGTCGAGGCATTTTATTCCGTCTACGCATGACCGTCGCGTAGGGCGAACCGGATAACGTGCATGCGACACTACGCTTGCTCGCCGTCTGGATCAAGCTACGTGACGTTCCTGTCGACGTCGAAAAGTATGCACGCCATTTGATTTCTTCTACGCAACGTTGCGCGAACCGGACAGCATGCATACGGCTCTACGCCTCGACGTCGAGAAAACCGTTGCTTATGGAAAACCAAATACCTTGCATACGACACAATGCCTCGACGCTGACAGAACCGTCGC
>Ga0209367_1010634_pt1 | contig 12314 bp, 11 predicted proteins | sample WorMetLIZISLAND2_FD_187412 | JGI IMG/M metagenome (GOLD analysis project Ga0209367, IMG submission 187412) | Marine gutless worms symbiont microbial communities from Max Planck institute for Marine Microbiology, Germany - Olavius geniculatus... ... | reverse complement strand
ACACAAGTCTATATCATTCACAAGATGGAGCCACGGAACTATCGTTATGCGATCCAGATAGAAAATTTAGTATTTGTATATTAATTTAGCATGAACACCCCAATTTTCAGCTAAACTACTGAACCAGAACTGCTGTAGGCTTTCGCGTGTCTCGTGAGCATTAGCTTAAATTTCTTGTATTACTGGTTTTGTCACAGCTAAGAGAAGAAGTTGCAAAGGCGTTTGATGCTAGTGTGTCCACTGTGTGTCTGATATTTGCTGGGAAAATTCTGAAAGATGGAGAAACATTAGAACAGCATGGTATAAAGGATGGCATCACGGTACATCTTGTCATAAAAAGTACAAACCAGGTATGTGATTTTTTAAGCCAGTAGGTTGTGCCAAAAATTAGGGTTGGTGGAATGGTTTTTTGAAGTTTGGTTAGGTTTTGGTAATCACAGTTTTCAGTTTGGAATTGTTGTGGTTTTTTAATACTCTATTAAAATGACGTAACTCATAATTATTAAGTTTGTATAAAATTCAATATGTTTGTTCTTCACTTGCAGAAGTGCAGTTCTCATGGAGATCCAATTGGGTGGTTTTGCAAACGCTACAGAAAACTGACTGAATGGAATTTAAAATTTTGGTTGGCTTAGTTTTTAGAAACTGAACCAAACTGACTTTAGTTGGCCATACTTACGTAACGGTTGAGCTTATGGTACGAGTTGTTATCTGTCTGTCCATCTTCTTTAATGGATGTATTGTGGCTAGGCGTTAGATTGTAGAGAAAACTTTTCTCATGAATAATTAGCCATATGACTTAATCCTAGGCAAAGGCTTAGGGCAAGGGGAACATTTTCAAATTTGGGGTGAAAGGGGTAGGAAATTCAATGCAAAACTGGCCATATCTCGGAAACAGTGAGAGATAGGGCCAAGGTTACTGTTGATTACTAATAGGAAAATCCATCGACCTTGGATGGCCCTGAAGGTCAGTACTGCAACAGGAACTGTGTAGGCTGTAGCACGTCTTTCCTAGCAATAGCTGGGCTTTCTTGTGTTGAATTGTTGCAACTTTGTTTCTAGATGGAATGGCTCACGTTAACCAAGTCTTAGTCTTATTATTTACTATTTGTTGTCGATCATACTTATACAGTTGTTATTTGTGCATTGCAGGAATCAAGTTCACAGCAACCACAGCCTGTATGTAACATTTCACTTAGTTTAACACTGTGCTAGATTTTGTAATCTTGATGTAATTGCTGCGTAAATGCTTGAAGTTTTCAACTTTAAGAATGGTGGGGAAAAATTCATCACTAGATTAAGCATAAGCATTACGCAATATTAGAAAAATATTATAGTACAGGAGATACACCTGTATAATTTGTGTATATAAATTCTACTTTATATTTTACTATTAGTGTTATGTTTGGTTTTCTTCGGTGGTTTTATTAGCTTCAGGGAGCAACAAAAAGGGCATCTGGCCCGTAAAACCTTAGAGCATCCATTAATGCTTAAAGGTCATTCCATGCCGACCCAGCCTAATGTGGAGTTAGAAATTTTTTAATAGTGTGCCCTGCTTATTAGATAGCAGTATTCTGCTTTTTTAAAGAGAGTTTATTTTGTCATCTCAGCCATCTGTACAGTAGACATGACAACAAATTGCATATCATAGATACAGTACATTCTAATGAATGTGCAACATTACAGATACCAAGTCAGTGTAAATTGAAAAATTGTCTTTTTAATTACGGTGGAGAAATTATTTGATGGTATAAGGTGGATGCTGTGACAACACTTGTGAATAGTCGAGAGCAAAGATATTGTTAGGCTAAGACATTGGCAATAAAAGTTATTGTGACAGAATATATTCGTAGTTTTATATTGCATTGCTGATATGTCAATGTGCAGGTTTCTACAATCTACATTCTACAATGTTAGTAATGTTAATTTACCTGGTGTTAATAAATGTCAAGTAGGACCACTAGGTAGTCAGTGGTATTGTGTCGTTGTCACAGGCTGCAGCATCAGCTATGCCTGCTGGCAGTGGTCTGCCATTTGGTACCGGGTCTGGTGGACTTCCAGATCTGAGTAGTCTGTTTGGTGCAGCTATGGGCAGTGGGGCCAGTAGTACGGGGCTTGGTGGATCTGGTGGCATGGGCCTTGGATCACCGAACCTTGCAGAGATGCAACGACAGGTTCGTTAGCGGTTTAGTCAGCATTCAGTTGTGATAATTCTGACTGTGGACACCTTGCAAAGGCTTGCATACACACGGGCTTGACTAACGTGGTCCAGTGCACAGTATGCTAGGCCTACGTCGGCAAGCAGGCAAGCTTTTTCATGCTACATGATGGCAAACATTGTAATGAAATGCCGAAAACACGTATAGCATTGCCAAATGCCAAGCTGTCTTTTGATTTCAAATGACATAAGAACATCTGACGGTGTTTTAGTGTGTAAGCAGAAATAATATTGTTACTTGCTTTATGTAATCTATACATAGGTAGAATTTGTTGCTAAAAGGTGGTTCAGTTTTACCGCACTGGGGCCCTACTGGTGCCATTATATTGGTTTAGTATGACCTAATATTTGCTTTATGGTTATCACAGCTTGCCGTCATTTGAAGAATTTAATTTCACTGTTTTGATGGCCAGAAAAGTTTGATATTTGTCTCTGGAGCCCTCTACACGGCTTAATTACTTCCACTGACATGAAAGACTAAAAAATTGTCACAAAACTGGCAATTTACTGAACTGTGGAAACTGACATTTTATTTTTCAGAATTGGAGGTCGGTTTGGTTTGGTTTTTTAGAAAACTCAAAACACTTAATGATTGTATTTTTCTGCATTGTAATAGCTGTTAACTGAGTAACTGATGACCATTCTAAGCAAAAACATTCATGTTCTTGGTTTACAATCATTGTTAATTTTTTAGTTGGTATTAGTGATTAATTATTACATTTTTTATCATAACCAGCTGCACTTATTAGCTGTCTGATTGGCACACGTGTCATGACTGTATCAACTGGTAGGTGATGAACAACCCAGCATTAATTCGCCAAGTGATGGAGAACCCAATGGTACAACAGATCATGTCCAACCCAGAGATTATGCGCCAGATGATGCTCAGTAATCCACAGATGCGTGACCTCATGGAGGTCAGTTTTTTTTTGTTTGGAAATGTATCATTTTACAATTCACATGTATAATTTCACATTTTCTTTGTTATTTGATGCTACCAAAACATGAACCAGCGTCAGTAGCCATGCTGATCTGTATGAACTGCCAAAACAAGTACGGCTTGTTATGTGAAATTCTTTTTAGTCTGCCCGGAAGCGATAGCTTGCCGGTCCAAAATTTTGGAGGGCGCACCCCAAAAAAAATTTTAGGGGCGAAAAACATGCAAAATTTGGCCCAATTTCGGACGACTTTGAAGTTCGGCGGCGAATATCTCCAAAACGGATGAAGATATTCAAAATCGGATAAATATGTTTTCTGTCACGATTCCTCCCGCGTTAGGCGAAACAAGTCCGGTGAAGTTTGATCCAGTAACCTTGGAGATCTAGATGTGGAATTGTACCCACCGAAAGCGCATTTTTCGGAAGACCATATTTCGGCCTCTAGGGGGTGCTGCGCCCCCAAATTTTTACACGCGCTAGAGAATCACCAAGTCTTACTAGCACACCCCCACTGGGGACGGCGGCCCCCCTTACAACTTTTTTCAAAGGGGGGTCAAAAATTGGCTTAAAATGTAATAAATTAGTGCTTATAACTTCAGAGTTAAAAGAGTGTAGCCCGACAAAACTTTGGCACTTGACGTGTCTCTATGTTGGGGTGTTAACGCAAGTACAAATTTTGGGGGAATCGCCCCCCTTAAAATTTTGGAGGGCAAAAAACGTTCAAAAATCGGTGCGATTTACGACAACTTTCGAGTTTGAGCGCAAATATCTCTGGAACCGATGAAGATAATGACATAATCTAAACGGCGTTGACGAGAACGATCTTTTCCGCGTTGAACAAAAAAATTTTTGTGAAATTCCGTCCACCACGAACCAAGTTATAAGCGCTAGTGTTGACCTACTCTAAGTCGACAATGCGCGTTCGGCATATGCCAATGCATTTGAGTTCGGGCCACGTGACTTTGATGCCAGGGAAATTCTCCCCCCTCTTTGCCCTGCCTAATTTCCCCCAATCGGACTTAGGGCGCCGGGCGGACTCACGTTTGGCTTTGCCCCAAATTTCTAGTTTAATATTGTTCAACTAATTTTGCATGATTGTACTCAATTTTTATATTTTTTTAAATTCACCAATGACTGAGAGACATAATAAAGTTGTATCAGTCATAAAGATGTTTCATTCATTCGAATTGGATCAGATGTCACCTGCTTGAAGTCATTAGAACATCAGTCTTATTTTGTGCATGTCGTGGGTTTGGCTGTCTGCCATCTAAAAATGAGCATGTTTCTAATAGCCACTGTTTCTGTTTGCATTCTGTATATTAGCCATAGAGCAGCAACGCTCTGTGGCAGGGAATGTTACTCCAGCAGCGCGTATAAATGGCTGGATGTATTGTATGTGCACTGCAGAGAAATCCTGAGATAACACACATGCTTAACAACCCGGATCTGATGCGACAGGTATGAGCTACAATAACTACATAACTTTATGAGCTCTTGGAAAATGAACTGTGCTTCTACTAACACAGGATATGCTTCGTACATCATGTGTTAAAACTAGGGCTGGTAACGATTAAATTTTTTTTAATAGTTAACTTTTTGAAATTTAACGATTAATTAATCGTTAATTTTAGTTAAAATTCAGTCATTGAAAATGCGTTGTTCAAACCATAATATCAATAAAAAAGTCACTGTAGAGTTACATGTACTGAAAGTGTTAATGAATTAAGAACCTTTTAGGTTTTTAATGTTAATGACACCAGTCCCGGAGACAAACAAGCATGTTCACGGTTGATGGGTCCAGCGACGAACGTCTCTTGTTGACGATGTATCCGGCAGAACCGTTAATCGTTAAAAATAAAATTAATCATTAATTTTCTTTGTTAGTTAACGATTAAATTAATCGCTAAAATCCGCAGCTCTAGTTAAAACGCTTTCTATGCATTGTCGTAGGATGTAAAGTTAGGTGGTTATCCCTACGGTGATTGGGAATTAGCTCTTAACAAACATTATGAGGTAAGGGATCGAACACGAGATGACATGAATTTTTTTTTATGGTATTGTATTTTTTGTCTGATCTCTATAACACACAGCAACTGAAGCTAAGCATGCAAGCGCCCAGAGAGAAAGTGAGTGTGCTGTGATTGGCTAAGCTGACGCCGCCCATAGGCCGGCGTCTGGCTATACACTACACCTACAGTATCATTCTCATGATATTGCATAGAAAGCGTTTAAACACATTTTGCATGAGCTCGCTGTTAATTATGTGATATAACTTGATATTGTTCATAGCAAGTAAATAAGTAAATTTTTGTAGAACTCATTGTCGACAAAATACCCATTGAAATTCTGTGCACTAAAATGGCCAAAAGGCTAGGTTACAGAAAAAAGTTCCAAGTTGGCAGCAAAACAGCATATAGAGGCACTCATGCAAATGTTAAAATGTAGTCCAAATGGTGGGAATAGCTACCCAACTGCTGAACTATGAGAAACACAACAGACATTAGGGACAGAACTTAACTGGAGTCCGATGAACTCAGAGCATGAAACGGAACATAATGTTTGAGCAGTGAGTGTGTATGTAAGCAGGCTGGTTAGCAGGTATTGTTCTGTAGGTGATGCCTGAACTTCACTTGGCACTTGATAGGCAGCCATAACATAACATAGTGTAATTGCCTGCTGGTGTTGAATGGGTTTTGTGACTGGCACTTGGCTGCTGTGTATTGTTGTACAGACCATGGAAATGGCACGCAATCCAGCAATGTTGCAGGAACTGATGAGACAACAGGATCGAGCCATCAGCAACCTGGAGGTAAACCATCCTGTATATTCACTGTTGTACTTTTTGCTACTATTAGGTATGCACATAATGCATTCTTTGTTGTAGAGTAGAATTGTCACTAATAAATACTGTTTTATCTTATGTAACATTGAAACTTCCGGGCTGTAAAAAATTGCTGCAGCATTCCTAAGATGTTGTTTAGTGTGCAACTAATATTTGCATAGCAATTTTTGTACCGTTTAGTGAGATGCAAGCAGTTTCTGCGTTTAGGTTTCTTTGAATTTATATGATCTATGAATATGTGTTTTGTTTTTTTCCGGTTAATACCACTTGCTGGGAGGTTTTCGGAAGTTGAATTCAGTTATCTATTAAATTGACAGATTTTTTGTTAACAGAAGTTACTCATGTTAAATTTTAGAATTAAATTGTTGATTGATTTTATGAAGTTTTGTAACGAACAGGATTACCTGCAACGTGATGTGTATTAGAAATGTGTGTAATACTCTGACTGGTAGCCCAGTAAAGTCTCTGTCTGTGTGTGATCGTGGTATGTGCATTGGTTGTCAGAGTCTGCCGGGTGGTTTCGGTGCTCTACAGCGAATGTATCACGACATCCAGGAGCCGATGATGAATGCTGCCACTGAAGGCTTTGGTGGCAATCCGTTCGCTGCTCTTCTTAATAATTCTGGTCAGTTGTCAACTTTTTGTATTGCTTTGCACTGCAGGGCTTTTATTTAGTTGGTTTGTTTTTAACATCATTTGCTGGCTTAAGTTGTCTGCAGCTTCAACAGCGTAAATGTTTTTTTAGACTTCTAGTTACTTTCACTAATGTTACATGCGAGGTTAAATAGCAGTGGTTTGTTTTTTGCTCCAGTTTTTCACGATTATCTGTCTGTCTTTCATTTTCTGGAGAAGATATCTTAGAAACTACAGATACATTTTGTGACACTCATTGACTTTGAGGAAGCAAGTGTAATCATTGATGACAGTGACATTAGGCTGGTGTTAAACAGTGGCTGTGAGAGTTGAGTCTGTTCCTGAGAGAATGTCATGCATTGTGGTTCATCTTTTAGTAAACGATGTGGAACTTCGAGCAGGTTCTGGAGAAGCAGGCAGAAGCCAGGCCCAAGGGGAGGAAAATCGCGATCCATTGCCGAACCCATGGTCCTCGTCATCAGCATCTTCACAGTCTACTACAGGCAGCAACAGCAGCAGCACTACTACTCCACCCACAGCACCAACTGCTGGACTAGCCGGTCTGTATATGGACGTCCAGTCGTCCAGTGTTTCTCTAGCTGCGGTGCCGAGATTTTTATGCTTGTTTCCACTTCTTCATCAGATGAGTGGTCACTGTATTGTCAGTGAGTTGAATAATTTACGGAATTTCGGTGACTTTTACTCAGAATTGATACATTTTCTGATTCTAGCAAATGCATGTGCAAATTGTTTGTGTAATCACAGTGTGATCTCAGACCATGCACTGCACAGCACCATTGTGTTCAGTTAGTCATATATTCATACATTACATGCTATATCTCCAAGTACGAGGACATTTATTGTATGCAGGTATTGCAGCACAATATATTTCTCTTTTTTTTGTTGTCAGCTGTTGGATTCACTGACTGTGTTATTGTTGTGCTGTTTGGCTGCTTTGTGGTGATAATTAACACAGTGGTATGGTGCATTGAGCGGGGTTTCTTGTGTCTTCAGGCTATGGTTGTAAGTGTAAAAGATTTATGAAACATTTGAAAGCTCGAATGACAATTTTTAGTCCAAACACTACTGAACGTCTTTACTTGCTTACTTATTTAGCAGAAATCGGAACTCACTTTTCATGAAGGATTATAGGAACTGTGGTAAATGGGTGAGTGAAATAGTTTAATGTGTCCGTGACTGATGATGCGCGGTTGCTGTGGCTTCAGGCATGTTCAACAGCCCCGGCATGCAGAGCATGATGCAGCAGATTGTATCAAACCCGGAGCTGTCGCAGGCGCTGTTTCAGTCCCCGTACATGCAGTCAGCCATGCAGTCTATGGCGTCAAATCCTGAAATGGCCAGACAGGTCGGTGATAGTTGCATGGTTGTGGTTGTTGTTGTACCCAACACATTTGCCCTTTTTTCGTCAGTTGTCGTTAAGCTTGAGAAAATCAGTCACTGCATCTGGGTCATCCAGTAGGTCTTGATATATCCACTTTGTCATGTCATCGTGTCTATGCAGTTTTAATTTGGTGCAGAATTCAGATAGCTTGTTACACTGCTCATCGTTAAAGTCGATTCCGTTAAGCTTACTTATAATGGCGTTGGTGTTGGTTCTAGCGAAATCAAAATAGTCAGTCATAGTAAACGTTTGTGCATCACCTCATATAATAGAAACGTAGAGTGGTAGACATAAATAATATAGAAGTAGAATTGAAATGCTGGTGAACTTGTGACTCTACTATCTTTATCATGAAAGTCTGTATTTAAAGCTTTAGACATTCGTACATTTAAGGCAGGACTTCTAAAGCAGTAGGACTGTTTCTGCTGAATTCCTTTTGGCTGTATTGTGCATCCTGATTCTCATTGGGAACTTTGGCTAAACCAAATATTGGGTCTTGTTTGGTTTGAATGGCTTATTGTCTCTGCAGAATTATCTGTTTGTGCTCAGTTTGTGATGTGATGTTTTTTTTCCAATGCATCGGTACAATGTGCTAAATTTTGCTGAATTTTCACACTGACTGCTTAGTGACCTGGATCAGTTCCAGCCCTGATGCTTGTTAATGAGTATGGGATATCTTTAGCTTTATTTTTACTTTTTCGCACTGTAAATGCAATAAATGCATGCATGCTGTAAGAGATTAATAGACATGAGCTGTAATGCATGCTGCCTGTAAATCTGACAAGAATGCTTTGGCTGCATGATGATGATGATGATGATGGTGGTGGCTGTCATTGTGTAAGACGGAGTGTGACATTTGTGTGTGTGTTTTTTAGATGATTGCCAATAATCCATTACTTGCCGGCAACCCTGAGCTTCAGCAGCAAATGGTACAAATGCTGCCTACGATGCTAGAACGGGTATGCTGTTCTCATTTTTTTCTCAATTTTCTGTAAATGCTCTTGCTTTCTTGTTCATGTTATGCTAGTGTCATGTACTTCTGACTATTGCATGATAGAGAAAAATATAATCTGATTTAGTCTGCTGCAGTATTTAATGTGAAATAGTGGTTTTTTTGGTAAGAATTTGCTATGTTGCTTTGAACTAATCTGTGTTCTGTATTGACTATAATTAGGCTTCAAAGGATTTTTGCTGCCAAAAATGCAATTTTTCATTCATCAAAAAGCACAAATTTTGTCTAAATTTTGCCAAAAGTCCTGAATGTTGCCATTTTTTCGCCATCTGAAAATGAGGCCCTTTCAGCAGTGTATAACTGTTACTGCTGTTAACTTATTCTATTTAAAAAAACAAAAACAGTTTGAGGCTTTTGGCTTCCAAAGTTCCACTTTTCTCAAGGAAAAAGCTAGAGCCTTTGTGACTTCGGACTCATACGCGGAGCCTCACGGCTCGAACTCGAGCCTTGAAACACAGACTTGAATTAAGAGAACTCAACTGGCCCAACATCACTGCTGTGCACCAGCCATTCTCCGTTGCTTGCAGCATATCAGCATCTGATATGCTGTCCTCACTGCAACGTAATTGCTCAGGAGAGTTTCGCGTAATCTGTACATGAATTGCACGTTATATGCTGGCCAATATCATGCATACTTTTCAAACTCTGTCAATGGCAGTGTCACGGCTTGGTGCTCAAACATTTGGTGCCCAAATGGTGGCACCCAAATGTCCGCATCCCGAAATGTCCCGGCGCCCAAACGGTGGCGTCAAATTGGTGGCACCCAAACTGCGGCACTCACACGTCCTACTCCGGGCCCAGCTGTTTGCGTTTACATTGCCGTACTGTGTTTAGTGTCTTATTTATGCAGTTTATGCAGTGCTGATGGCTATAATGTGCAGATGCAGAGTCCTGAGATGCAGTCGTTGCTGAATAATCCGCGAGCGCTGCAGGCGATGATGCAGATCCAAGCCGGCCTGTCTCAACTGCAGCTTGAAGCTCCGTCACTGGCTCAAATGCCCGGGTTTGCTTTGCATATCACTTTATCACATGCTCTGTCGTTGTTTTATGAAGTCTTACTGATTTGCAAGGAATGGATTTTGGTGATTTTTTGGTGGGGTGCGTAGGGAGTTTCTGAAGGATGAAGTGAATAGATTGGTGCATTTTAGATCATATCTGGATCTTGTAATTTGTGGCTGTATAAAGTTCTTTATTTTGACAGTGTTTATGTGTAAAGTTAAGTTTTGCTAAAGTGTTTTATTTTGCTACATGTTTAGTTGACCAGGTGGCACAGAACATGGTTATTGGCCTTTTTTGCTCCAAAACCTTGCTGAATATGATGTAGGTGAATGGCTGCAGTATGCATTCTGCCGTCTTCCAAACAGTTGTGTTTTTGTAAAGATTGATACTTTGATTTTAGCCTTTGTGCTGAATTTTGTTCTTTTTTTCTATTATTATTGTTTTTTTACCCCTAGTAGTAAAGGTTCCCGGGGGTTATTATTATTTTATATATTTTAATTTTTTTCAATTGCTTGTATGTATTTTTTTGTATTATATATACAATTTCTGTATTAAATAGATACATGTATTGGAAAAACTTGTATTGACATTGTTTCAGCGGTGGGCTCGGGTTTCCGTTTATGCCGCCGGCAACTACAGCTTCCACTGCACCATCATCTGGGTCAACAACTGCCACCGCTGGCTCAACAACGACTAGCAGTGGCAGTACCGACGGCGGTACAACAGGGGCTCCGAGCACCGCGCCGCCGTCTGAAAACCCATTCGCTGCACTAATGGCGCAGATGATGGCAGCACAGCCGGCACAGCAGCCGGTCGGTCTCTTGTTCTCTGTGTCGCTGCACCTATAATGATTTGTGAAAGACGACCTCTGGTTTCTAAATATACACCCTGTTCCAAAATCAGCGACACCCCTTGCTTCAAATGTGTCTAATTCAGTTTGTTGTTTGTGGATTTCAGTGAAATGTTGTACACTTCATTATCATAGCATTACTTAACATCACAGCCATTATGACATTTGCACCTTACTGTGTGTACTCAGTGTAACGTCAATATGACATTAGAGTTTGTTTACATAAAGATTACATTCAGTACATTGTTATTGACAAAGGGATCAAGCAGCAGCGTACACGTCTAAGACTAAGATCTTGCATCAAGGCCAAAGGTGGCCAATTCAAGCACAAACTTTACAGACTCGTTCAAAATGATTGTCCCTATGATTGTTTCAAATTTTGTTTAAAAATTTGTCAGGTAATAACGATTTTACAGTAACTTACTGTAGGGGTGTCGCTAATTTTGTAACATGGTGTAGTAACAAATAAAATGTGTATAGTTATATATACTTGTAACTATACTTAAAAACCGGAGCTCATTTTTTGTGTCAAAGTATAAGCACAGTTTGTGAATTATTGTTCTTAATTATTTGCAGTAATTGTCTCGAGGATTTGTTAACATTTGCTTATTAATATTCCAAGCATTCGGTTAACTAGTTATGTCGAGTGTTGTTATGAATGGTATTGGGATTGTAGCCCGAGCCTCCGGAGCAGACGTACCACACTCAGTTAGAGCAGTTGGCAGCGATGGGCTTTCTGAACCGCGAAGCCAACCTGCAGTGTACGTATTGCTAGCAACTGATGTTACTTTCATAGACATGAACATGTATGTTACTTTATTGGGACTATTTAGCATTGGTTGCAGTTGGTGGAAGCGCACGCAACTTGAGACGTATTGAATTGTGGATGATAATTATCATTTTTTTTCTCTCACATGCAGATGAACAGCATATGTGAGTAGGCAGGTTGCTCCTGGGATTTGTAAAGAAACAGATGGCAAAGTCGCATAGTTTTGATCTACAGTTAGATGAAATTAGATTGTCAGACAGTTTCAATGATAGTTAATACTTTTGTCACAAGGTTTGCTTTTTGCCTCAGTTTGTCGAAGTTAGTGATGAACTTTATGAATTTTTTAAAGGGGCTAACATTGGGAGAGTTATTGCATTTTGACATGATTTGATTGGTAAAGTACAATTTTGGAATTTCTTTATGAAAACAATCTCTTTTTAATATTTTCCACATCCACTTATCCTAGCTGCATTCTTCAGGTCAAATGTGATTTTTGATCAGGTTGTCCACTATGTGTAACATGCCTACTCCACTGTCTTTTTGCCTAACATCTTTTTCTGTAACTAGAAATACGTTCTGTGGAACGAGGTATCTGTCCCATTGCCACGCTATATAGCCTAGCAGCTGCGTATAAGAGGGGTAGGTGCAAAC
>Ga0209367_1010633_pt1 | contig 12314 bp, 6 predicted proteins | sample WorMetLIZISLAND2_FD_187412 | JGI IMG/M metagenome (GOLD analysis project Ga0209367, IMG submission 187412) | Marine gutless worms symbiont microbial communities from Max Planck institute for Marine Microbiology, Germany - Olavius geniculatus... ... | reverse complement strand
AGCGAGACGCGCGAAAGCTTATAGCAGTTCCTCTTCGCAAACTGTCAGTCTATCTCCAGCCATTTCGTCGCAGTTCATTCTTGGAGTGTGCGCTGCAGCCGAAGATCGCAAAAATCAATAAACCCCCTTATTTTGAAAGTTCAGGGTCTTTCAAAATCACCCATGTTGATACGACTGAAAAGCTCGTCATTAGCGCTTGTTGTGATAGGCAGAATGCCCATGCCTATTTGCAACTGTTTTCACGAAAGACTGGCCAACAACGGTAAAATAACTTTTGCGAGAGTACCGCTTTTTAATGCCCTCGTGCGCATGTTTCTTTCAACCTAGAAAATCGAGACTCGTACTGTCGAAATTTAAGTTCAATGCTGAAAATTTCATACGCAGCTGAGCTATGTCTATCTCAATTGATTTCGGTGCAATTCGCTCTTGAAATGTCTCGCAGCCCGAAATCGCCCAAAAAATCCATAAAACCCCTATTTTGGCGTTCAAGGTCATCCAAGGTCACTGAATTCGGTGCCAATCGAGACCCAGTGTACGACTTCCTATTAGTGATTAGTAGTAACCTAGGCCCTATCTTGCACCGTTACTGAGATACAGCGACTTATTGGCTAAAAATCGCAAATTTTTCCTACCCCCTCTCATTTAGCGCCCTCGTTCCGGATGACCCCCTTCGAATTTATGGAAAAGCTTCACGGTTTTTGAAACTGAAGTTTTTTAGGCAGCCGACGGCGAAGAGTTGGTGCTGTTTTTGACTGATCCACCCGTGTGACAGACGGACAGACAGAATTACGATGGCTAAGACGCGCTAAAGCAGTCGCTGCTTTCGCGCGTAAAAACGAGAACAGAATGATAATCTGTCACATAATTTAATATACACATTTCACACCCATCTTCAACAGCGTCAGCATCAGTCAGCGAGTATTTATCACATCTACACAGTCGTTCGTACAGGTGAGAGCAATAAGAAACACGGAACTTTACATGCTAGACTACGGACTGAGTAATCACCAAAACGTCCAATATCCCTGGATATCACGATACACTGTTACAATGTACAGGAGTCTACTTTATTGCACTTCTGTGACACAGGGTGGCGCAGAAAAAAGTGAAACACATACATTTCTTCGGAAACGTTTAGCGTCGATCGCTATGGTTAAACAATGATCGAGAATCTGATTGCCTACGGCCCTACGTAGGCCTATATGCACTTTTTGTACCACCCTGCATTTCAGCAAGTGTTTTCTACTCGAAATGTACCAAACGTCCGTTACAGTAAACGGGTTTTCAGGAGATTAAAGAATTCCAAAAATGATTTGACAAAAAGTGGCAAATGTCTTGACGGACAACCGGATAAGCCATCTAACCAGTAATACAACCCATTACGTCATTACGTCAATTTCACCAACAGTAAAAAGTGTCTTCGTGGCTCAGCAGTTGAAACATTGGATTCGTGATCAAGATGAAGCGATCTCAGTTCGACCTAGGGCCAGTCCACTGTCAAGTAACAATTGCCGGCAATTTATTCATATCCATGTGCTTCCGTCACCAAGCAGTACTGTTTGGTACTAGCTAAGGGGAGGTGACGCTTTGTGGTTGGGGAAGTAAGTGTAGGTCTGGCGTTGCACCGGCCTTCGTGGTCTATTCCATCTACTACGAGTTCAATGGCCAAAAAAGGAGATGAGCACCCGCATATACACTCTGGATGGAGTTCGGCCTGCTTTATTTCTAAGTAAAATGATATAAGAAAGGTGCCTATACCATACATAAAAACCAAAAATGCACATTCACAGATTCACTTCACCAGTATACTATGACTTGCATCAGCAGTTCAGCAGACTGCCAGTGCTTAATCAGTCAATCACTGTGCATGATGAACACTCTACCACCAGCAGTAGCCAGCAAACAGTTTGGCATTCCTGAATGACTACAGTCTACAGTCGTTGACTATCAAAAACAAACTGGATGACAAAACAAACATACGCACACACAACTGACCGACAGATGGACACTGATATCAACAAAACACTATGACATATACACCATGTCCCAAAATTAGCGACACCCCTACAGATAAGTTGGCGTAAAATCGTCAATAGCTGACAGATTTTTAAAAAATTTGAAATGTTCATGGATACAATTATTCTGCACTAGTCTATAAAGCTTGTGCTCAACATGGCCACCATTGGCGTCGATGCAAGCCCTTAGTCTTAGGCGGGTACACCAGTGCTTGATCCCTTTGTCAATAACAAACTCTGACGTCATAATGACGTCACATTCAGCACACGTGGTAAGGTGCGAACGCCATAATACGTGTGATGGTAAGTAATTCTAAGAGAGTGCAGTGTACAATATTTGTTGAAATCCATGAACTAAAAACTGAATTTAGTGTGTTTGAAGCAAGGTGTCGATAATTTTGGGACACGGTGTAGAAAAACAACAAAAAACGCAAGACAAACATCAGTAGGCCTATTGAGACAAGAACAAATACTAGATAATACATTGTAAAATCCCTATCTAGGCCTATACATAACACATGAGAGCAGTAGCAACAGCAGCAGCCACATTAAAAAACATAAAAAACTGGCACTCAACTCTCGTTAACTTAGATATTTACATACGACAGTTTGCAGCATGTATAATAGACAGCTACATTGACATCATTGACTACAACCATCTGCGCTGCCTAGAACTATTGAGTATCAACTACTGCTTATCACCAGTCTAGCAAACTGGAATATACAAAAAATCCCACCTATAATGCGCACCCGAGTATAACACACGCCTCTAGTTCACAGTAATGGCGCCATGGAAAAAGTTGTATCCTGGGTATAGGCCTAATATGCATCAGCCAAACAATGAAAAACAACCCTTCACGTTAATTCTGAACACTAAATGCAGAATAGTGTCTTTATGTACAACAATGATATTAAACAGCACGATCTAACTTTCTTCACCCTGCACATCTGATCTAAAAGTCACAGCTGATATTGCTGATAACAACACGTTTCAGGAATAACGCCAGCTTATTGAGAATTCTACTACCAGTACTTCAATTTGTTGTATTTCACAATATAGAAATACTGTAATGATTGAGTACTGTAATGTTCTGTAAGCATCCAATTCGTGTAAAACATGGAAAAAGACATCAAACACCAATAAAAGCTGGGAATACAGAAACTAACTTGAGACTTTTGTTGTAATTATAGTGATAAACATCATTCAGACTGATGACCGAGACACACTGCCTATATACGTAACTGAAAAGTATCATACACACGATCAGTCAACAGTGATAACATTCACGCTTAAAGCCCAGCTAACGACTAACATTTTCCGTTACTATCAGAAGAATAACTTGGTCACATGGTGAACATGCAAATCAAAATAACCGTCATTTCCTTTTCCTCAAAAAATTAAATTTCTAAGTACCCAATTCACTTTTTTTCATATAAAAAATTATAAAAATGTAATTCTTTCAAAAATCCCAACCTAAGTGTTGGCAATTTTAACACAATTGAAATGAAAGAATTATAATAACATAACTTCATGCAATTCTCTGTATATAAATACCAAATACAAAAAAACTCAGCAATGGCACAAAACTCTGACATTCTACATTGCTCAGCTTGTTTACAAGTTTAAGTATTATTGCGTTTTAAACTTCTCCTTATAAAGACTGCAAGAATTTCATTCTAATAGAATATATGTATCAATGTATTAGGTGAATGACAATGAATAATGCAAATCAATAATATGTAAGTTCCACAATGATTCAAAAACTATGTCTCTTATCGAGGACAATTTTCACAGTGAACTGAGAACCAACATAGAAGCAGATAACTTTGAAGAATTCAGGCATGACATAACAACTAACGCAAGATTTCATTTAACTAAAAATGCAGCATTTGGTGATTATTTATCAATTTGGCTTTTCGAGCAGCAAATGTCTCCAACGGGACCAACATGGTACATAAGTTCAAACATCAACAGTTAAATTCAAATTCAATGACCTTCAAATCCCAGGCGACTAAAACAACACGGTGAACACACATAAAATCATGCACTTGAACTTGCCAAAATTCAACCCAATTCACATGAACAGCACACTTTTTTCAAAACACTAAAAACAGCTGCAGAAATAGCAGTTAAATAGAATAAATAGCAAATCAATGACTGATTTGTTTAAACGATGCTACATTCTTAACCTAATAACAAATCATCAGCCTGCTTATTGTCATTACACATAATTGCACTATCCTAGCTGTCCTCTAAATAAATAAATGTGTGGCTCAGTAGTCTAAAGTAACGTGTCGGACTTGTAATCCTGAGGTAACTCAGAGGCACAGGTTCGACTACGCACCAGGACACTGCCAAGTAACAACCTTAGGCAAGTTGTTCACACACGTGCCTCTGTAAACAAGCAGTATAATTTGGTACCGGCTTCACCGCTAGGACATAAACAGGCACACCGTGCGATACACTGGCCCCGTATCCGTGGTCTCGCAGTGTAAAAACTGGTGTATGGCTGAGGGCCTTAGGAAACGGAGATCAGCGCCGCCCTATGGGCCGTAAGGCTCAGGAAGAACTTTACATTTTACGTTTTTTACGTCTAAATAAATAATCTAACCTATATTTCGCTCCCACATACTCCATACAAAGCATGTCAGAGCTGACAGCTGCTGGTGTGACTGCTAGCACCTCAGATTATATGATAACTGTTGACACTATGTGCCTGAAACATACTAATATACACCGTGGACCGTGGTCCATTAAAAATGTGCCACTTTTATTTTTTGAATAGCTTCAAGAAAAATTAGCTGATTTTAATAATTTTTGGCATGCAACATCAGGAAAGAACTTGATGCAAATGACTTTAGTTTTGGCCACCTCACTTTAATACTGTCGCTTCACTACCTTGTGAAATGCAGAAGTCGTAGTTATAAATTCATTCATTGTTATAAATGAATTATGAAATGAAATGTTATAAAGGAATTCATTGTTATAAATATAACAATGAATTCCTACTGGATAAAGCATGCATCAGCTCAAAAATGATTAACTGAAAAGCGACAAACACGATTGGCAACTATTGTATCTCAAAAAGTCACATGTGTCACATCAAATCCTCTTAATTACAGCATAAGCTCAAAATGTCTTCCTCCAGCACGAATGGAAGCGGCAAACGTTGACACAACTCGCAAACAGCAGGCGAAACAACCCGCATTTCACAAGGTAGTGTAACGACAGTATCAAAGTGAGGTGGCCAAAAGTAACATTTATTTGCATCAAGTTTCTTCCTGATATTGCAGGCCAAAAATTTTAAAAATTGGCTAATGCTGCATTGAGCTATTCAAAAAATAAAAGTGGCATGTTTTTTATGGACTAGGGTGTAGTACCCTACATAGAGTTAGCAACATTGGACCAATGCCGAGACAGTAAATTCATTATCATATAATGTAACCCACTGCGATCAACTCATTATACTGTGATAATCATGAAAACGCTAAGTCTAATATGAACAACAAACTATTACACAACTTTCAGCAATACGAACAAGAAAAAATCTCCGACAATTACACTGACAGCACATGGTGCAATACAAGCAGCTGAGATCCTTCTCACTGCTGCACTGATACAGCTAATAATGGATGGAAATGTCATTGAATATCATCGAAATGGCAGATTTAACGAAGCAAGTGCAGGATCGATGATGGGAGGATAGCTGGGTGGAAGTTTCATGGCTGGCATTCCTGGCGGGCAAGCGCCGAGCGTTGGCCTCAATAGTGCAGACTGTGCTGCCAGAGCTGAGCCGACGCTACCGAGAAGATTGTCCGAGGGGGACATAAATAGTTCAGGACCGAGTGCATCAGGTGGTCTCGCGGGTCTGGCGCTGAACTCTGCAGCAGCAGCCAGCATCATTCTGTCACGCTGCTCAGTCAGTAACCTGTCACGTAGCACAGCATCAGTACTGGCGCTGTGTAACAGGTGTGGAGGTGGCAAAGACGTCGTCGATGATGACATAAACGCAGCAGCGGCAGCACCGCCAAGCGATGAGAGTCGTTCACGTTCCTGCATCAGTGTGCGAGTGTCATGAGGGCCCAGACTCAGTGAACCAGCTGTCGGTGTGGTGCCAACAGCTGCTGATGGAGGTTTGGGTTGTGGCATCAGTGACGTAAACGCATGCCCCGGTGCTGCTGCTGCGGCACCCGGCATTAAACTGGTACGCATTGCTGTCATGTCTGACCGAACACCGAGATTACTGCCACGTAGACCCGGCGGCTGACCCAAGTGCATATCCGAGTCTCTGTTGGGTGGTCGATGTGGTGGTGGTGGCTGGCGGTGGAGGGGTGAACGTGACCGAGACCTGTTGCGACTATGTACAGTGGCACCACGGACCGGAGACCGAGACTTGTGAGCCGACAATGAACTGGCGTGAAGACCTCGCAAACTAAATGACAACAACATCCAGCATAAACACAGCTACAGCACAAAAAATATTATTAAATTGTGACCAATGTAATGTACTCCTCGCATGCATTATTTTCTCCGGTATTCTTCTAAGTGCTTTTTTGTTCCTTTCAACTTGTATTAGAGACCTGGCATCAATTTGAGACCAGTCTAATATTATACTAATAGTGACTGGCGTCGAGGTCATTATTAGAAATTGTCTTCCCATCTCTCTGGCACCGTTACGGAGATATAGTGCCTCAAAGATAACGGGGGGCACGACCGTGACCTTTCTTGGTCACATGACGTCATCGGTCACGTGACCATTCAACTTGCAGTGATCTACTTCCTATGGGTGGTCCATTGCGACCACACATCTATCTGGCACCGTTACGGCAATATGGCTGTTTGAAGTTCTTCCAGAAAGGCTCTTCTAGGAACAGAGGTCGGTCGTTGGTTAGTTGGTCAGTCGCCAATATAACACTGATCTCATATACTCCTCTTCGGTACGTTAGGAACGTAGTGCGCGAGGAGTAAAAAATGCTGAACAGATTAAAATATCAAACGATCGCAACTCCGTTATAACTCTGTTTGTTTTAAAGTCAATAAAACTAGCATCTTGCGGCCTTGTTAATATCGCTGGAACTCAGAGAGTGTTCAAAATCCTATTTAGCCTAAAAGCCAATTTTTAGCCACATCACCAATCTCAGAAGTTTTTCTAAACACCTACCCTGCCACATCTTCAGACCCTATTTAATTTTCAAAGCTATCATCTTCATTTTGGTCTCAAAGTCTATGTCTAAAAAGACAGCCATAAAACAAGCCTAAAAGTAAATCAGAAAGTCCAAAAGCCTACACCAATCATATTCAACAGGTGCAACTGAACACAACATTCATCTGCTGAGAACAATGTCTGACCATCCCAACTTCTGAGTGTTCTGTGTGAGTAGTTTCTTAATGGCACAACAGCACATAAGAGGTCATTTCATGTAATAACAATGTTACTATTAACCGATTAAATTCTGCATAACATAGATTTGCACCTTGCAGTCTCAGATACAAGCAGCCTAAACAGCATTTTCATTGATAACAATCAAACGGTAATTCCAGAAAAATTATCATCACAGACTGCAAACGTCCAGCTTGTGTCAGCTATAACCGGTTAAATTCTGAGTTACTGACTGATCTCTGGAAGATGCAGTAGAATGATGGAGTGATGCCAAATGTCGAGCTCTTGTTTCTGAATCATGACGAGTATCACGCGGAATCAGGTCAGGTTTGCGAGTCGGTGGTGGTGAAGTGGAAACATGCTGAGCTGGTGAATGGTTATTCCGCAGAGCACTCTTACTGGCAGCACCGGAATGCAGCCGACTTGCACCAGGCACTGAGGAGCTAGGCATTGCCCTCTGCTGCTGACAAAACAACGTCCCCTCCAGACCTACACAGTGATGTAAACATGACTTTTTTCAAGATCAAGAACAAGACCTTTATTTTGTCCTCGAGGCAACTCGAGACAAAGACTTTGCCTGCATCTTATTGTCTGTCATGAAAAGTTGTCTGAGAAACTCACCCAAAAGTTTGCCAACTTCAATTACTGCTTTTATCAGCATTAAATTAGTTGCACTGGCATTAGCCCAAATTGCACATATCTTCGCATTAACTCTAACTCGATCGCAAAGGCAACGTTGACAACGACGACTTTTTTGAAAATACAGTACTCAGCCACAACTACTTCACGAGTATAACTATGTGAATCTGAGAGGCAAGAATCTGTGTGGCAAGTACTGACTGCATGTTCTGAATTATTTGGATTCTTGTTCAGTCAGTAACAAACAATGTCACAGGATACAGGATACAGTAATTTTCAGACATAAAAAATTCATACATTACGTCAGTAAAGCCAGAACCCAAGCTTCTTCTGTTGCACAGCAAAAAATGCACAAACTGCATGCACAGGCCAGTGTTCAATCCTTAGCTGGGCCAAACAATTTCTATCAGAATTATTAACATACATGGTTTGAGATTAATTTATTAGACAGGCAAAACAGACTCCTCTATAATATGTGACCATAACACCTCTAAAGATATGGCTTTATGACATTTTACAAGTATGCCTAATCACGTTAACTGATCTGGTTACCTGTTGGACCAAGCCCACCAAGTGCAGCATCAATGCCAGCAAAAGGACCGGGTCTTTGAAGAAGTCTCGCTGCATCTATGCAACAGAAACAAACTTTTCAGTTGACATCAACATCATCAACACCAGTAAGCATTATCATCTCATCATCAGTCATCACTAAGCTTGTGCTCAATGCTGCTGCAGTCTGACATTCCTTTAATTTTGAAGAGAATTCTTGCAGTATTCAACCGTACTGGCAGATCCGCTTTAATCATCCACATAAAATGTTTTAACCAGCTGTAATGCTGTATGTAGTACAATGTAGACGTATGACACAGTTGACATATGCTTGTACTAACTCATTAATTTTTTCCTTCAGTGCTCTAACACTGAGCAACAGAATGAGCATCTAGCCAGCTGCAGCAATTCTAAAGATAAATCCTACACTTCTACATTCACAAAGTAGCCTGGTTACAGCAAATAGCAGCATTATTCACATGCACAGGTCTCTGTAAAATATACCAATATAAATGGGAATTACTAAGCAGCACAGCTTTTCAAAGGTCCAAACACTAACAAAAAAGTCACAACAATGAATGCATAATTTAGTCCACATCACTGTGTCTCACGTAACAAACTACAGAGTCATCATAATGCAGAATTAAGCATAATAACATCACAAAATATGTTACCAGCTGTTGTAACTACACCGTGTCTCAAAAAAACATCCCCAACATTTTTTACTGTAACTTGAAAACCAATTACCAGATTTTGATAATTTTTGGTAAAAATATTCCTGACACAACTTGCCATCAAATGACCATTCAGTTTTCCACCTCACCCAATGTATGCTTCTGCACTACCTATAAATAGCAAATCAAGCGAAATATGTGTTGAAATAAACAGAAAACCTGAAAAAAACATCACCGACATTATCGATCGTAACTTGAAGAAAGATCAGCAGATTTTAATAATTATTGACGGAAATATTTCCAACAAAACTGGCTATTGAATAAGTGTTTTAGTTTCCACCTCACTCAACGTCTGCTTTTGCATTACCTGGGAAAGCAGACCAAGCATAATACGTGTGAAAATGAATGAAACAATGTCAATAAATTCCATTTATCCTAATCTGTGGGCCCCAACAGCCGGTCTATTACAAGGTTTGACTGTCATGCAGCAGTGTGTCTACCAGATAAAGTTTAGGAATGTTTGTAAAGTCAAGAAGCGACTGGTACAGCCTGGATTGGTCTGGAGCAGAACCTTATTGATATGCTGTCAATGAATGGAGAAAGCATCTCCTGGCCTGTGTTCACATAGTGGGCAAACACTTCAAGCAATTTTACTGCAGGCAGTTAAAAAATGGACAACTGGATGAAATGTCAGTCAAAGTATCAGAAATGTGAACAAAATGTGTTTTTATGCATTATGTTAATTAAGCAATCATATTGCATTGGATAAAAAAGTGATATTTCGCTGGTTGTGTTTTCCCCAGGTAGTGCAGAAAGAAATGCTGGGTGAAATAGAAAACTGAATGGTCATTTGATGGCAAGTTGTGTCAGGAATATTTGTACCGAAAATTATCAAAATCTGCTAATAGATTTTCAAGTTACAGTCAAAAATGTCAGGGATGTTTTTTTTGAGACACAGTGTAGTAGCAATGGTACATAGTAGAATTGCTACTAACTCTGGGCATGTAGAGCGGAGCCTTGACCAGCTACAGCAGGGTTAACTGATGATCCAAACGTCTGAGCAGGACCAAAAGGTGCAGTGTTAGCAAGCTTGCTGGGTTCACCACCGGCGGCTCGAAGTGACGCCATCGGATCAAAAGCTTTGTTCAGTTTGTGATGGTGTATCTTCCACGCTACGTTCACGTGAGCAGCACACCACCGACCATGCTTCTACAGAAATTATTCAAATACATTTACACATCCACATCCACACCCATTCAGCACTCTGCTCTATAACTATTGCTTCTTCATTCACAGTGACAGATAAAATGCTCAAAGCAACTGCAGCAACTGGATGCAGTAATGACAAATGCAATATGCAATTCACTATTATAACTAAGACACACACATGTGGTGATCAGCACCACCACCAATATCACTCACTTGTGCAAAATGGACACTTAAAGCGAAAAGTTACAAGACAAGGACACATGCAAGACAGTCAACACATACGTTGCACTAGCAACTGCCCTAAAACTAAACAAATGTAATACACAGAACATGATAAAAAGTTAAACATAAAAAGCAGCAACATGAACACAGACAATTTCTTGTTTATCTGACATATGTGGACAGAATAATCTTTACCTACCAGCACTGCTGATATTTCCTCGGCCCTCAGGCAGACACCAGCTTACACTGCCAGACCATGGATAAAAACTAGTGAATTGCATGATGTGGCTATTTACTTTGTAGCCACTAAAACAAGAAATTTGAGTTAATGCTCATGAGATATGCGAAAGCCTATAGCAGTTCCTGTTCGCAAACTGTCAGTCTATCTCCAGCCATTTCATTGTAGTTCATTCTTGGAGTGTGTGCTGCAGCCAAAGATCGCAAAAATCAACAAAATCTCTTATTTCGGAAGTTTAGGATCTTTCAAAGTCATTGATGTTGATACGACTGAAAAGCTTGTCACTAGTGCTTGTTGTGATAGGTAGCATGCTCATGCCTATCTGCAACCGTTTTCATGAAAGACTGGCCAAAAACGGTAAAATAATTACTTTTACAAGGGTACTGCTCTTTTGATGCCCTTGTGTGCAGGTTTTCTTGAACATAGAAAATAGAGACTTAAACCGTTGAAATCTACGTTCAATGCTTTTAAATTTCCTATGCAACTTTTTATGTCTACCTCAACTGGTTTCGGCGCAATTCGCTCTTGAAATGTGTCTCGCAGCCCGAAATCGCCGAAAAATCCATACAAACCCCTACTTTAGCGTTCAAGGTCATCCAAGGTCATTGAATTTGGTACCAATTAAGAGCCAGTGTACGACTGTCTATTAGTGATTAATAGTAACCTAGGCCCTATCTAGCACTGTTATTGAGATACAGAAAGTTATTGGCTAAAAATCGCAAATATTTCGCATCCACTCTCATTTAGCGCCCTCATTTGGCATGACCTCCTTAGATTTTAGGGAAAACTTTACGATTCCTGAAACTAGAGTCTTCCAGGTAGCCGACGGTAAAGATTTGTTGATCCTAGCTTGAACCGTTTTTGACTGATCCACCTATGTGACGAACAGACAGACTGACAGAATTGCAATGGCTAAGACACGCTGAAAGCAGTAGTAAAGCAGTAAAGCATGCTGTGCCCCTCTGGAGCATAGGCAGGGTGCTCATCTCCCTTTCTGTGGCTGCTGAGCCAATAAGTGTTGCTAAGTAAAATTCTACTGTGTTTACTACCCACTGACCAGGCTCTCTTAGTGAAAAGCTACTTAATGCCAGATCTGGTGAGTATCACGATTGATAACTATATGCACAGAGTATGTAACAACTGCAGATATATAAATATCTGCAACCGATATGAAAATACCCACACTAAATATTCAAATACATTGCAGCAAAAAATTACCTGAAGTATGAATGTTTTAATTCAAAGAATAAAAGAAAAACATACGAGGGCCATCCCAAAAGTTTCCGGCCTCGACGTATTAGACAATAATATTTTCTACAATCTATACATCAGTGAAACGTACATCCTTTACAAACTATAATGAGTCGGTTGCGGATATGACGTTGTT
>Ga0209367_1010631_pt1 | contig 12315 bp, 9 predicted proteins | sample WorMetLIZISLAND2_FD_187412 | JGI IMG/M metagenome (GOLD analysis project Ga0209367, IMG submission 187412) | Marine gutless worms symbiont microbial communities from Max Planck institute for Marine Microbiology, Germany - Olavius geniculatus... ... | reverse complement strand
CTCAATAACAGCAAGAGAAATAATATTGGAATGGGATAAAACTGCTTGCAGGTTCGTTTTTTCCTACTGGACTTGGACTTGCCTTTTTTGAAGAGGACTTGGACTTGAGGATAGGGGACTTGGACTTGGCTGTTGCTGGACTTGTTACAAGTCTGACACTACCTCGTGAGATGTCAGATGACGCACTCAAGTCGGCGACGCCACTGACCAGTTGCGTGATCAACGTTGATCGAGCCTGGCATGTGGCCCCAAACAACCCCGACTTAAATCCGGTCCATTATGTGGTTTGGGATATTTTTCAACAGATGGCCTATCAGTGTTGACGATTCACGTCAGTCAACCAGCTGAAGCAGGTGATTTTCACTGAGTGGGGCAAACTTCCACAGCGTTTGGCTGATCGCACCGATGGTCAGTGGCGTCGCCGACTTGAGTGCGTCGTCCAGCAGCAAGGCGGACACATTGAACATTTGATGTGAAAACTGTGAGATGTGATCTTTAGACAATAACTGAGACAACAAACACGTTGTTTCTGTCGTTAATTTTTGTGTTGTTACAAAAGTCGTCTTGTTTTTAACTGTTATTCTTAAGACACTGATATTTCACAAGGTAATGTAGTAACACACCTTGGGGGTGGTGAAATCTATAGTGACGGTTTTATTGCAAATTGTCTCCTGATACTGACAATGAATAAATTTTGGAAATCGGTTGATATTTGGTGAAGTTACCTTACCTTACCTTACCTCCGGGGTGGGCAGGCTCTTACACCTGCCCAGCGCTGAGGCCGTATCAGTTCGGCCCAATGCGCGTCCCCGAATGTAACCACAAGGTTACAGGTAACGGCTATAAAGCCGTAGTCAGCTGTGAAGCCGAAACCAGCACAAAAGCACTGGTAACGTGGAGTAAATCTGCTCTCATGGATTAGGTCAGCTTTTAGTTAGCTCATGCCCTTCAGATTTCAGAAATCTTTCGAGTCATCGGTGCAAAGCCCCATCACCATGACAAGGTGGCTGACCATGGTGAGGTTGGTGAAGTTATGAGGCGTACAGAAAATGGTGGCATTTTTTGGCCCACCCTGTAGTCGACCATGGCGATGTCCAAGACCATAATTTGCTGCCATAATGAAGGGATCTAGTCATTTGATACCCGGTATTCTACATTCAACACTTATACTACTGTGGTTAAGAAATAACTATTACTTACGCCACTTTAAACCTGCCTATGAATATCACAATAACAAGCAGAGACTGGCGGGCTGCACTGCATCTAATTCTAACGCTGCACCAGTTAACAGCAACACGGACTGACATAGATGTATCAGTACCAAAGTCACGAAAAGATATAAGCAAACGTACAACAGCTAGCATACATGCGCACAGCGCGTACCAAACTGTTGTACAGGTAAAAACTAATTAAATTACAAAAAGTACAAAATGACAGTTGTGTACAGTTGCATTTATAATCTCTAAACCCAAATCTTAGCAGTCACCACTCGCAAAACAATGTAATTCTAGTGTTTCACAAAAATGGACCCTTTCTTCTTTCTTTCATAATTCACTCAAATGACGTTCCATTTACACAAAATTTTTACCAGTTATAGCTTAAAAAATACGAATTCAAAATATTGCAACAAAATATGGCTGTTGATTAAATATTCTTTGCTAGTCGTGATGTAACTCTGACGTCACAATGTGTCGTGAGTACAAGCTTGCTTGTCTCAACTGGTGCTATCAATTGCTACCCTGCTTCAATAGCAAACTCAATCTCGTTTGCTGATGAAAAGATGTTCATCTGGTCAGCACTAAGCAACATGGGGGCTGAAGTCAGGTGTCTCTCGAGCCAAAAACTCAACCATCTTGCAAGCTCTCTGTGCTGGTGCACTGTCTTGCTCAAACATAAGAAAGTCAACAATCTCCACAGACATGTAAATGCGATCGCTTTGCACGTTTCTTGTAACTGCAACTGTAAAACTTCAAGAATTTGTCATCAACAAACCAGATTGAGTTAAACATCAAAGCATTTAATTACTTTGTTAAAATATTTTGATTTAGTATTTCTTCAGCTATAACTGGTGAAAATTTTGTGTAAATTGATTATCATTTAAGTGAATTATAAAACAAAGAAAAAGGGGTCCATTTTTTATGAAATGCCACAAATATGTTTCTGCACTTAATATGTAATATGCAGCATTAAATTGAACAATAATGTAGAAAAATAAAAAAATCTAAGATTGTTCATGTTTATTTTTACTATATATTTTTATACCAGGAACTTAACTACAGCCAAATTTTACTGAGTAGCACACAAAAAGTGAAACATACATACTTTAAGTAAATCAAGCAATAAGACAGATTTGGAAAAGATTGGCCTTGATCACATCAGTCATGAGTAGTAATCCAAAAATGTTGATAATGAAAAGCATGAATGTTGCACTTTATATGCACCACCTAATTACATGAAGTTATACTGCATCAAGCAAATAAGTGCTGTGAGTTGAAAACGATTACTTTTATCACCAGTATAACCACTACATCATGACAAATAACAACAACACAGACTACAGAACTAACTAATATGTCCAACAACTAGATGTTTATCATGCAGTAGATACAATTATTGCAATATAATCAGATGTTACATCTCAGCAGTGAAAACTACAAAAGACATCATAATAATTCCAGCCTGATGTCATCTGTACCAAGCTGAATTAAAATTAGAAGTTTAGTTCTGCTAACAAACCATAATGGTAATACTTATTCAGTGCTAATAAATCAGACAAACACTATTTCAAGTACACTATATTTCTGTACGTTAGTAATTGTTCACTGTTGGACAGTGAAAGAAAATTGTCATGTAGCAATAAACATGTCGTCAGCAGACTGACAACGAATGCTGGATGGGACACGGTGCCATTCCATCGTACAAATTCCCACTATTGCCAAAGCGAACATTTTTGCAGAGTAAGACATTTTCCCGCTATCATTTAAGCTCAATTCATGTGGCTTAAAACCAAAACGGACATTTTGCTGCCTAGTGTCAGGTTTCAAGTTAGTTGACTCAGCGATAGCATTACCAGTGTGCGGCAACTAAGGCAAGTTGTGATAAGCGTTTACTCTTCCGAAATTGGCATGTAATAGCTTTGAAGAAATGAGAATCAGTCTGCAGGAAATTACGACAGCAAGATGCTCAGGAGGGGGGCTGCAGAGGTAAAAGGTAAAATTAACTTCATCGCACGCAACCTTCACTTGCACTAGGACAGACTAAGCCGCAACCAAACCATTTCAGTCAGTGAAGTTACAGGTATATTACTTTTAAAAAAATTTTCAAATCATATCATTCTGGCAGAGCAGAGTGCAAAACTTTGTGTGCATGGTATTTTTAACACAATTTAAACATAAACAAATGCCATATCCAGGTACATCAAAGTCCATATGGGGAAATGTCCATTGTCCATTCTCCACTGCAATTTATAGGAAATAATGAACAGTCACAGTACATTGCTGCAAATATCTTGACGTTAGTAACTAGGCATAATTCTAGAAAATTTTCCCAGTAAACAAAAATCTGTAATAGCAGCAGCAGCAGCAGTAGTAGTTGACAATAATAGCAGTGCAAATGGTTGAAAAACCACATAACTAAAAAGTTAGGACGGAACTCCATTCAGTGTACAACTAACACTGTTTAAAAACTTTCACTTCTAACACTAATATTACACACAACACTTACAAGATCAAGCAATAACAGAGATGTAGCATTAAAATATCAAGTTATTCAATAACACTTGTTACTGCAATAGATGAAAATGTAGTCTATTAAATGACGCAAAGTATACATAGTGACCTTTACAAGAGAACACAACACATTGTTTAACATGATAATATGCAAATCAGATTTATGCGTTATTTACACATCTGTCAACATTCAGCCAGACGGCATGAACAGCATCATTGCAAAACAACAACATGTTAACAAACTAGACAAATTCACAATATTCAGGTTCAATAAGTACAACAGATATGTAAATTAAGTCTTGTAACATCTGTTAAACTTATACCAACACTTTTGGCGGTGTGGCGTGGCATAGCAATAACGCGTTGTGTCAAATCAACAACGTTGCTCTACAGTGGGCCGGGTTAGTAGTTGGATGGACGACTGCCTGCAGGCAGGTAAACCATCTCCATGTAACCAACCATCTGGGTCAACTCAGCCTTCTATTTCTGTGGGGTAGGTAAACTGAGTACCAGCCTATCTGGCTGGAGTTAAGGGGAGGCATGTTCACTCGTGTCAGTTGACAGGTAACAGTGTGTGATCCCATATGGCATATGATCCCATAGCTCTGAAATGGGCTTTCATTAGGAGCTATAACACCACCTTCAACCTGTAACCTTTAACATTCAAATGATTCCATGCATGGAGACTAAGCACACACTATCAAGAACGCTCACAACAGTTTATGCTGTTGATATAGCGTGAAAAGCTGAACCGCCTGCTGAGATGCTTGCAATTACAGCTGTATGGTCTAAAATTTAGAAATGTCTGACTGAAAAAATACAATTGTTCGTCTCCTAATCCATGGGCAAGGAATGCTGGCAGAAAATTATCCCAACCAACAGAAAACAAAACTTTATGGTTGCGATGCCATATAACATACATAAACAACAATAATTTACAAAACATATCATCCATTTCACATTTCAACAAAAAAATCAATTACACCAACATACGTAAAAAGTTGCATGCACAACACGTTCACAGAACACAGTATGTACATTCATTATACGTCATTTCATCAGCATTCGTTACGTAACACAGCTTCAACGGTTTCGTATGATCACACCACCAGCAGTTGTGATTATTAAACATCAACACACCAATGCGCACAAATGACTCTTCAAATACAGACAGCGAAACATCGTCACAGCATTCATGTTCGCTACAATACACGTCACAGAAAAGTCGCAGAGTAATGTGTAAAGGCTGTCTCAATTCTCACCGGGCAAAAGCGTCACCGGACAAACATTCCAACACAACTCGAATACTCAAACAGCTGCTGGACATGCAACTTTGCTGCATGTTAAATGCAACTCTACAGAACAGTGAATCTTCAAACTGGCTCAAGCAGGTATCAGTATATTTACACAAAGTTGTGAAACATCAACAACAACTATCGCTGTACAGCCAGCAGGGTTAAAGAACCAGGGATTTAAAAAAGCCCACCCAGTTGGTTCTTGACTTTTTAAAAATAGCCAAACTTAAACCTGACTAAAAATCTGTTGGCTGATTCATCAGAGTTTTCACTTGCTCTGCAAAGAACAAAATATCCAGAAATTTGGTTTAGATGTTTCAGAAACTTGTACTTAATACATTATTTCACTATTAGTGTGATCAGTTTCAGTTTGAGTAGAGTTTTCAGGCAGATTTACCCAATAAAGCTCACCCAGCGGCATTTTATCGCATATCTGCCTAAGGGTGCTCAACTCTGACAGCCAGAATCAGTCTTGAACTAGCCAAGTTCAGCCATTCACCGGCATCAACGTGAACAATCAGGACTAAGCCTGCAGTTGACAAACTCGCACGTCAGATTCTATCAGCTGTGCTTACGACATGCTGGTACACTGGCCACGTGCTGAGCCCATCTGCAGCAGCACCTTATCCAGCCATTGCAGTGGCCCGTTCAGATGAATCTCAATCCAGCACGGGGTGCTCGTTATTGTCTGGCGCCTGCCAACAGACAAAAACCACCACATAACCTCAGTGCTCGATCTGTAGATCAAGAAGTGGCAGTACAAGCTCATATCCAAAAGGTTCAATAAGTTTAATCAAACCCAACTCTCACCCCCTTCAGTCAGAAGCAGCAAGCTATGCAAAACACCTTTTTCAAGCTCAGAATGTACAAAAAAACGTCTGAGCTAAGGCTTTGCCGGGAACTCCCCCAGCCTTGCCCCAGGCGGGAGCTTACAGCACTCTCCATACCCCTAACCGAATTAATGGTCACTTTGTGGCCTGGCACGGTGTCAAACCGACTTTTGGAAAATCTGGCCACAGGCCTGCAGTACTGTTAATCCATGCACGTTGATACAATGCCCATCGTATACAGGCCAGATGAGAAGAGAGGAATGAGGAAAGGGTATACCCTCCCCCACCGAACTACAATTACAAGACAGCATCATTGGCTCAGCAGTGACGTCCAAAGTAGATTCCCGGCTGATAATGAATTTTGGTGCATTCTAAGCTATAAAAACCATTCTGATCTGTCAAAAAATCAAATTTTAATTGATTGAAAAATTTTAATCGACTAATTTTTTAAAACAATTAATTGATTAATTAATTGTTAATTTCTGTAGCGCTAGTAATTGGTAATGATTACAAGTTAGTGATTACTGAATAGTTAATTGTTAATTTTTGAACAGTGAACTAATGGGTATTATAATTTCTTTCATCATCACCAGCTGTGCATACCTGTACTCGGCACCCCAGCCTTTCACAAAACTCATGCGTATGGTGCACATGCGAGTTAGCTGGTAGACCGCCTCAAAGCCACGATTCACGGTCTGCGCCAGCAACGATGCAAACGCCTGGTTGTTGAATATCATCAGCTTACAGCCTACATCAGCAACAGTAACAAATTACACCTGTCAGTGCTGCTGCAGTGAGGTTGGTTCGTGGTTCGCTGGACTCAAAGTATGAGGCAAAGCAAACTGGCAAGAAAAATAGGCCAGTTTAACAACTGAAAGTGATGATGAGTATGTTCAAAGTTCAAACTAGTTTTGACTAAATATAGTAATAAATTTCCTCTCCTTTGTTCGTTAAATGAAACAAAACTATGTCAGCTTATATCACCAACTGCGCAAAATAGCAGTAAAAATGTCACAGGTCCCAATTATTGTGTATCAACGAAAGTTATATGAAAGCAGACAAATGATGTATCATTTCAACATAAACATGTGGCAAGCTCCCAGATATGACGAATAGCTGGTCAGACCAGCTACTAAAATAAGCATACAGTTGACTCCGCTTATATGCACGGCCTTGGGAACGCAAGCTGACTTACATGTAAGCAGAGCTTGCATTTAACCGTAGTTAGCTTTAGGACCATTGCAGTCATTTACAACATGCAGTTACAACAGGCGGTCATTCACGCCACAGGAAACAGTCATCTCACTCATCTCCTTTGCAAACATCGGGCGCAGCATGTAGCAGCTGATAATGGTCACTGCAGTAGTGTCAATTTACATGCTGCCCGCCTGCCTTGTCGTTTTTTAATCACTCTCATAGACAGCAAGTGGCCTAGCACTATTGACCCACAGACTGCGATTTGAAGTTCATTATGGTGCTGCATGCTGCTAGGGTGGGGAGATGCACTGTAGCTCACATGATGCATGGTGCTCACTAGCTCTGACTACACACATAATTCTGGGGCTTAGACGTAGTCACCGACATCCCAGTGAGCGTTAAGTGGCTGACTACAGGCGATCTTATGTGCACTGGGCGACTTCACTTTTTGACTTCAGACTTTCGTTGAGACTTTCGCTGAGCCTAAACTTCTGTCTAAGTACCTACTTAAGTCAAGAAGTGAAGTGATTTCGCTGAGCAAAAATATGGCGACTAACACGGATAGTTTAGTAAATTAAAACAGTCTGGTACCCAAAATAAACGCCGTAATGGCTACACAATGACGTAAGACGTTACGTAATTACGTCACTTGCGTGCGCGGCACAATTAAATAAGCAAGTAACTGGTTGATTTATTTCCTGTTAGGTTTACCGGTTTTCTGCTATTTTTAATCATTTAGTTGAACCTTGGTCTAAGTACAGACTTTAGCGTTCAGCTTTAGCTTTGGCTCAGCGAAAGTCTAAGTCAAAAAGTGAAGTCGCTCACTGTGTCAGCCAAGTTGCTTATAAGCAAAGTAAGTCATGGCACCAGGACCAAAAGAGTGGGTGCTTATAGCTGAATTGTGCATATATGGCTGGTGCTTATAAGCGAAGTTGACTGCCATTGACATAGCATAAACTCAAACGGGACTAAACGCACGTGGTGCAAATAGGCGAAGTGTGCTTATAACCGATGTGCATATAAGTAAAGCTGACTGTAGATACATAGTTCACACCCTGTACTTAGTACTATTCAACTTACAGAATGATGTTAGTAAGTAAAAAACATAGGCACTTATGTAAAAATTAGCTAATCACAATGTGTCCTGTGTTGTGATACCAAAACTTGCAGAAAAATGTGCTTATTAACCATTTTATTCCATGATTAATTGCCATTAGCTGCAAAACACTAGATTAAACTACGCACGCTATTAGTGGCACCATGGCACGGCACATCTGCATAAAACGTAAAACATCCTTAGACCTGGAGGAATTTTGCAGACAGTAGCCAGATGCCAGTTGTAATGCTGGTTGCAGTTAGGACTCTGGACAAAGATAGCGTTGTCACTCAGACATTCCGCAAACACTTCTCCACCGGCGTAGGACAGAAGCACGCCCTTACCTTGCAAACAGACAGACATGCCCATCACCAGACATTGTATAATACACTGGTGAAAACAAAATCACTCCAAGAAAAACTAATGCACGGAAGATCCAAATGGCAATTATTGAAATTTTTGCAAAAATAAAAGCAAATGTGGGACATATGGCAGTAAATATTACAACAGCAGCCCAGCACAGAGCAGATGATATAAGACTGATGACAAAAAAAATCATTTTCCCGGACTAATTTGTTCACATGAAATACCAATGTTGGCTTTCAATCACTTGCGATTACACTAGAAACAAAAGCGGCGGAACAAATTTAAAAGTGGAGATACAAATCGCTAGCAGAAAAAAATTCAACTGTTGTACGCAGTGTGTGTAAAACAGTTCAAATTTTTTCCGCATCTTTGTTAACTTTTGCACCCTGGTACTTTGATTTTCCCTGACTTTCCCTGACCGTAGGAACCATGTATTTATTGCCAATAAAATTTTGAGAAAATCAATAAGACGACCTTCTTCACAATGCATTTTCCACCGTTTTAAATGTTGTTTTGCAGTGTGTTGACAAATAGCACATACAATAGCTTGCCACACTTCATTTTTAACGAGATCATCATTTTAAGTTGTACTTTGTAAAAATATAGTTTGGACGATCTGCTGGAAAGACTGATGACAAGATGTTCTGCAACGTTATACTCCGGTACAGCCGACACATTAAGCCACACGTCCATTGTTCTTACCGACATTCCTACGAGCCAGCTCCACTTGCTGGGTTCGGTTGATGTTGGACAGAAGACCAAGGCAGAACCTTTCACTGCTTGAAGGGTCGGTGAAGCCATCCACAGTTAGTGATGACATCGACGCATGGAACGGCTCGCCAACACGACAGTTGAGTTCGTAGTATGTGATGCTGCACCAGTGTGATGGCTCCATGAACATCACTGGCTGCACTGACGACTCGACGGTCGGCGACGGCACTGTCAGCAAAACACATAACAACTAGAGCTGTCAAGGCGTTAATTTTTTAAATGCATTAACGCAGTGCGTTAATTTTTTAATGCATTAATTAACGCGTAAATTAACGCACCCAGTCCCGTCGAGAGAGAGAGTAGGCGGATAAGTTATCACAGGCCTCGCGACGTTTAAGGGGCCCTGCCTATCTATATAATCTATCTAATATAGAAAGTTAGAAACACGTATAAACGTATAATGAACAATAACTGACGTCATAGGTAGCACAGAAATCTATTAGCATGTCATCGAAAATGGAAATAATTATTTATTTACAGTAGTGATGGAACGAAAACTACAGTTTAGTTACTCGAATTCATTCGATTGTCAAATAACCGCAGTTTAAAGGAATATTTCAACTTTTGCTTCTCAAAATTTAGTAAATTAACATAAATGTGCGTTAATTTTTTTTAACGCGTGTAATTTATTAACGCATTAATTAACGCGTCAATTGTGACAGCTATAATAACAACATAAATGTAGCATCCTCAAGCCTCTAAGATGGCAGTGATCTTCATTTCCTTAGCCTTCAGCCAAACACCAATTTACACTGCAGGATCACAAATGCAGGGCCAGAGCATCACGTGGTACTCAGTAATACTCACAATTTCACTTTATTAGCAACAGCACTGTAACAGTCTGAAAAGATGGCCAGGCTGAGCTGACCTGGGCAAATGGTTACATATCGAGACAGTTTATCTGTCTACTGATGGTCTCCCATCCAAGTACTAACGAAGTTGTCGTCAATTTTGTCCCAAAATTCATTGCCATGGCAACAGGGGTCGGCAGGAGAGAAATTTAAATGACACCGTCGGACAGCCTGGGCCCGAAAATAGGAGGGTAGGTGAAAACAGCCTTATTATCTTTTATAGGGACCGAGTTATACCACTTTGAAATCTCCATTGGCCGTAATGCAAAATTTTGCAACCTTTCAATGGTTGCTATGGTAACATGGATCGATAGGGGGTAAATTTAAATAACACCATAAGACTGCCTGACCCCAAAATAGGGGGTAGCCACAGCACACAATCATCTTTTACGGGGACTGAGTTATAACACTTTGAAGTCCTCATAGGCTGCAATGCATTTTTTAAAATTTGGGGTAAAATAAGGGAAGGAGTTATCAGATTTTTATTTCAAACAAACTCGATCTTACTTTTCAGGCCCCGAATCACTGTGCAAAATTTCATCAAAATCGAATCAAAACTGCGGCCGTAGGAGTGTTTACAGACAGAATGACAGACAGATGCAAATAATTTTATATTGTGTCCCATGCTATGCTATAGCAATGGAACAGATAATAAGCAGCATTTAATGTTTTAACACAGAGCTGTAGATTGTTCAGGGAGTTACGTTTTGTCTCGTACTGACATTTATTTTTGCGTATAATTTTATACTGAGCATTTTATGAACACACACAAAAATTTCAGCTGGAAGATGGTTTCCGATTCACAGTATTTAGGTTCTATTTGTCGAGCATTATGAAGACCAGATGCAATGGTGACCATGGTTTACAACTAATAAATTGAAATTCTGAGTGCTCTAGCAAATTTTTGATGATAATGACAACATACCATCAGTGCTGCTGTCCACATCCATGTTGTCCACTTGTTCTGCAATCAGTACCACAGAGCAGTGTCATAACCACACTGTTCAAAAAATACACAATTTGCTGCTATTAAGACTAACTTTCAAGAAACAGGTTTTGGAAAGCAATAGAGTTCTATTTAAATCCAGCATAAGAAAATTTCAGCCTGTAAGTAAACACACTGCTGTATGACAATGACAATGACATACCGCACATGTAACTGTATCTGTAAAGTTTTTATTATATAGTAGTACATATTTCCAGTATGAATAAATATTAATAAGCCCAGTAACCATGCTTTAATTTACATCACATGTAAAGCTAACACTCACATACATTGATAGAGATCATTAATTTTCCCAGACCATTTGTATTCCAATTTCCCAACAAAATTATATATTATTAACGACTGTGCCAAATCAGACACACGCAGCAGAATTAGAGCCAACAACTAAAATTCTTTGGAGATTGTCGGAGCAAGTTCTTTTGCAGATCAGAGGCCTTTCATGTTGCCTAACAAACAACATCACTAAAGCACTACATCTAAAAGCAGACAATAAGATAAAAATATGAGTTTTGTTTTTGTTTTATAAACCAAAAGAAAGAGAATTTTACTAATCACCACACAACAAACATCAGTTATTACATAGACCTCTTGGCCCCTTAACATTTTTAATTTACTATCAAAATATTGCCATCTAAATACAGTAAACATGCAGCATGTGAAATTCGGTCCACTACGGACAAAGTTATAAGCGCTCATGTTGACATACCCTAATGCCGATGACATACAGTCAGATATCGGAGTCGAAAGTTGACTCCGAAAATCGGCGCCAAAATCGACCCCGACTTCTGGACCGTCTGTCATGCGAATTCGGATCCGAAATCGACACGAAAACTCGGCGCCGAAAACAGGTGCCGATTAGAACACTGCTCTATTCCAAACCGATAATCGGCGTGAAACTCGACGCGTGATTGGTCAATGGTCACTGTCGACATTTTCATTTGCTTTCAGGCCAACTTGTGTCACGGAAATTGGTCACACAAAAAACAGTTATTAGCATTATTGCAGAAAATTCGAATAGAGCAAAGTTTTCATTTTAATTTTCCATTTTAAACGAAAGAATATTGCTAATCATAATTATTGCAAGCAGTTTTGAATATTACAACTGTTGACTAAAATGTGGTGTTACGTTACATATGAACATGTGGCCTACTACAATTTTTATCTTGCTATCAATT
>Ga0209367_1010630_pt1 | contig 12316 bp, 13 predicted proteins | sample WorMetLIZISLAND2_FD_187412 | JGI IMG/M metagenome (GOLD analysis project Ga0209367, IMG submission 187412) | Marine gutless worms symbiont microbial communities from Max Planck institute for Marine Microbiology, Germany - Olavius geniculatus... ... | reverse complement strand
TTAATTTACCGTGTCACTTTCTACTTTGGAGTACGGAGGACGGACTCCGAGTCACTCGGTCCATTGCGTGAATTAGCAGTATGAAGATTATATGCTGAATTATCGCTCGGTTGTTTATTATCGCTTTTTAGTGCCGGAAATATAAAACATGGCTAGCAATTACGTTGTAACTGCTCACAAACCGACAGCAGTCAACGCCTGTGTGACTGGTAATAAATTATCAGTCGTGCAAATGGAAAGAACAGTGAAATGAGGATGCTAACGGAATGTTTCATGCTAGCCATGGCACACAGCCTTACTTTCTTACTGTTCATTGCTTTGCTATTGAACTGTCCGCTGTCTCTGTCGGCTAGTTTCATGCCAGCTTCTAATCTCACTCTTTATTTTAAAGATTGCCAAGCTTCTGTGCATTATTTAATAAGCACTGAGATTTCAGATTATGGTTCTCTCTGAGAAAGATTTATATACAGAATTCGTCCCCATGTTGTAATTAGATGAATGTGTATTATCAACATGTCAAGGGTCATCAAGCAGTCATAACTAATGTCAGTGGTCATTGAGTTGTGACATGATTGAGGTTTTTTAAGATTGTGAGTGATATTTATGACGATAAAGTAGCACTTACATTACACTTCAATAAGACTTCAGTAACTAGGGGTAACAAATTTAAATTGCATAACCAAACATTTACTCACAATTTTAGAAAACATTTTTTCTCGGCACGTATTGTGAACATCTGGAATAGTTTACCTAATGAGGTAGTTGATGTACAGTCTATTGATTTATTTAAAGTGCGGCTTGATAGATTTTGGGCACAACAAGAAGTTGTGTATGATTGGACCACTGAATTAGCCGGAACTGGAGATAGGACGGAGTATGTTGAAAAAAGTGATTAGATTATTCGTATAATTTATTATATCGTGATATGGAAATAGAGGGACTTTTGGTGCCTGCATCCGTTTATCTGCATTATCTACATTACTGATTACTGATTGTTGTCCAGGGCATGTATAATTCAAGAGGCAGACTCTATTTTGACAGACGCTATTCCGACGGACGCTATTCCGACAAATGCTATTTCGACTGAAGTTCACATCGACAGACTGAAATTTACGTCGACAGACACATCATTACGCTTTACATTCACATTCAGCAGGGGGCGACAATTTCATGTGTATTGGAGTCAGTGGCGTAACTTTAAATTTTAGGCCCCCCTGCAAGAAAATCATTCAGGGCCCCTCTTTTTTCTTTTTTCCCCTTCATGTTACCTCTTCTTTTGCTCTCACCCATCATGTCTTTTTCTTTTTCTTTCTGTCCTTTTCTTTTCTCCCTGCGTCCCCTTCCCTTACAAGTAGGTTCTCTCAATGCAGCTAGGTGGTCTGGGGGAGCACTGATTTCTTCCTGCGGGGTACCAGGCAGAGCCCCAGCCAAAAACGAATTCCAGACCATTTTGATGCCCTAGAAACTGCCCCCCAGCATTGCAGGGTCTGCGTTTTCAGTACTTACGCTACTGAATGGAGTACGATTTTGCTGTTTATATTAAAATTACAATTTTCGCTTACATGTGAGGTTAGGGTTAAGGTTAGAGTTAGGATTTAGGGTTCAGGGTTTGGGTTAGGGTTAGCGTTTTTCAAACATTTGACAATGATGAACACCACATGTTAGAGCACAATATAGGTAATAAGTTTGACGATGGTGGACGTAACTACAAAATTTGCTGACTGGCTGCCTGTGACGATTTATTTGGTAGACTTGAGGAGCTAGTTGGTTGACTGGCGATCCATGAAGCTACAGCTGTCGCTATTTTGACAGCCGCCATGGTCTGTCGACGTGAATTTTAGTTGAAATAGTATTTGTCAAAATAGCATCTGTCGGAATATAGTACTGTACCCATATAATTCTTGGTGATAAATAATAAGTGCATTAGATGTTAAACATTTTTGACTTTGCTCATGCACTACAAGAAATTTGAGCTAATGCTCACAAGACGCGCGAAAGCCTATAGCAGTTCTGGTTCAGTATATTAGCTGAAAATTGGGGTGTTCACGTTAAGTTAATATACAAATACTAAATTCTCTATCTGGATCGCATAATGATGGTTCCGTGCAGCCGACGGTGAAAATTTGGTAAAATTTGCATCGCTTTTGACTGATTCACCCGTGTGACGGACGGACGGACAGAATTGCGATGGCTAAGACGCGATGAAAGCAGTAGCTGCTTTCGCGCGTAAAAATATAACAACTCAATCAATGCAATCAGTCAGCGTTAGTTAGTGCTGGGCGTTGTAAACCGATTCCCGAGATGGCAGCATCATCGAACAAAATGTCACAAATTATGATGTAAGATATGCAAACCGTTTCACCAAATACTGTGCATCAGAAATGACTAAATAATGAATTATTGCGCTCACAATATAACAAAATTGTAAAACGAAAATCTGTTGCTGTTTGAGTTAGATTTGCGGGAATTTGGGATAAAATACAACACCTTTATTACAGTCGTGCTGAAGTGCACATAATGATAGTACCGTGGCACCTCCTTGTGAATGATACAGACTTGTGTTGCAGCCCAAAATCGCCAAAATCGAATTTATGGAAAAGCTTTGCGGTTCTTGAAACTAGAGTCTTCCAGGTAGCCGATGGTGAAGATTTGGTAATTCTAGCTTGCACCGTTTTTGACTGATCCACTCATGTGACAGACGGACGGACGGACGGACAGATGGACAGGCCGAATTGCGATGGCTAAGACACGCCATAGCAGTACCTGCTTTCGGCGTAAAAATTGGACAGTACTGGTACCATAGTCAACCATGCCTGTGTCTTAAGTGGTCGTGCACCATTTTGATACTTACTCATATTAAGGATCACATATTAGTTGGGCTGTCAGCCTGTCAGTTAACATAAGAAGTTAACTTTGTTGTAACGTCAATTTATACTGTTCTGTTTCTTCTGTTAGGAAATTTTACATCGAAGGATGACTTGAATCTTCTGATTGCAAAAAATACCAGACTTGAAATATATGTCGTGACTCCAGAAGGATTACGACCGGTGAAGGAGATCGGGATATATGGACGGATTGAAGTCATGCACCTGTACAGACCACAGGTTAGTGATAGCACTGCTTTAAGTACAGTAATGCAGAATGCAATTTTTCACTTCCATACAGTGTTTTGATAATTGATAGTTAACTAGAAATACGTTCTGTGCCATTGCGACGTTATATATAGCCTAGCAGTTGTGTGGCCCGCTCTTGTGGGCCTACAGTTATTACCATGCTGCACTAGAGCCTGTAAGACCAGTGTACTAGTTCAGCATAGATGTTTACAATTGTGGTGTCAGTGATATGCAAGTGTAATGACACGTTTATTAACAAAAAATAAGTTTAAGAAATGCTATCGGATTTGTGTTGACAACTGAAAATGTAGGCATACAAATGTAAAATAACAGTACTCGCAGTAGCTTAAGAAATTTAATATAGTCGGCTCCACTTATATGCATGTCAGTTATAACCACACTCCGCTTATTTGCACGACGTGCGTCTAGTCTTGTTTGAGTTTAGGCTATGTCAATGGCAGTCAGCTTTGCTTATAAGCACCAGCCATATGTGCACGATTCGGCTATAAGCACACTCCGGCCCCAGCGCCATGACTTACTTCGGTTATAAGCAGCTTGGCTGACATGGTGCGTAAGACCACCTGTAGTCAGCCACTTAATGCTCACTGGGATGTCAGTGACGACATCTAAACCACAGAATTATGTGAGTAGGCAGAGCTAGTTAGCACCACACATCATGCGGGCTACAGTGCATCTCCTCACCCCAGCAGCATGCAGCATCATAATGAACTTCAAAGTGCAGTCTGCAGGTCAATAGTGCTAGACCACCTGCTGTTTACGGGTATGAGAGTGATCCAGACGACGACGCGGACGGACAGGCGGGCGACGTGTAAAGTGACACTACTTGAGTGACCATTATCAGCTGCTACATGCTGCACCTGATGTCCGCACAGGAGATGAGTGAGGTGACTGTTTCCTGTGGCGTGGATGACCGCCTATTGTAACTGCATGTTGTAAATGACTGCAATGGTCCTATAAGCTAACTACGGTTAAATGCACGCTCCGCTTACATGCAAGTCAGCTTGCGGTCCCAAGGTCGTGCATATAAGCGGAGTCAACTGTAATAGTAATGATGCATGCACAGGTACCGACACCTAGCGAACACAAATATAATTTTTTTTTGAAATCGGCGCATTTAGATAAAATAGTTTAGTTTAGTTTCTCGAATTTCTGGCATTTTGTTATCTTTTTTTTACACATGTGTAAATTAATACTAATTCAGCCATTTTTATTGAAATAATCTGCACAGAAGCGACTTTATGTCACAAAGCATTAATCGTTTGCGGTAGCCTACAGCTGTAGATGATGAGCCTATTTCCACTGAAAATGCTGTGATCTTAATTAGGGGGGCTGAGGGCTCAGATTGGGGGATTAAATTATTTTTTTTGTGCTTATAGTGGCCACCAAGACACGTTTTTTGAGCTATTAAATGCCACTATGGATTTTCTACTGTGGTGCAAGAACTTTCCCATTGAAAATGCATTACCGGGGTTAAAAATTGTGGCAAAATAGGGGAAGGAGTTATCAGATTTTATCCCAAACAAACTCGATCTTACTTTTTCAAGCCCCGAATCACTGTGCAAAATTTTATCAAAATCGAATCAAAATTGTGGCCATAGGAGTGTTTGCAGACAGAATGACAGTGTGACAGAAGTGATTTTATAATCTGTCCCATGCTATGCCTATAGCAATGAGACAGATAATGATTATAATTAATGTTAGTGTCAGCTAGCATGTTTGTTAACCAGCTGCCATAATGTCTGTATTAATACAACTTGTGCTTATTGTTTAAGTTCTAGCTTAACTTGTTCGGAATTACTGCAGGTTAGTCTGAGCGCGATGCTGCAGATTGGGGGCATGTTCCTGATACTGATCCTTAGTTCCCAAGGGTGAATCTGTGGGAAGTGCTGGAGGACATTTTTTACAGACTGGATACTCGTTAGTTTTTACCCAGTCAATACTATTGATAAAAAGATAAAATTAGTACCCGTCATCAGACTGATGTGGTGATTTGTTGTTGTTGTTCTTGTCGTATTGTTACTTTTTGTTACATACTCAACAACGACTTATGAATTGGTGAGTTTTATGAACATAGCGTTGTAGTGCTTTAATGCTTTGAGATTTATGGCGGAAAATGTTACTAAGATAGTTTTGCTTATAATTATTTAGATGTTTCTGCAATCTGATACCTGGTATAGTAGATATTGCCACTGATTGTTATCTCTTAGTGATATTTGTGCAGAATGAAGAGAAGGATTTGCTTTTCATATTAACTACACGTTACAATGCCATGATTCTGGAGTGTCAACTGGATGGAGAGAATGTGGAGATTATAACTCGAGCATATGGCAATGTTCAGGTTTGCACAACATTTCATTACAGTTGCTGTATATGCAGGGTGGGCCAAAAAAACGTGCCACTTTTCTTTTGTCCATATCTTCGTCAGTTATTGACCGATTTTCTAAATTCTTTCACTGGCACACTCTGCAGACAATTTGCGATAATGTGATCATTATAAATCCCACCACACCATAAATGTATCTTTACACTACCTTGTGAAATATCAGTGAAATATGCATACATAACAATAATAACAAACATTTTGATAAAATTGAAAAAAAACACTTCAGACCAACATTGCAGTGAATGGTCTGTATGACACTAGAGTGTGTGTGACAAACAGAGAGTCTAAGAGACAAACTAAAGTGTCTAAGAGACAGTCTAGTGTCATACGAATCATTCATCACAATGTTGGTTTGAAGCGTTTTTTAATTTATCTAAATTTTTGTTATTATTGTTAGTTTTTGCTTACATTTATATTTCACAAGGGAGTGTAGAAATGCATTTACTGTGTGGTGGGATATATAGTAATCACATTATTGCAAATTGTCTGCAGAGTGTGCCAGTGAAAGAATTTTGAAAATTGGTCAATAATCAGCAAAGATATTGACAAAAGTAAAGTGGCGCATTTTTTATGGCCCACCCTGTAGTATTTGTAGTGGTAGTGATATTTGTCAATGTAGCTGATGAATTATAACTCTCATGCTTTATGTTTTCTGCTTATCTGTTGCTGTTCCTGCTACTGTGGGTCAAATGTCTTGAACTACAGCAATTTAACCGGTTATTTCCTTTACCGAAGGAAGAATGTATGTTCTTACTGATATCTAAATATTTGCATCAGTTTGTCTGTTTTATTTTTGTGCAAGATTACAAAAGTTGCCAACAGATTTTGAGTAAATTTATTTAGGGTTTCGGTGAGGTTTAAGGAATGGTCATTTAGATTATGATGGTAGTCCATATCAAGAAATTTTTGCAAAAAATTAGTATTTCTTTTGTTTATGAAATTATATTGGAACTGTATGAAGTCAGTTAAAGTTTTGAGTTTAACAATATGATTTCGGTTTCCTCAGATAAAATTGTAGACATATTTTATTTCTTCTTCTTGGGGTTTGTTACAATTCATGGTGTGATTTAAAGCTGTTGAAGTCTGATGTCATTGTGCATGTATTGCAGGATCGTATTGGAAGAGCTTCAGAGACGGGAGTTATCGGGATTATTGATCCGCAGTGCCGAATGATTGGCCTTCGACTGTATGATGGACTGTTCAAAGTTATCCCATTAGATCGTGACTACAGAGAACTTAAAGCTTTTAACATCAGGTTTTTGATGAGCTACATTCTGGCCATTGTCTTTCTGATTGACCACGGTGGTGTGGTTAACTCTTGCCATAGTGTGTGCTTTAATGATGTAATTTGGTCTTTGTGTCGGCAGGGCGGAAGGTGGGGACCTTGGTACAGCTGACTGGGGGTTGCCTAGCCGGCTGCTGCGCCAGCCTGTGTCTGCAGGCTGCACATGGTGGCTGTGCGGCAGGTGGCTCTGGTTAGTGATGAAAGCACATTAGAGGCGTGCACATGTTCGCGACGATGCGCTATACAAATTGACCTTTTTTTACCTGATAATGAGCAGAACCTGGCCTGTTTGACGCATGCACTATTTCACGATAAGCATTATATAAACATTATGTATGCAGGGCACTGAAGGCAAGGAAAATATTTCGCGGATAATCGGTATCCTGCTTGCTGATGCACTTTCTGTTACCATATGCACTGAAAATGTGTGAAAATTAATGAGTGGTTTTTCTAAAGCATATGTTCAATGGTGCTGTTTTTTTCTCATTTGTTTAACCTGCATTTTTTGTTTTACCTTTACCTCCAGGTTAGATTATGTCTTTCGCCATAAATTTGCCAGATGGAGAGCCATGGAAGTATTTGTCGTTGGAGCAGTATTTTGCAAATGCAAACTATATTACAAGGTCAGCAGCGTCAACGCAGTTATAGCTGCTAATGGTAACTTGCTTTTGTTTAACCAGATTATCACTGGGAGTGTTAAAAGCAGCCAAATACTGTGAGTCCTATATGTGTTAAATTTCTGCAGTTCGTCTGAATTGGTTTGAATGGTTGTTGTGCAGATTGGAGGAGTTGAATGTAATAGATGTGCAGTTTTTGCATGGCTGCAAGTTGCCGACTATCATTCTTGTGCACCAGGTTTGTTGGCCTTTGGTTTACTGTGCAGTAAGAATACAGTGTTAACTACAGCCTTTTCTGCCATCTAGCGTCCATCATCCTATGCCCCCTGATTTTTTCTGAGACTTTGGTGCTTTATAAATTATTTACTTACTTACTTACTTACTTACTAGTAGTTGTGATCTCTCTGTTATAGTGGTCTGATGATTGTCGGCAATGTTCTCACTCACTCTCTCTTCAGCAGATTTGTGACCCTTAACTTTTTGATCGTGTTTGCTGCTCATAACAGCAGGGCTCTTGCATTTCCCCTTGAAAGTCTGTGAATTTTTTCCAGATTTTCAAGGCCTGGAAAGTCCTTGAAAACAGTCATGATCTTTGAAAGTCCTTGAACCTATGTCTGAAGGTCCTTGAAAGTGCTTGAATTGGATTTTCTAAAATGACGTAACTGAACAAGTGATTTTCATAATCAGTGTTGCTTGAGTCTGGTATTTCCAGTTTTTGATTAATGCTTGAAGTGTTAAATTGTCAAATGTAAACTGAACTTGCTTATATGTGCTTATAAAAGTGCCGGTTTGATTTGATTCAGTTCTCCTTAAGTATCCTTTGTATGGTCCTTAAAAGTCCTTGAATTTGATTTTGACAAATGGCCAAGAACGATGTAACAGGCACTACTGAGAAATCGAGGTGCTTTACAAATGTACATATCGATTGATTGACAGACTGACTAGTGACTAAGCCTGACCAGCATACCCAGTACGTACTAATATGAGAATAGAGCAGTGTGTCTGTTTGCATGTGCGAATGTCCACAGATTGCGGTTTTCACTAACTTATTATTCTTTGCCAACTGAAAATTTAGAAAATCTTTTGTTTCGTTTTCCCAGTAACATATCTGACATTTGTTCCTGTGATGTTTTATTACCTTGTCAGACTTGTATTGTACAGTGTAGTTTCTGTATTGTCACAGTTCAGCCTTTTGGCTGCAGTACTAATAAATGTTTGTTCAACACAGGATGGCAGCGGCCGCCACGTCAAGACATACGAGATCCTTCTCCAAGACAAGGAGTTTCAGCGTGGTCCGTGGAAACAGGACAACGTGGAAACCGAGGCCAATATTGTCATTGCTGGTATGATGCTACCAGGGTTGTTAGCAATACTGGCAAAAAGTATTGCACCTTACCTTACCTCCGGGGTGGACAGGCTCTTACACCTGCCCAGCGCTGAGGCCGTATCAGCTCGGCCTAATGCGCGTCCCCGAATGTAACCACAAGGTTACAGTAGCAGCTATAAAGCCGTAGACGGCAGTGAAGCCATAAATAGATGGCTGTAAAGCCGTAAATAGAAGGCTATAAAGCCGTAATCGGCTGTGAAGCCGAGACCAGCACAAAAGCACTGGTAATGTGTAGCAATCTGCTGTCACGGGTTTTGTCAGCTCTTAGTTAGCTCCTCACCTTCAGATTTTAGAAATCTTTCGGGTCATCACCCCCACCACCACAGCAAAGTGGCTGACCACGGTGGGGAGAGTATTGCAATAGCAATAGCAATATTTGATGGAAAAAGTATTGCAATACTGATTGCAGTACTTTTTTCCAAGTCATTATTGCAATACTATTGCAATACTTTTTGCAATACTTTACTATCTGCTCTCTCAAATAAATTTTGATTTTTGCTGCTGTGTACAACTTTTTCTAAATTTTTGGGTTGACTTCAGACTGTTATAATGTGGTCAATCTAAAATTTAAGCGATAAGCAAGTCATGTTGACATGTTACTTTTCGTTCAGTTTTTTTCACTCGAACGAACCAGAGAACGAAAAGATTCTTTGCGTAATTAAACAGCATCCTCACGATTAAAAGTGTACTTTACATCAAAAAAGTATTGCTTTCAAGTATTGCAATATTTCAGTCCTAAAAGTATTGCAATACCAAGTGCAATACCAAGCATGCAACCAGTATTGCAGTACTTATTGCAATAATTGCAATACTGCAATATTAACAACCCTGAATGCTGCCATCTGGCTGGGGCATTGTTAGCAGTTTATTTGTGTTCAGGTGTAACGAGTGACATGGTAAATAAAATTGTCCCCATCCCCATAAAACTTTTCCTATCCTCATTCCATCCTTGTAAGAATTTTTCATCCCCATCCCCACAGAAAATTCCCCATCTCCAATCTCCATTACTGTAGAAATCTTCTCATCTCCATTTTCATTGCACCGCAAAATCTGAAGCCTTGAGCTAAACCAGTTTACCATTCCCGTCGTTTCAATGATAATCTTTAGTGCATTTTAACCTTATGTGCTACATAAACTCGTGCTTCACTTACTTTACTTATTTACTTACCGCATTTACGAAAATCTCCATTGCTATAGCAAGCTGAAACTGTCTTCAGTGTTCTTAAAACTTAAAACAAAAGCTGCCATTACTAATACCATTTGTAGGCTGCAAAGTCATGTAGACTGTATGCCACTGTCAGACGACTGTATGCCGCATGTCGTTAAAAGTAGATCTTTGGAAGAAGTGCCAGTCACACATGGTGCTAGTCAGCCAGACTTGGGCCATTAATGTGCATGTCTGTGCCATCTCCCTTTAGATACCGGGAATGCTAGGCGATGGTCGGCAGATATCTGTGGTCGTAGTTGATAAAGTCAGTGTAATGCATTGATGTGGGAGACACTAATTCCTTGAAAGGTAGTGGGATAGGCTATTATAAACCAGTGCCCGTGCAAAGCGATATCAAGCAGTGGTCATCCGTCACGCACGATCTTAATGAGCATTCCAGTGTCCAGAATGGTGCTCAATTTACAATGTGTGGGCGGGAAATGGACAAATTTTCTTACAGCTAGCGTGGTAACTACCACAACTCTTTTACCGCTACCACAGTATTACCATCTTTCTTTGCCGTTACTGCGGGATTACCATAGAAAATTACCCATTTACCGTGATAATGCTGCGGTTACCGCGGTATTATCATTTTATTAATTAATTGTAGTCCATTTACTCCATATCATTAGTTACATTTTGACCTGAAATAAAATTTAATTATTGATTACTTAATTTCTAAAATCAAATAAAATGGCAATATATAAACTGATATCAAGATATGGTAAGATATTTGTGGATTATCATATTAAGTAACAGACTCCCCTGTTTATATAGAATACTGCCAATTACTTTGGATTTAAAACAATAGTTTTTATCAACCGACTGTAAAAATATAATGAAAATAGAAGGGTATCTAATCCTTAATCACATTTTTTGATAAATATAAGTTGTTAATCTGTGACGAAGAAAACAAATGCAAGAAGGAAATTAAAATGTGAAATGATGGAAAATAAATATGCCGCTGGCAGGTGACAGAAACATTGGTTAGCACCGTCAGACTTATAATTCTAAGATAAGAAATGCAGGTTGCTTGCTGTGGGTTGGTGAATCAAATATTGTCAACTTTTTTGGCTGAGAAATCAACTCGGAGAGAAATTTGTGCATTATTTATCTGGATTTAAGCAGTTACTTATCTGCATAGTAGCAGATGGCATTTTTTCTAAGCATATATTGGAACATTTAATATTTTGTATAATATGCGTTGAAAGTACACAGTGTTAGTGTCTGTGTTAAATTTTTATGGCACAACATCATGTTGCGTTTCTATTGCGCTAAGTGCACTAGTGCGTCGATACTGTGTCATCGTGTAGTACATGCTGTTGCAGTGCCGGAGCCTTTCTGTGGTGCTCTGATTGTTGGCCAGGAGTCAATAACATACCACAAGGGTGACAGCTACCTTGCTGTTGCTCCGCCAATTATCAAGGTTAAACACCAGATGTCGCTTTTGTTAGCTAGGTCCATATTGGTCGGTTTTTACTCTACTTGGGTTTGTCTAGGTTGGGCTGGGTCGGATCTGCACGGAAAACGCTTGTGATTGCTGTATGGCAGATTTTTTTTACGTACTGGATGATATGTTTTAAAGATGTGTAACCAACCATGCAGCTTCCACTGTAGAAAATAGACAGCTTTGGTTTTTGGCTGGCTGTCAAATGTTTGTCTTAGCTTTTCTTCATCAGTAAAGTGTCAAACATGTACGCTCATGTTCCGAAAAAAACACCAACTTACGTTTTTTTTATATTTTTGTGGAAAATGATTAGATTTTCACAAAATTTTCAGGAAATGTTTAGGAGGAAACACGTATTTAATTGGGTAAAAGTTAAGTATTTTTTTGCTACTGGTGACGTCTTGCTGACATCATATATCTGTGTTTGTAAGTTTTGGATTTCACCGTTGAAGACAGACATATAATCAAATGTTAAAACACATGAATTGATCATTGTGTTGACTGAACCCAAAAATATGCTAATTCGTCATGCAGTGTTCCATTGTGAACTGTTTCAGCACATTATCTTTTTGGCTGAGTGCGATATCCTCAACTTTGTTGATGTTGGCAGGCGTACATGCATTGTGTCACTGCGTGGATGACCACTTGTCTGCTATCTGTCAAACGGCTTGATACTGCCAGTCATGTCATTTTTTAATTTAAAAGTTTTAGGGCTGGTAACGATTAAATTTTTTTTAATAGTTAACTTTTTGAAATTTAACGATTAATTAATTGTTAATTTTAGTTAAAATTCAGTCATTGAAAATGCGTTGTTTAAACCATAATATCAATAAAAAAGTCACTGTAGAGTTACATG
>Ga0209367_1010628_pt1 | contig 12317 bp, 9 predicted proteins | sample WorMetLIZISLAND2_FD_187412 | JGI IMG/M metagenome (GOLD analysis project Ga0209367, IMG submission 187412) | Marine gutless worms symbiont microbial communities from Max Planck institute for Marine Microbiology, Germany - Olavius geniculatus... ... | reverse complement strand
AATCTGCAATGATCGCCATAGTGAGAAAGTCAATTTACGCATATTTTCCGGTAATGATGAAACACTGTTAAAAACAAAAAGTTTAGAAGCACTACACCATCGTGGCTCCTGTAACAATTGTCGAAACGAATCATTATATGCAACCCGTAACTTGTTGAAAGAATACTGATACATTGAACACCACAGCTGACAGCCATACATTGGAGTGCAATATGCTCTGAACAACATAAGTTTTGTAATATAGCTCTTCGTAGTAATTCCATCTCAGAGCTACGGAGCGTCAAGTGCCATATGAGATCACACGTCCTAACCGTTACACCACCGACCCGCTTGTATGTTCCAACTTTTAGGCGCGCTTCTCGATCAGTCGATAAATAAATCATTCAATTATTTAGAGGCTCAAGAGTAGTAAAATTATAGCTCCAGACTAAACACGTAGTAGACTTTAAAGGCGCGTACAAAGCGACAAAACTGAGCTGAACTAAAATGAAGTGACATAACGTCTCAGTTTAGTTCAGTTCTGTTTTGTCGCTCTGTACGCGCCTTAAGTCGATAACGGAAAACGGTTCAAACGATGACGGACATTTTGCTTACAGCATGCGCTGCTCTATTCTCTTTGGTCTGCTGTCGTATGGCAGGTTTATGACAAACTTCTGCCAGCTGCTTCTGTCTTCTGCATCTCTATTTCAAAATCACGTAGTCTTTGCTTGTGATGCCGCTGAGCATTTGCTAGCATTTTTTTTCTTGTTGTCTTGCCCAACATTCTGTCCTTCGTTATGTCCTGTAGCAGAAAAAAACATGTTTCAAGATGTGTCTTAGGCCTATCTACACTAGCATCCCCGACATTTTCGACTGTAATTTGAACACCAATTATCCAATTTTGATAATTTTTGTACGAATATTTTTGACCCAACTTGCCATCAAATGACAATTTAGTTCAAATGACCATTTAGTTTCCCATCAAACCCAACGTTTGTTTTTGCACTACCTGAGAAAACACAACCAGCGAAATATCACTTTTTTGCTATGCGATATGACTGCTGAAATAACATATCGCGTAAAAACACTTTTTGTTTACATTTCTGACACTGTGGCTGACAATTCATCCAGTTATCCATTTTTCAACTGCCTGCAATAAAACTGCTTGAAGTGTTGGCCCACTATGCAAACACAGGCAAGGAGACGATTTCTCCATTTATAGACTTTTGAAGCATTTATTTGCAGTGAAGATAGGCTAATGAGTGATACTGTGTACAGATCTCGCCGACGACGATACTACGGAAGATGTGTCGCTCGTTTACTCTCGCCTTGAGGTCAATAATTTCTCATACTGCGTTCTTTATCATAATGCCCCGCAATAGGCCGCATTACGGTTCTTGACCGTCCGTCCGTCTGTGCCTCTGTCTGCCTGTCCGTCTGTTTCGGGCGGATTCCTGACACGAGAATAAAAATGCGTAGACAACTCACAGTTGGCGAGAACATTATTTTTCTGGTAACTTGCCATATATACAGAATGCGGTTAGATGCCTTGAGTGGTGAATTATGTTGGCAAATACCGTAAAAACATAATACATGTTTCTCGTAATACGCCGCACTGTATGGCAAGCAGTAAACGGGTGTTTACATGTGTGACAAAAACTCGCGTGCGACAAAAACCGGTGGGATTACTACGTGCAGCTGTCAATCAACTCGGGTTTGGCAGCGCCGTTGCACCGCCAACTGGTGGCGTCTCGTGCGATGGCGCTGCCAAACCAGAGCTGATTTTCAGCTGCACCGTATGTTTTGTCGCATGAGAGATTTTGCCCCACATAAGCTAACTTCGTTGCTGGTTGCTCTCAAGGCCAACATGTTACAGTCGACACAGCAGAGAGCTGCGCACAGTTGCGTTTCTATAAATCAATACGATCTCCCGTCACCCCCCCCCCTCACTCGCTGTGTCCGAGTCCCGACAAATCTCATTCCATTGCCCGCTACAGCGACTGACTTTCACCCGCAACCCGAACTGAACATTAACTTAGCCGCCGCTCTGACGAGGTAGTTAGCCAGTCATTCAGACCGAATCTGCGGCGGAAATTTGTATGCTGCATGTCTCCGATCTAGTCTGAATCTGAGGGGGGAATTAATGCAGTAGATTTATACATGGGAAAGACACCAGTGGAGGTCAGAAATACAAGATGTTTAAGGACTTCTGTTAGCCACGCAGGTAGAACGTAAAATACAAAGCAGTCTACACAATAAACTAATGAAAATGACACACAGCAATAGAAGTGGACAGATAATACAGAAAATACATATGATACAGGAAAATACTAATTAAAGAGACGAGGTATGCCAAACACTGTATCTCTGCATAATTTCTTTGAAATTTTGACTACCTTTGGAAAATTTGCTGATAGTGCCTGCTGTGTAGGCACTCGGCATCCAAGTTTTTCCGATTGTCAATCCACAGATCTGCAATGAGCAGCCGCAGCATGTGTCGTCTGCTTTGCCACTGTCTATAGTTTTCGTTTCACTGACCGACCGCTCAAAAAACACGTATCTTCATTTCCTCACTATTTCCTCGACATTAAAACACGAACTGGCTAACCCTTAATACTAGCCGACAGCCAGCTTAGCGGCAGCGTTTTTACATCATCATCACCGTCATAGTCATCGCATTCGTTTATTAAACAGTTTTCAAACCGCAACTGAAATACAGCAAATTAGGCTAATCATACTACAAATACATTTTATAGACATGAATGTGAGATACCAAACCGCGGAGAAATCAAAATCACAGATGTACTGGTTTAGCTACTAAAAAGTAATAATAATAATAATAATAATAGCGCTTCAATGCTGTTTTGTTGCACGACAGTTTGCCGGCCGCTGACTGACGATCGTACCCACCTTTGTATTGAAATTTAAAAAAAATAATAATAATAATAGATTTGTATAGCGCTGTAGTGCCGTAGCTTCAGAGGCGCTGGAGCTTCAGAGGCGTTCGATCGATCGATTGAATCATTTGAAGGTTAAAGCTTAAAAAGGGTCTATAGTTCTTTATGGAAATTCATCTCAAAATCGGAACGTCACCTGCCATATGGGATTACACAGTGTTATTCTCCACCCGACACAGATGAACGCGTTTTACTTCAACCCTAGCCAGACAAGATAATGCTCGATTTGCATGTACCTACCCCGGAGGGATGGAAGGCTGAGTTGACCTTGCTGTTGGTTAAATACCGACCTGGCCGGTAACCTGTCCGCAGACAGTCACCCATGCAAGCAGTAACCACTTGATATCGACCCGACCGGAAGTCGAACCCACCACCTCGCGATCGCAATCCGACACCTTACGGTTACGCCAGCAATCCACCGATCTGGTGATCTATCGTATAGGCCTACGGCAAGCCGGTCGATAGCTGCTGATGTGTGCGTGCAGAAAATCCCGATGAAGGATTTCGCGGCGGAGATCCGCGCACATCTGGACGTGGAACATTTCCTCAGCCAGGCTCAGCTGATGCTCGATCTGCCGGAGACCAGCATGGAGCAGATACTCAACGGACTAAGAATAAGAAAGAGAGATAGGTAGACAAAGAGAACAGATACTCAACCGGATGCTGCACAATCTCCTAGACACCGAAGAGTCGCCGGCAGCATTCGTCGACGCCAGCAAAGTGCTCTTCACTCACCGATCAGGTGGTCCAGAAGTGAAAAAACCTTGGCTTTTAAAAAATGTTTTAGATTTTGTGGTTTTTTTAAAAAAAATTGTAGGGTTTTAAAAGTTTTTCTTGACTTTTTGGTAAAGTGTCTAGTAAACACCGTACATAAAATTAGGACCAAGGAAAACGTGTTGTCATTATGCACAGGGCCGTCGAGAGCCACAGCGGGACCCGGGAAAATATAACCGCAAGCCCTTCTGGAAATTTTAACAAAATTTTTTAACTGCCGCATTCTGCATGGTGTACTTTATATTTTTGAGCAACGGCGGGGTCCCCAAACGTCGCGGGGCCCGCGGTAATTTACTTCCTAGCCTTGTCTCTTGATAGGCTTGATTATGCACATTTTTATAAATATTGTGATGCTACTTGCTACGACTTGTGCTAAAACTGCAATGATGAGTACTTTGATAAGTTTGGCATCACGTCTAGTTGTTTCTTGCGAATTCTGCTGCGTCAAACTTTTAGCTTTGTGTTTTATTGAGCAGAAAAAATAACTGATTGACTGACTGACTGATTGATTGATTGATTGATTTATTTAATTATTTATTTATTTATTTATTCAGTGATTGATTAACTTAGGCTTATTGATTGACAGACTGATGGATTGATGTTGCAGTTCGTCAGTGTTCAAAAACGATTCAGAGCACGTGCGGCGCCTACGGCGGAGGTTACGACTACGATCAATCCTGGCTCTGTGTCTTGTAAGTCACCACTAACAGGGATACAGGACATCTCTGCCGTTGGACATATTCCCCCGGACGTTTACCCCTGGACGTTTTTCCAGCCGAACATATTCCGCCCGTTTCTGCGACACCCGGAAATTTACTTCTTTACTGCGATGTTACACGTTGATCGGATGCGTTAGTGTTAAGGCGTGTACAGAGCGACGTAACTGAACTGACCTGACGCAGTTTAGTTTTTGACGAACTGACCAATGGGAGAGCAGCGACGAGCCCATTTCTCATTGGCAGACGCATACGTGCCCATAGTCACGTAGTAACCAACGGCGTTAGATGAAACCTACTGTAATGCATTATTGCTGCGACGGGGGAAAAGTCCGAAGGGAAAAGTCTGAGGTTAAAACGTCCAGAGGAAATGCCGTTTTCCAGTACCACCATTACTCCTGCTGCTGCTATGCTACGGCTGCTGACTTGGCTTTATTGATGAACTGATCGATGATAGCCGCATGGGATGACGCCAGCACCGTCCTATGATGCAATATAGCTTTGTACTCCTGGTCGCTTTTACTTATATTCTGTTCTATTTCGGTCTTCTTATTTTCTGAGATTTTCATAGCAACGCTTGCAGTGTGACTGCCATAGTTATAGGCTCTAATGCTAGTAATCAACGCGTTTTATGAAAACGTTTTTACTAACGACATTTTTAAATTGATTCTTGACGTATCATATGCATCATATGGATCTGCAGTCTGTCGGCTTCAGTAAGAAAAATGTAGACAAAATTTGTTTCATGAGTGTTTATATAATTAAGTAGGTCTAATAATATTGCCTTCGTTGAAAATGTAATATTTCGTTGGTTCTGCTTTTTCTGGGTAACGCAGAAGCGGACGTTGGGGAAGGTGGAAAATTAAGGGGTCATTTGACGGCCAGTTATGTCGGAAATATTCGTATGAAAAATTATCTAATTCTAATAATCGCTGTTTAATTTTTAACCGGTAATGTTGGGAATCGTTTTTTGAGACACAATGTGTGGTGTCTGTGCGGTATAGGTGCACAGTGGGCTCAGTGCAAAAGCGTCACGTAGCAATCGCGCGACTACGTAACCCAGCATTCATTGCGCCGACCTGCCAGGAAGTTTGGTTCATCATTCTTGTTGTCACGTCTACCAAGGAGGCAAGATCTAGCATTTTCTCTCAGCTTGCATACTTATTGCCGAGTTATAGTTTAGAGTTGCTTTTTTGTAATTGTTGTAATCGTAATACTGTTTTCCTGTAACTCTGTTCTACTGTGTTTGATTGTTTTTTCTTTATAAATTTTTACATAAATTACGATGCAGTTTTCTTTTTCTTTTTGTTCGTGCATTTGATGCAAATAAGGGTAATCATTATGTCATTGTTATTAAACAAAACACACAGGTCTAAATACTTTTAACTGTGGAGCACGAAAGCGTTTATTAGACCTATATTATCAGTTGATAGAGCCGAACAGCAGTCGGCAGTTGTGTATTTAAGTTAAACTAATAAAAACGTATCCAAAAAAAAATGAAATATCTAACTCTTCTTACACTTCGCGAAATCAACTGAGACGAAATAAGCGGAATTGTACATATAATACACTCCAGTAGACAAACTGCGTTGGCGTTTAAGTTCAGTTCAGTTATACCCCGTTTACACGATGAAGCAAACGTCAAGCAAACATCAAGCAAATATCAAGCAAAGATGAAGCAAACATTAAGCAACATAATGCAATTAGAGCACACATTGTGCCGGTGTATGTTGAATATGTTTATTTATTTATTTATTTTATTTAACATGCAATAAATACTTACAGCAAACGCGCGAGAACAGTAACATAAAAAAACAATGCAAGAAAAAACTACAAACATTACTAAAGAGAACAAAAAACACATAAATACATGATAAAAAAATTCTATTGATAAATGTCCGTCTGTGTAGTTCTGATGTTACGTAATCTATTAATAAGCCATGACTTGTATCTTTTAATCCGTATTTATTAGACTTGGCAACAGGTAATAAATGATATAAACAGTGATTATCATAAGTTGCTTTATAAAAAAAGCTGGTCATCATAGCTTGCCAATAGTTCTTCTACAGTAATGACAGACTTAACATGTCCATACTTGAAAGCACGCTTAAACAAACCATGATGTCTGCTTTGATGTTTCTTTGATGTTTGCTTCATCGTGTAAGCGGGGTATTAATTTCTGTGGCTTTGTACACGCATTAAACTGGATCAAATCGGCAAAATTTGAATGGTGTATATATGATTGTGAACGCATTGTGAACGCTGCAGAAAGGCACCAAGAACGCACTGGAGACCGGTCGGACGTTCGCGACGCTTTTTGCCGACATGGACCTCAGACTGAGGCTGCTCGTAGCGCGGACTGAGAACGAGTTCAAGAAACTCATGTGGGAACACATGAACGGGAAAAAACACACAGTGAAAAACAATAGAAGAGCGAAGGATAAAAAAAAGGTAGTAAAAAATGTAAGAGCAAATAATACAGAATAAAGAGGACGAGTTGAAAGGCGAAGAATGCTTTGAAAGAGAACTGATGCGAACGAATCAGCGACGAACATGCAGCGACAACATAGAATGGAAAAGTAAGGGATAAAATAAGATAGAATAGACAAGTAAAAGGACGAAGAATATTTGGTACGTTCTAAAGGAACCGATGTGGGAACACATGAAGGAACTTGCTCAGGAACAGTCGGACGAGACGTGCGGACGCAAACTCTCACAGGATTCTTCCAGCGAAGAAAAAATTGAAGACGCCTTGCCACGCGTACACGCCCGATTTACTCTCTACATATTTACTTTTCTGTACTACACGGTGTTTCATAAAGGGACCCCTTTTTGTTTTTTAATAATTCACTCAAATGATGATCAATTTACACAAAATTTGTACCAGGTGTAGCTGAAGAAATACTAATTCAAAATATTGCAACAAAATGTGGTAGTTAATTAAATATACTTTGCTATTCCTGACGTAATGCTGACATTAAGTAAACGAAATAAATGAAATGACATTGCGCGCATGCAATTTCACTTACTTAAGACTTACTCATTTAATTTAAACCTTGTGACCAATATGTGTTGTCTATAACAAAAATCATCAATACTAATGTAATAACTTGCCTATATTCTGTTGACTTAATGCGTTGATCAAATTTTTCAGGTGCAGCAGCAGTCGTCTGACCAGTGTTGGTTTGCCAGAGGTTTGAGATCCGATCTTCAGCGCCGTCTGCCTCACTACGCCTCCGACTACAAAGATGGCAAGCTATTTCTCACGTGATAAAATAATTTCCATTGATAGTTAACTGCTAATAAAAATAACACGATGGTCGTCGTCAGATGCCATATTATGCCCAGTGCGGGCGTTGGCGATCGATCGTTCATCGTGTTGCGCCGTCTCTCTCTCTTGTTTCGCACGTGTTATTTCTGGTCATTGGTCATTGGTCATGCTTTCGAAATTGTGAGGTGAAGGGTGTCGTGCCCTTTCAAAGCGTAAGTAAGTAAGTTAGTAAGTAAGCAAGTAAATATGTATGGCGCTGTCAGTGCACAATGTGCGAGGCCAAGTTTCGCTAAGAATTTCGATCGTCTAAGACGAAAGTCTTGAACCAAATTTTGCAAGTTCCCAGCCAAGTATCCTACCACACTTTAGTATTAAACTTAACTTAGCCGAAGTCTGCAATAAAACTTGATTTCAACTAATGTCAACGATGAATCTGGAGCGCAATAATGTTCTCTCTCTCGCTACGCCATCGATTACCAAAACAATGACACGTTCTTGTGTGCATAAGCTTGGAAGAAATTTAATGATAATGATAATGGCAATGATAGCGATGATGCTGGCAGGTTTTTGCGGCGCCAACACGTTACACAAGACAATATCGACAACGTTCTTCCTGTATTTCGCCTGCATCCTTCCCGCTATCGCTTTCGGTGTGCTCAACTACAACAATACCGGTGGTCAGATAGGTTCGTCCAACGATGTTTTATAATAACTAAAACTTATTTTATCTTTCAGATATTATCTTGGATAGCTGTTGAATTGTCTACAATACTTTCTAGCATTGGCCATTCAGTCGATCAGCATCTCAGATTCAGCGGGGTTTTCCGCTGACATTGCATGTTATACAAATTAACTTATTTACTTACTTACTTGCTTACTTATTATCGACAAGTGGTGACCTTGTTAATTTTAACGCTCTATCAACGTATTTTAAGTCACAAATGTATCAATAACTATAAAAAAGCAAAACTAAAGACGCATTTTAATTTTAAAAAAACAAGTAATAAACGAATATTTAAAAAATTACCACACTTACTGATAAATTTTCAGTCGTTTGGCAAGTAATTTGTGGAAAGTCTAAAGTTTCAAAAATAACTATTTGATTCGAAGCATTCGACTCGAGCCCGCTATTCCGGTTGCCCAGCACTACTCAGTGTGACGCTGAAATTGACTAAGGGATATACGTCGAACAAACGAATCACGGATCGTACGACTAAATTAGGGACAGCGTTCTGTTTTAAAATGCGGGGTGTCAAAGTATCAGTTTTATCAGCGCATCTTGTATCGTATGTAAACAGTGGCGGATCCAGAAATTTGGTGTAGAGGGCGAAAGGGTAGGGGGTTTGGGGAGAGTTTGTGTCTCCTCTCCAGAAAACTTTTGAAAATTTTATGCAAAAATAATGCATTTTTGTGCAAATTTTTAACTTGATTTAAGATGCATCCAGTCAATAGGGAGGCGGCCGCCCCCTCCCCGACCCCTCGGGCGGCCGCCCCTTCTCCGACTCCTTCCTTGAATTCGCCATTGTATCTAATAAACACATGCAGAATATCACATTTTGTAGATGCAATTTGTAGGCGTGTTAATAACGCGGTATAGAAACAGTTCATTTTTCTTACCTTTTTCTACTCAATTTTCCATTTTTTTGCACACAAAAAGTCGTACGATTGTTACGCAAATCGTACGTTGCTGATTACGTTAAATGTGATATTTGAATTGACAATATCTTCTTACTTTATTATCTTAGGGTGTCAAAAGTCAAAACCCCTTGACAAAATTTTGGAACTTAGAATGGATCTCTGCGAGCAAACTCAATCGCTAGCTGGTTTGCAAGACTATATGCTGCTGATTGATGGTGTGATTAGTGTTCGATCCAATGCTTTTTCCGTCGCTACTGTCCGGCAATGCTCCTAACTCGATCCCACTGATTGAAAAATGGTGATTTCCGATCCGTTCCGTCAGCATACTGCAGTAAACCAGACATTTCGCCAGACGCAAAGCTTTCGCATTATAGCGATCCACACAGCCGAAGGAGGAAGACATATTAAGCGTTTCTTGACATCATTTTCAACAACATTCACGTTTAGAACAGTTTAAATGCAGTTTACAAAATTGTCCTAAATAGAAAAAGCTCAGCCATCGCTTGGAAAACAGGGCGATACAGTAAGTAAAGTAAGTAAGTAGAGTTAACGATTGGAGCGTGCAAAACGACGATACGAAGCATCACTGGGTGGGCACTCGGCATGGGTTACGTAACCTACAGATACCGCACTGCTGGAGTGGCTAAGCGAGCACGCGGTACGAGCTTATACCACTCCAGACAGTGCGGTATCGTACTTAAACCACGCTCAGATCGCATAGACTACACGGTGGTTTGCTTTGTGACGCAGGACTGCAGCCGAAAATTGTAAAAAAAAATTTACTACTAGTGCTGTCTGAGTGTGATCTAAGTAGGAGGCTAATCAGGGCCGTCGAGATCCACAGCGGGGTTTGGGGAAAACATTCATTCTCGCCGGGTCCTTATTGCGGTGGTGTCTAGGGGGAGCTGTAATTTTGCTTCTAAAAAGGGCGCTTTCTGATGTATTTTTCATTATGCCTTTCAAACATAAAGGAAACATTTATACATTTTGAACGACGACAAAGGTCCCCAAACGTTGGTGGGTCGGAGAAAACTTTCTCTCTTGCCTCCCCCTTTCGACTGGCCTGTAAGTAATAAAATGTGCACGCGTTCTCGTGTCTTACGGTCGTCAGATTTGCTCTGTATATAGACACTAAGCTACTGCTTTAACTGGCTCTGTTGCAGACGTGACGAAGACAATTTATTCTCAGACGATCGGCGGTCTCGTGTTTGCGGCGTTTGGCGGTCAGCCGATGGTCATACTTCTAACCACTGCGCCTCTCGCTCTTTATACTAAAGGTGCGTTCACACCTGCAATCGAACCACAACTAAACTGAAACAAAAGTCGATAATATCATCGTAATCATTGTCATAATTTTCATTATTATTATTATCGGTAGTATCAGCAACAACTGTAGGCGCTGGTTTACGACAATCTTATTTTACAAGGTGATGTAGCAACGCGTTTGAGGTGTGATGAGATCATTGAGATGTTGTTATCACATTTTTTTCTGCGAAAAAAGTTTCCGCACAATGTGCGGGTAATTTTTTTAAATTTATCAATATTCAGCACAGATATGGACATAAGCTTAGTGCCTGTTTTTTTTCACAGTGTACAATTGATTACATAGCCAACGTTTCATATTTGCTGCTTTTTGACATTTGAAAATCTCTTACGCGTTTTAAAACTAATAGGTTTTGACAACTTATGCTGTATAGTTCTTGCACAAATAATTATTACGCATTGATGATATAAACGCTTTTTTGGTTTGCGTATGTTTAGTAATTTACAACATCTGTGAAGATTGGGATCTGGACTTCGTAGCAATGTTTGCTTGTACTGGGTTGTGGAACCCGCTTTCTACGCTCCTGAGTTAGGGTTAGGGTTAAAGTTAGGGTCAAGCTTAGTGAATGTTGCTAAGTTCTAGGGTTGGGGGGTTTATTGTAATGTTTGCTTGTACTGGACTGTGGAACTCGTTCTTTCTGCTCATTTACGCTTTCACTGATGCCAGCAACCTTATGAAGTGGTGCACACGGTCAGTATGCTAGATACCAGCTGAAAAAGGTCAAAGTTTTTGGCCCGTAATGATGCGGCAACGATGCCCGCTATTGCGACAAATATTAACGTAGCGCCATCTGTCTGTCTGTCTGTCTGTCACGATCGCGCACTTGGCTGATGCCGTTTTTGGATAAAATAATGAGATGGCATATTTGGTAGACACTTGTGTCAGTTGTTTGACCACATAAGGGTTTCGGTTTCTCACGGAAAAGGAAATATTTTAAGGGTGGCGAGGAAAATTACAGTCGAAAATGCGTTGCAGTATGCGGAAACCACGTGTGGGATAAATGATATGGCTCTTGCAAACCTTTTAGCTACCCGAGTATACTGTTGAACTTAAATATGTAAGTAAGTAAATGTTGTTATTTCGTAGTGCCAGCTTGACTTGTTTAATTTGCAGCAATAGCAATTATTTAATGTCGGCACTAAAAATATTTAAACATGTTTGGTAGATAAGTAATCGTAAAGCGTACATTACAGGCTACACTCTATTGAGCACCTGCTTAAATCTAAATTCAACTATGTGTGATACGAAGTTATCGTCTTTGAGATGTTCGTGTGCTTTCAGGTCAACGGAAGAAATTTTTGCGCTGTTTATCTCCATGGCATTTGCGTTTGATGCCTTCAAAGACGTCGTTTGCGGTATGACAGTTTCATTGTTTGTTTGGTTTACTTTTATTTGCAATTTTGCAGTGACAAAACCGAATAAAGTCCTAAGAGGACGTTTTACGGCATCGCTTTATACTTTAAACGTTAATGGTAATGAGATTACAAACAAGGTTGATATATGTAATGCATTAAATACATACTTTTGTAATATTGGTCAAGATTTGGTAAATAAACTTGAACAAACTAATAAAAACAGTCGCACTAATAATTTTGCAGATTATTTTCCCTGTTCTCAAAAACAATCCATGGTCTGTGAGCCAGTTGATGCTTATGAAC
>Ga0209367_1010627_pt1 | contig 12318 bp, 7 predicted proteins | sample WorMetLIZISLAND2_FD_187412 | JGI IMG/M metagenome (GOLD analysis project Ga0209367, IMG submission 187412) | Marine gutless worms symbiont microbial communities from Max Planck institute for Marine Microbiology, Germany - Olavius geniculatus... ... | reverse complement strand
AAAAGTGGTTATTTATACTCTGTTGGCTTGTCTAGCGTGTAAATGGTTGCAGATAGGCACAGCCATGCTGCTTATCATAACAAGCACTGATGAGGAGCTTCTTACGAATGTCAACATCGATAACCTTGAATGACCTTGAACCCTAAAAATATTGATTTAACGTGATTTTTTGGCGATTTTTGGCTGCAAAAGAGTGAATTACGACGAAATGGATGGAGATATAGACTAAGATTACCTGCGAACAGGAACTGCTATAGGCTATCGCGCGTTACGTGAGTTTTTCTCAAATTACTTGTTTTAAATAGTCGTTTCAAATCATCAAAAATCGTTGATCTCGACACCAGTCAAATGCATGTATGCAGCTTCCTATTAGTGATCGATAGCAACGTTGGTGATATCTTGTCTTTTTTTGAAAAAAAACATATTGCATGTTTTTAATCACTGCCGCATTTCCGCCTTTTTCAGCTCTTGCTTCTGTGGACCGTTTTGCTTTGGATCACATTGCTGACTTTAAAGAGCTGCAAAGAGCAAATTCTACTATTAGTATTTATTACTTTGGAAATTGTATGGCAACAGCTGTCGTCAACGTCACAAACGCACAAACCAGCAGACGGACAAACAGTAGTAATAGTGCTCTATGCACTTTGGCTGGGTTTCCTCTAAAATATCGCAAACATGAAAAAATGTCAAAAATACGACGTGCCTGCGGGTAGAATAAAACGTGTTACTGCGTACGCCATGTTTTCAACGTGAGTTGAAGATACCGAAACTTTTTTTGTAACATTATTGTAGATGTTACGATTTTGCAGTCGGACGCTGCACGACTGTAGTCTGACTACGAACGTCTCATTGCATTGACTACTACGTTTTAGGTTTATTGTAACGTGTCTTTGTAGTCTTAAACTTAATGCCACGATAAAGTTTATTCGTCCATCATTATCATTGTCATCATCTGCTGGCTGTATGTAGGTAATAGCCGGTAGTCTGTTCGAAGTGCTGTGGGCGTTTTTCTACACTGATAGTTCATTTGGCATTAGCATCCTTCGAGCTATGCGACTTCTGCGAATATTCAAAGTCACTAGGTACGTTTGTACTTTCCCGCGCAATCGTTTGCCATTAATAAAAATATAATTATTTATTTGTTTAAAAAAATACAGCATTACATTATCACGTTAAAGGTGTAATCGTTAAGAAACTTTTGAATCAGGACACGCCTTATCTAAAACAAAAAATAAAACATTTTAGACATGTAGCCCTCGAGTTTGCAGCTTTTGTCTTCCCTTTTTCGCCATTTACCAGTTGCTTTGAGTCAGAAAATACTAGCATAATTGCAAAAAAATAATAGTTAAAATATTTGTGTGAAAAAGTTTGTTTTGTTATTAGTTATATTCCTTTCAGTAGTTTTGTTATTTTTTATGTAGACATTGCTGACAGCGCTGCGAAGTTTAGAAAAATTAGTAGCTTTGTAGTTTTTTTTTGCTAAGGGCCATGTGTGGATAAAATGAAGATATGGATAGGTTGATTAGTTGATTGAGATGTGCTGTGTAGATACTGGGCATCTCTACGTAACCTGGTCATTTCACTGCTGAGCAGTATGAGATCTATCATCTCGCTGCTGTTTTTACTCTTTCTGTTCATCCTCATCTTCGCTCTGCTCGGAATGCAGCTCTTCGGCGGAGAGTCAGTTTCGCGCATCTTCTTCAGTTTATTTCACACCGCTATGTAGTCGTAGAGAAGTAAAGTCTAAATTCCAGTGCTTTGATTTTTTATAGATTTGTTGAACAACAGATCATACAACATTTTTTCCGCACGTCTTTTTGCGCGTTTTTTGGGTACGATTTTGCGGACATGTTGGAGGCGTGTTGGAGGCGTTTTGTGGAGTTGCTGCAGGCTTCGGGTCTGCTGTGGAATTGTTCTACAAAATTATAGTCATACAACAAATTCGCAGCAAGCTGATGTTAGTAGATTTCGATCATGTCGAGCTTGAAATAAAAAGAACGACAAAACTTTGGAACGGCATAATGTCATAACACTAAACTAATCTAGTTCTTTCTAAGTAAACGTTTTTAACGTTTTAATTCAGTTTTAACTAAGTCTGCATAAGCGCCTAAGCGCGTGATTAATAGTTAGGCCTAAATGAACTAATAAAAGAATTAGCTCTATTTAAGTTGAACATTTGTTCTTTCAATTTAGCAAACATTTATCCTGTTAGCCAGGCCCGTCGAGAGCCACAGCGGGGCCCGGGGAAACATTCTCACGGGGCCCCAGACATTTTCACGGGGCCGCTCTGGGGAGAAAATTTTTGAATTTTTATTTTCAAGATGGTATATTCTGGCATACTTTATATTTCTGGCCAACGCAGGCCCCCCAAACGTCGCGGGGCCCGGGGTAGCTTACCCCCATTACCCCACGCTCTCCACAGGCCTGCTGTTAGCTCTTGAAAATGCGAATGTTTTACGTTTTTTTGAGAAAAGCAACGTGACTTTCAGTTATTGTGAACCCTTTGGTGCGATTTTAAAACTTGTTTTTAATTATTTGATCATATTGTCACGTAGGTAATACTTTAGTGTGTGTGGTCTGCAGATGGAATTTCCCGGGCGGTCGTCCTGCCAGCAACTTCGATACGTTTTTTGTTGCTCTGTTGACCGTTTTTCAAGTAAGTTTTTTATCGTCGCAGTTTAATATTCTTTTAAATATTTTTGATAATTATTTATTGAAATACGTGTGTTTTAATTTATTTTTTAATAGTTAGTCAATTTGTCGGTTGATTGTCAAAGCTCAGGGGAGTTTCGTAGGCCTAAAAGAGATCAACTTTAAATTTGGTACAAAATAAAAAACACACATTTATTTATCCATGCATACATTTATCATCGTCATCATCGTCATCCTTATCTATTATGGATTCTTAGAGGTGTTGTTTACTAACGGTGGTTTGGTGGTTAAGGATTAGGACTTTAGACTTACGTTTACTTTTCTGGCATGTAGATGGGTAGCTGTCTGCTTACAGGTTAACCACCCCAATATACAACCAACCACCCAAGTCGACTCAGCTTTCCATGTTTCGTCTTCCATCTTTTTACGGTAGGTGAGTTGAGTACCGACCTGTCTAGGCTGGGGCGCGCTCACCTGTATCAGGTGACAGATAACACTGTGTTATCTAATATGGCAGGTGACTCTTCGCATAGCTCTGAGATAAGTTACTGTTAAGATCTGTAGAACTATCAACCTTTAACTCTTCAACCGGCTAGAGCAACTGGGTTGACTGAAAGAGTGACGCGCTCGCTGACCACTAACTAGCTAGAAATTGTGTGTCGTTTAGATACTGACTGGCGAGGATTGGAACGAGGTGATGTTCAACGGCATCGAGTCTCAAGGCGGAGTCAAACATGGCGGACTTATCTACTCGCTCTACTTTATTATTCTTGTCGTTTTCGGCAACTGTATCCTTCCTTTTCGCCTCACGCCGTACTTAGGAATAGTAGTACAGTATACGAGGAATGTATGCGTACAACAATTTGTTGCAATCAATCTTATTAGTGTGACCAGTGCGTTATAGAGGTTTTTGTTAACGTGACGTGTTAAATAAACTTGTTTTACTTCCTTAGTAATTTACTTGATTATTTATTTTGTTTAGTAAGCAGCCAAAGACAAAATGTCTCAGTTTGGAAGGTCAAAGGATCAAGAATTCAAGGTCGTCCCAAGGTCAAATGTGAAAAATTTTAGGACCTCGTATCTTATGACGTAAACGGCGTGAAGGAATTCGACAAAACATACGCACAGATTCTACCAGATAATCTGGCTAGATTTTTAGTGTTGGGTAACGAAATAGGCTACATAAATTCACGTTGCACTAAAGCCTACTTATAAATACGCGAATTGCAGCTAAATTAAACCAGAAATATTTTAGATTGTGACCAATTTAATGTACTTCTCGCGCGCGTTATTTTCTTTTGTATTCTTTGAACTGCTTTTTAGTTCCTTTCTTTTCACACCGCAAATAGCGGTGCCGACAGCATCATCTCGCCGACAGCATCAACCGTGCAACTGGCGTCATCACCTCACGTGACCCCAAAAGGTCAAACTCGTGACTTCATTATATTTGAGGCGCCATACCTCCATAACGGTGCTAGATAGACGCATGGTCTTGTCCATATTGACCATGCGTCTATCTAGCACAGTTATGGAGATATGACGCCTAAAAAATAATGGGATCACGAGTTTGACCTTTTGAGGTTACGTGACGTCATCGGTCACGTGACCATTCGACTACCGGGGGTCGACTTCCTATCGGTGGTCCATAGTGACTGTGCGTTTATCTAGCACCGTTACGGAGGTATGAACGTTAGGAACGTAGCGCGCGAGGAGTAAAAAATTTAATAGCGGTATATGTTAGTATTTTTAGTTGCTGTACTGCTTTCATGAAGTCTAGTTCGTCTAAGTTGTGCGGTCATGTTATTGTCCTCTCACTTCGATGGCTGCATGCACTTGCTGAGCAAGCAGTGTGTTGTAAGACCTTGACGGTTGTACGCAAGACACGCTGCTGAACGTCTTTCTTGCTATTGCGGTTGACAACCTGGCCAACGCGCAGGAGCTCACCGCCGCAGAGGAAGAAGCAGAACAGGACGAACAGGTTACATTGTAACGACAAATTTAGCCGCACGACAAATTATCGACCGTACCCCTTACGACCAAACAGCGCCTTACCTTACCTTACCTTACCTCCGCGGTGGACAGGCTCTTACACCTGCCCAGCGCTGAGGCCGTTATCAGCTTGGCCCAATGCGCGTCCCCGAATGTAACCACAACGTTACAGGTAGCGGCTATGAAGCCCCACCACTACGGCAAGGTGGCTGACCACGGTGGGGGACCAAACAGCGCATGGCGTGACAAAACAGATTTAGGGTTTACGTCATGGCTTGCTTGTGTCGCAGACTCCCAAACTTTGATATTTCATTATTCATTTATTTCACTCGTTGTCAATAACTGTCAGTCGTGTTGTTTTTAAAAAATTTTTTTGCTGTCACAGCATCGTAGTTTTGATTTTAATTCTGATTGATTTTAACTGTGTTTTACGTGTAATATATTTTATGTCAATTTCGTCAACTACTTCTTTGATTGCAAAACGGCTTTAAACCAGCACTTGTGCGGTCAGGCTTTTAAACTAACTTTCTTAATTGGTATTTTATTTGATTGAAGTGATCATGGCTGAACTGTTGTTCGTAACTAGAAAAAAAGCGCTCTTGTGAGAGTGCTTAGGGCTTATTTCTACGAAATGACTTACTTATTTCACTAGGCGGAATAGATGATGTATATGCTGGTTAAACCGTTTTCGTGCTTGTCAAAGTACCGAGATCGTTAGCAATTTTCGGTGAATGAACATCGGCACAGTTGTTGGTGGCTGGTTGTGATACAGAGACGTCAGGAGGAGCTCGAGCGCGAAGGTCAATTCGCTGCTCTGCCCGGCAGCATTGAGCCTCCGTTCGTCAACATCTGCCCACCATCACCACAGAACAATAGGGATCCCAAGACAGGCAGCTTCAACGTGTAAGTGTCGGTCTCATCTGCTTCTTGTCTTCACAACTATACTTTAGATGTTGCATTTCAACCCACGGTATCATGGACCAGACGGTTTATACTTTTATGACTTTATCCAATATTAACTGACTTTTAAGATTATTCGACTAGCCGCATTAAAGTTGAACTTGAAATTCGCGAACCGCACTAGCAACTTTGTGGAATCTATGTAGACTAAGTCAGCTGGAGAATATTCTGAAAATTACAACTGTAGTTTACGTACTTTAAAACTGATTAAATTTTGCACTTGCGGTGTGATGAAATTGTTTATGAGTACATGTAATTATAATGTGCGTATATGTAATGAAAAATATGACATATAATTTAATTCGCTGGTTATTAAAATAAAAACTCGTCTTTGTCAATATACAGCTCATGTGGTCTGGTCTGCTATTAGTGTGACACACAAATTTATACACGGTGGTCCAAAAAGTCAAGCAATGTATCGGATAAGAACGAGTTACTGTCAGCATTAACTTAAGTATTATAAACGAACTAATATAGGATTTTTTTGGGAGTTTCAAGTAAAATGTTTTTTACTTTGTTGTATTGTGAACATTGACACGTATATTAAAATGTACAAAAAAATAACATAGCAAAATCACCATTAAAGTGTGACAAGACTGTTCAAATATAAACTTTGTACTGAAAGTTTTTATCATCCATATTGACAGAAATGCGCCAACTTACTTTTCTGAAGCATCGTATATAGATTTTTGTGTCACTTGAAACACACGATTGCATTAGAATTTTGTTACCTGACGAACTAAAATTAAATAATTTTAAATCAAGATTTATTTTCGAATATTTGCAAAAAAATATTAAGCAACGCAGTCAGTAGTAAAAATCTTGTTGTACGTTCGTCATGTACGTTCGTCACGTGACAATATTGATTAATAATAATCTAAAAACTCGTTACCGAAGCATGGGGTGCTGTAAGGGTCAGGGGCATGGCCTCTAGAGATTTTGCTGTGTGGATTGTGTAATTAGTTCACTACGTTTATTATCCCAGGGTGTATTGCCCATAAAAAAAGATTGGTGATAGGACGCCTAAACGTTAGTATTGTAAGGGAAAATATTGCTTGAATTTTTTTTATTTTTGCGCTTTGTTTTAAAACTGTAATGTCGGTACAAATGTGAGTAACAATACAGTATTTTATTGCAATATAATGCATAATTATTGTTACGGTGTCATTTTTTTAACTACAAAAACTATTGGAAAATATTTTTGCATCGACTTTGGTAAAATAGTCGGGAACACGTTTTCTCCCTGGAAAAATTGATATCATCGTCCCATCCCCACTGCACCACGAATACCCGTATTATTTGTAAATTAAAATTAGATCCGTTTTTGGTTAGATGAGGATTGAAATGCGAGCCATTTTGCAATTCTATCTTGATACTTACAGATGTTTTTTACGGCGCCCCATGCGCTAATGTGCATGGCTAATCTATGTTGATCGTGTATACTTATGATGCTGACGTAAATCTTTCCTCTTTTCGCTGCTGTGTGTCGTTGCTACGCGAGCTTTCATTTTGTCAGTGTTTGGGGTCCATACGTGCGCTGAAACTTTTAGTCTGAAACAAGCCGATATTAGGCCTACTTGTGAACAGCTTGGACGTTTGCTAAATACATTTTTGTTGGGCCCCAAAGGAAACTGGTGCATTGTCGTTAAGTGACAAATTTCGTCTTTCAAGATATCTTACTTGCTTACTTACTTAATCGGAGAATGAGTGGCGCTACACTGCATGGTGCTAGACTTGTATGTTGACGTCGTATGTCGTTGCTCTCGTCGTCAGTTCGTTGCACTTTTTTGTGGCAAAGCAAGCGTCTGTTTTAATGGTTGTTCGTCTGTTTGTTTTCTTAAAACAACTAACAACAGAGAGACGAAAGGACACGATCTCCCCAAATATCAGAAATTTCTTTGCCGGACGAACGGCTGAGCTCTTGTCTTTTGAGCGTTGCTTAATTGCGGAAAAACAATCGACAGGTGCAACTGTTTTACCCACATAGCAGATTCTGGTCTGTGCGTAAACCCTTCTTCTTTTATCTTTTTTTCTGGTGGTACAGACGGGCATGTGCTGCAGCGGCGTTGTGGGTTAAAAAAGTAGAGGACAGAACGTTGCCATTTTCTGACATTAACTGCATATTTCTGAGAGGGGATTACGAGTGTTTAAAATTTCAACTTTATCGTTAAATTCCCTAAAATGAAGGATTTTTTTATTTTTCTTTCCTTTTTAAAAGTGTTGTATTTTTAGAACATTTTTGAACCAAAAGAAAGTTTTTCGACAAACTAAATTTTAGAGGTTTCCTTCGGCTGTCCCTTGCCACTTCGCCATTGGGGTTCTGCAAGATGTAGCACTGCATGGCGGTGTCGTGTTGTGTCGGCGGACGTTGTGTGTGTGCGTGCGTGCGTTGCTGTGTTCGTCAGTCGAACAATGTGTGATATTGACAGCATCTCTTTCAGCGACAACAGCAACGTCGTCATGGCGACAGCGGCGTCCAAGAACAACATCAAGAACACGATGATGATCGGGTCGTCAGACGACAAAGCTGCTCGAGACGTCATCGACGCCAAACTCGACAGCTTCGTTGACGACTTAGACGGTTAGCCGACACCGGCTATTACTATAATTATTTTTTACCCTTAGTATTTAGTTCTAGAGGGCAGAAAAACAATTAATGACTAGAAGGCGCTCGTAAGAGTGCATATCTCCGCCAAGTATTTTTTTTCAAAATACGAGTTAATATTGCGCATCTTTGTGAGTTTGTTAGTTAAAATAATTAACTAAATTCTTTCTTTAGTAGCCTATAGTAATAGCTATAACTATACTACCGTCGCTGTCGTTACCAGCGTTGCTGCTGGTGACGTCACAGACAGTGCACAACTTGCTTGCTATGTACCGTAATTAAGTTACGCTATTATTGACGTCACATTGCTGACACACAAAGAGAACAACAGATAATCTGATGAATACGTAATATCGAGAATTTTTATCGTTACTAGTTATCAGTGGTAGATGTGTGAAGAATGACGTGATGTGGTTGCAGACGCTGACAGCCGCGACGACGATCAAGAAGAAGGTGCTTTCGGAACCTCCAAACCAATGTTGCCTTATAGCTCCATGTTCATTCTAGGATCCACCAACCCGTCAGTATAACTCATGCACTTTTATTTGTTCGTTTATCTATTAGCTTTGTATAGTGTCACATTGACAAAAAATATATAAAATATACAACGTGCACGACTTACGTAAAGTACAAGAAGCCCGGCTGTCGCTAAGATAGCCGACCGTACTGGTTGTTAGTACATTTAAGGTCATCCAAGGTCGATGATTTTTATGTCATCTGAAAGCTAATGTGCGATTTTGTATTTTCTATTAGTGATCAATAGCAACCTAGACCTTATCTCGCACCGTTTAGCCACAATACATCCGTTACGGACGACGACGGACGGACGACAGACAGACGACAGGCAACAACCGTACCATTTAGCTCAACCGTTACGTAAATACGGTTGGCTAAAATATCAATGAACTATACTGCACTGCTGGAGTAGGTAAGCAGGTACGCAGTTTATAGGCTTACCGTTTCAGACACTGCGGTAGGATCATACCCATGGGACCACGCTCAGATCCCATAGACTACACCGTTGTTTGCTTTATGACGCACAACTGCAGCCCAAAGTTACGGAAACGGTAGTAGTGCCAGATGAGTGTGGTAAGTAAGTAAGTAAGTAAAAACACATTATAAAGCGCATAATAATTTCGACGAGCAACTCGTCGAATATGAGGCGCTGGAGTGAGGCTGGAGTGAGGGCGCTAGAGATGGCAAGAGATTGATAAAAGAAACGTTGTGAGTCGGCGGCTGAAGGAAACTATTGAACAACTATTGCGAATGTCAAAAAGGAGGGAATTCCAAATAGTCGAGATAGCTAGAGAAGAACTTGTTAATTAGCTACGTGTTGACGTGCGTGTGCGAGCAGGTTGCGTCGTTTCTGTCACTTCGTCGTCAATCTGCGTTACTTCGATCTGTTTATCATGATCGTCATCTGTGCCAGTAGCATCGCGCTCGCCGCCGAGGACCCCGTCGACGAGGGTTCGTATCGCAACAAAATCCTCAACGGATTCGACTTCGTTTTCACCGGCGTCTTCACTGTAGAGATGGTCCTCAAGGCGAGTGTCGGTTTTCATTCACTGATTACTGTCTAGCAGTGTCTGCCACGATAGCGACGACAGTATTGTTTTCAGCATTGCTGCTAAGTTTTCCCGTTTTTTTTGTTTCTCTGTCAACACGATAACTCGCGAACCGCTGCACTGAGCTTGATGAAATTTTGCAAAAACATGTAGCTTGACAAACGTATTAAATTTCAAGCACCATATTGCACCACAGAAATAACATTACTTATTTATCTAATTACTTTTAGGAGAGGAGATAAAAGAAAAAGGAAGAAAAAAGAAAAAAAGAAAACAAAAACATTGTTTAGAGACAGTAATTGTTACAGTTTATCTGCTTTTAATTATTTGTCTTCTGTCGCCAGCACAACTGTGATGATGGCTGTTTTAAACTTTGTCATATAGTTTTGATTTGTTAACTGTTATCTGAGACGAGTATATGAATATGAATGATTACGAACAATGAACGTCGTATCAGGGGCGTACGACAAAATTTGAAGGCAGGTGTGTCGATGTGTGACAGGTGATCAACCTTGGCGTCATCTTTCACCCGGGCTCGTACTGCCGTGACTTGTGGAACATTCTCGATGCTACGGTCGTCATCTGTGCTCTCGTCGCCTTCTTCTTCACGTCTGTACTTTCAACTACAATCCATTGTCGTCCTTACTGAGCCTTAAATCTAAATTGCACTTACTTTGAGTTAGCGTGGATTTGTTGCAAAACAAGCCGTAAGCCTGCAACAGATCGAAAGTCTATAGCAAGCAGCATGCTGTACGTTCGTCACAGATCCACAAAAAACCGAAAGCATGCGACAAATCAACATTTTGTACAAGCTTGTTGTCCCGCAAGTCTTGCTGCCCAAGAAATTCAGAACAAATCAAAGTAGTGGAGGTTTGGGCTTACCTGGTTTCAGCTTCTCGTCCAACAGAACTTACGCAACACAAGGCTTTTGATTACAGCGACGCAAGAGCCAGAATGCAATGATAGAAGAGTGGTGTTTAACTTTTGCGTTGCGACCGTTGCATTGGATGGAAAGCATGCGTTAATATGAATTAATGTTATGAGTTAATGAGTTAATATGGCGCTAATAGTAGTAATATTATCAGCATCAGCAGTATTAATGCTAATTATGATAAATGATGTAAGCGAAGATGTGTTGTGTTTGCTATAGCGGCGCCGGCAAGAATTTGAGTACGATGAAGTCACTGAGAGTTTTGCGAGTTCTGCGGCCTCTCAAGACCATCAACAGAGTTCCCAAACTCAAGGTGCGTTCGTTTACTCCGACCTAAAAGCTGCGAATTAGCCTTCTACCCTTCGCGGGGTGAGAAATGAGTAGTAGCTTGCGGACTATATCGGGTAAAAGCTCGACATTTCTAAGTAAGTCTCTTTTGCACCAACCAGACTGACTTCATTGACTTCTGAACCTTGCATTATCACTTTTTAGCGTTTATTTTTCGTTATTTTTAGCAACGTGTTCTTCAAAAGACGGAAGCAGGTAAAATGAACGACTAACCTCGCTAACCGTCAGTTTTTAAGCCTACATACGCTACACGCTATCGTGTCACATCGCCGTATGTATAAAGGAGTGTACAAAGCGACAGAACTGAACGGAACTGGACTGGCGCGCAGCGTGGCAGCGAGTTTTGAATTTTTTGATGAACGTTTGTTTTTCAAATTGCTTCAACCAATCAACGCTCTATATCCCGTTTACTTCAGTTCAGTTCAGTTCAGTATGTTCGCTGTAAACAGAGTTTAAACGTGCCAATGCTGTGAGTTTTACTATTGATGTGTCCAGGCGGTGTTCGACTGTGTCGTCAACTCACTGAAGAACGTTGTCAACATTATGATCGTCTACATGCTATTCCAGTTCATATTCGCTGTCATCGCCGTTCAGCTGTTCAAGGGACGTTTCTACTACTGCACCGACGAGTCGAAACACACTGCCGACGAGTGCAAGTAGGTCAAACAGCATATCTGAGTCAATCCTAGCCTGTAATTAGGTCGAGTCACTTATCATTTCGGGTGTGATAGAAGAATGCTAGTTGTTGTATCGTAGATAAATCAAACAGATATGTTGGCCCAGTATCGACATTATATGCGTTTGCTGTACGTACTCGCCCACTGTGCAACCCTAAGCTTCACATTTGACTTTTACTTTTTGAATTAAAAATTGAGACACCGGTAACGTCTGCCTTGAAAACATTTTGTGTCATTTTTGTACACTTTTGTTGACTAGTTAGGGGCCTCTATGACAGTCAGACAGACGGACGGGCAAGACCCGTATTGCGGCCTGTTTGGACGCAAAAACAGCAAACCTAACCGTGCCCCATCAGGAGCATACGCGGGGTGCTCATCTCCCATACGTTGGCCGTTGAGCCCGTAGGTGGATAGACCACTTGAGTCCGTGACGCATGACCAGTGCGACGCCAGACGTGCGGTTACGATTGGTAGACACTATGCATAGTGCCTTTGATGTCTAAAAGGACAGAATGCATAGTGGACAACGGCGGGGTTGCGTGGGGGCGGAGCGACTGCAAGTTTATGGGCGGGCAATAGACTCCTCGTGAG
>Ga0209367_1010625_pt1 | contig 12318 bp, 8 predicted proteins | sample WorMetLIZISLAND2_FD_187412 | JGI IMG/M metagenome (GOLD analysis project Ga0209367, IMG submission 187412) | Marine gutless worms symbiont microbial communities from Max Planck institute for Marine Microbiology, Germany - Olavius geniculatus... ... | reverse complement strand
AAACAGCAAATATAAATGTACAAAACATCAGTTTATACACTTGTTAATGGCGACATGCAATGAGTGACACATCGAAAACAGCAAAAATCATAAAAAGGTGATATTATTCAACAGCACATTGACAGTTAGGCGATGTGATGGTGAGTGATATCACCTTTTTATGATTTTTGCTGTTTTCGATGTGTCACTCATTGCATGTCGCCATTAACAAGTGTATAAACTGATGTTTTGTACATTTATCTAGCAGATAATTTCAATGTATTGTTGTTCCATTGAAAATGTAGTAAGGGGTAAAATTGGAGCAAAGTGGGGAAAGGTATCAGATTTTGACATCTTAATGTATTTGTTCTTATTTTTCAGAGAGGCCCAGATAAGTGTGCAAAAATTTAACAGAGTTTGTAGTTTTTTTTGATTAGTGCTGAAGACAGATGAATTAACAGAAGCAGATGAAAGCATTGGACTGTGATGTATGTCTGCTGTGTGATGTGGATAGACAATTGGCCGGCAGTCAGTGGCTGGAGAAGAAGTTCATTGAACATATGTTAACAGAACAACTCTCTGATGAAGATGTATGCAGATGCTGCTTCAGTTTTATTCTCCATAATTTTGTTTAGTAGAAGATATTATTAAATATTACACAGCACTGCACTGAATATGTTTCGTGTGTATTGATAAGAGCACAGATGACAGTGTTTATGGTGCTATCATTTGAGAGTTACAGCTAAGGCTGTTCATCTCTCAGTGGATGGGAAATGGGGTGAGGGAGCTTCAAAGCTTATGGATTACGGGGTGAAGGTCTAGTGTGGATGATCGGATCAGGTTATGGGTCCAATTGTTTGCTGATGCACGCAATGGACGGCCGTGTGGTATGCTGCAGTATTGTAAGCTCATGCCAATCAGCTGCCACGTCGGAGATTGTAAAGTGCTTGTGGTCATGACTCCAAGCAGAGCTGGAGCAAGTGCTGGACTTTTTCGACCTCAGCGTTAGCTGCTGGACTTGGAATACTGACAGAGGTCCTTGGATTGGATGACAGCAAAAATTACTTGATAATCTCAGTGAGTGTGTTTTACTTGCTTTACTGTCAGTTGGTCTGTTGATTTACTGCTCAGTGTATTACCACCGGATACCTATGTATTTGTGAGCAGTACAAGAGCTTCCTGGCGATATTGCAATACATGGCATCGCTGCCTTACTCAGCTCAGTTCAAGGATTTCATTTTCACGTATCGGAAAATGCTGCAGCCTCGGTCGCTGTTTACATCTGCCCCTCAGGTTGTTTTGACTTGAAGCTGTTTCATACTGTTGAGCATCTCTTGTGCTGTGTATATTTGTTTTCATGGTTCAGAAACCTGGGTACGTACCCAAAAAACCAGTGAGTTTTATCGGGTAAACCCACCTAGAAAACCAACCCTAAACTTGATGCAGTCTTAGTTTTTAGTCTTACTGCTAATGAAATATTTTATCATGGTTGATTTTTAAAAAACTTTTTAAACCTCTCTCTTTGCAAATTGTTGGATATTTATTTAATGTTGACAGTATCTAACGGTGCTCATTCTGATAACGTAAAGCACAGGAAAACTTTAAAACCCAATAGAATGCGCCAGCTTTGATTTCAAACTAAGCCGAGTTTTTTTTACTTCTGATTATTTTTATATGTTTAGAATTTTGTTTGTTTTTGGTGACAGTTTTGTACAACGCAGAGTAAATATAATTTTTGTGTGTGTTTCAGCTTAACCAAGATGAAGCGGGTCGAACGTATAGCAAGGCAGATGGTAAACATGTTCTGCTGTGTATAAATGATATTCGTCTTTTGTACACTGAACTTTATTTTATTTCTCGAAACTTTTGATGGCATTCCATGTTTTTCATTGCTGGTGATATTTATGAGGGTCGTTCAAAAAGTTTATAGACTGACATAGTTATATGAAAGAGATATGCATCATATTTGCTGCTTTTAAACATACTTTTCTGAAACTAAAGTGCACTTGTTTTAATGTCTCGCCGATGCTCCGATGTTGTTGTAGAATAACTTTTGACGTTGTGTCTTTCAGCCAGCAATTTACCGTGCAGGCTACATTCTTTTTGTCAGCAAATGTGTTCATTTTCATGACGTCTAATTGTAGCGCAATAATAAGTTGTGCAATATGTCAGTGCTAGATGGTACTAACCAGTAACATGGTATTATTAACATTTATACTGTGCATCTATATGACACTTCAAACTTGCTGAATACCCCTCGTAATCTGCGCGGCAAATTGCTGACCGGAAGACCACAGTCAAATTTTTTCTACAATGAAATTCGAGCTTTGGAGAACCACTGGACCAAGTTTGTTTCAGTTGCAAAGGAATATGTTGAAAAGTGGCAAGATACGATATGAATATCTTTTTTTGCTTAACTGTATCGGTCTACGAACTTTTTGAACGACCTTCGTACATGTAGTCAGCCATTGTGCGGTTTAATGTTCAGTGGAGAGATCAGTACTGTAGGCATACATGTTTCATTATGTTTGTTGTGCAAATAACTTTGAATATGCTGAAATTACACACTGTTCCTTATGTTAGTAGAGATGTTGTTATTTATGGAATACTGTGACTTTGAAACTAAGCTGTACTGTGTCAAGTGTTACAATTGTATGACATGTTTCAACAAGTTTGTAAAAAACTCTGGACAGAACTTTCATTATTGGTGTAGGCAGCTTATTATTCTTATTGCAAGTTGTCGAAAGATTTGCAGGAAAAAAACACAGCGTTGCAATGGAGCATGTTGGAGTCGATGTTTTATGTTTTCTGCGGATAGCAAAAAGAAGAACAGCTAAAGCTGAGGTGAAGTTATGGATCGATGGTACTGGTAAAGTGTCAGTCAACAAGCTGCTGCTTATTGAATATTTTCCACGGCTGCAGGACCGGTATGTTGAGTTTTGAGTTGTGATGGCTTTGTGGTAGTCGGCCACCTGCATCAGGTGCTATTTTTAAACTTGGTGTGGCATTGTATAGTAAATATTATTGCCCTGATTGTTGCTATTTGCAACTGCATTTGCATACAACGGCCATTCCAAAAGTTTCCAGTCTCGACATCTTAGAATATTTTTCACAATCTATACATCAGTGAAACAAATCCTTTACTGACTCATGAGTCTGCTGCGGATATGACGTTATTGTAATAGAGCTTTAAACCGAAATGATTTGGAGCGCTAACGCAAACAGCATAAAGTCAGGATTGCTGTTACATAACAATATTTTAGTCTGTAGCTGGATTTGTAAAAGTGGGGCTCCATGGCATCTAATTTTGTGAAAACCCTGAAAAATGTGCTTATGAATTTCTTATTTTCATATGTGAATATACAATAGCTTAAATCTGTGCTAGCTGCAAATAAAAGCATTTGAGTAAATTACGGTTTCGTGCAAGTATAAGGGGCGGTCAAAGATTTTTGAGACTCAGTATATTAGACAAAAACTTTTTATTGTCTATACATCAGTAAAACGGACCTTCCTTGCCTATTCATGTGAGCAGCTTGTGAAAGTGACGTTATTGTAATTTATGATGTTATAGAACATTAAGATGAAATGATTTGGAGCATTAACGCAAGCAACATTTGAATCAGGCTGGTAGTTGCATGAAACTTTTTCAGTCTGTCACTGAATTTACCAACCTGGGGCTCCGTGGCATCTGATTTTATGAAAGCACTGACTATACGTTTATGAATTTTTTATTTGTGTCTGTGAGTATACTATAGCCTTATCTGTGGTAGCTGCAAATAACAGCATTTCAAACAATTACGATGTAATGCCAATATTTAACAGTATCGGAAAGACTTTTTTTGAAAATTTAACTGATAATTATATCAGTTGTGTTAGTGAAAGGCCAATCAAGATTTGTGACTAGTTACATGGGCACCTGATAGGCGGGGGGCTGAAAGCAAGCCCCACGCCCTAGTCCCCTAATTTCAGCACTGCACTTCAGTCCAAAGTCTACAGTTACCCAGCTGCTTGTTTACAACTATGACTTAGTACACTAAGACCACTATGTGTGTCTTATGTTGAAATCCAAAATTCGATCATGGTGGTGTCTGCTATCCACGATGATGAATGACTGAAGCCTCTTTCGTTGATGCTAAAAGTCGTTTCTATTTAATGCTGTATGACGTCATAAGTTGCAATGACGTCGTATTTGCAGCAGACTCATATGAGTCGGTAAAGGATGTTCGTTTCACTGATCTATAGATTGTGGAAAATATGTCTATGCCAGAAACTTCTGGGATGACCCTCGTACGTTTGGCGTGCATTAAGTTACCATTATCTCATTTCCGGTATGCATATTTTTTTGCAAAAAAAGTAAAAATTTGCACTCTGTTTTTCTGAAACCCTATTATGCACTGTGCAGATTAAGAGAGCTATACTGTGCACATATTTGGACTTAACAAAGTCTATGAAACCAACACAGCATGACATTCTATGGCCTGTTGTATTTTGTTTTACTTACTGTATTTGCTTTCATATTCTGGTTGCTCATTTTTCTGCTACGTGTATTTCTAACATGTTTTATAATTTAATGTTAGCATTGTTCTAGTTCATTCAATTTAAATGGTGTGTTGTATGACTAATGTGCATATGTGTATTTTTTTGTTCGGCTGATGTCTGGCAACCTTCGGAATTGCACTAACAGGAGAAAGCACGCCATGTATCGGTCGTGCTTCTTGCACAAGAGAAATGATTGAATGAAATTCATAGATATTTATTTACAGGAAACAAATATGAGTGTAGTTTTTTTCAAATACTTTATATTTATAAATGATTTCTGTTCCTATGCCAACACTGGTTGGTGGCGTGGCGTAGTTGGTAACGCGTTTCGGCTGAAACGAAGTTACTGTATACCGGGCTCGGTTAGTACTGCGATGGGTGACTGTCTGCGGGCAGGTAAACCATCTCGGTGTGAAGCCTGCCAGCTACGTCGACTCAGCCTTCTACCCTCCGTGGGACGGTAAAATGAGTAGTAACTCATTTATATGGGTTACGGAAGGTGGTGACCTTAGTACAGCTGACTGGGGCTGCCTAGCCGGCTGCTGCGTTAGCCTGTGTCTGCAGGCTGCACGTGGTGGCCATGTGGCTGGCGGCTCGGGTTAGTGACGGAAAGCACATTAGAGGCGTTGTACGCGAGATGCGCTGTACAAATTGACACCTTTACCTTAACCTTTACTCGGCGTTATGACTCTCAACATTTAGTCATTATTCTACCTGCCAATCTCCTTCCAACTGCCACTGGCTGCATTTCTCACCTGACCCACAGGTCATGCTTTCCATTAGACTCGGTTCCTCTTTCAACACAGGCGTCTGACAGTGTCTTTTAACATGTAGAAATGTTTGCCCATTGCTGACATCCATCTTATGTTGCCATCTGCCTAGCTATGCGTACTCACCAACTGCGTTGTAATAATGTCATTATTTATTATACAGTTGTATGGAGGTAATGTGTAAAAAACATTGCATGAAGATGCATCTCCTTTCATTTTTGATGCTTTGAGCTGAAAATTGGCACACCAGTCTCTCCAGCTCTGAGAAATGTTTACAGCAATTTTTGTAGTCCATATGGGAGAGACAGATTGACAAGACCCGTAGAGGGAAGTAATAATTCCATTGGAAGTATGCATGGAATAGTTCTGCAGTGTACCTACTGGTGGTGACCGGTATCGTGTGTCTACATGCTAGTGAGCAGATCTTGTTTCCGCTGCATTTTGTCGACAAGCTGTGTGAGGTGGACTTTGAGGCGACTGTGACTGAGGGTGGTCCCGTTGGCCAGGCAGGTGCTCTTCGACTTGCCCTGTCCAAAGCACTGCTGCCGTTTGTCGATTCAGACACTGCCGAGAAAATGCGGCTAGGTGCGTTCGCTGAAAATAACTCCTCGTTCGTGCATTTTTATCATGTCAAGAATATAGAATAGTATATAGTTTGTTTGTTACTTATCTCATGTTTGTGTTATTTGATATTGTATGATCTAAACACGTGTCTGCGTGGTGTTCTCAACTCATGTCTGCTGCCAGCCATGTGTGATAGATCCAGCCCCTATCCAAGCTGGATATTGTAATATTACAGAACGTGATATTATTTTCTTGTTGATGATTGTTGGAGTCAGTCTGTAAATGTATGCCAGTAAAATTTACGAAGCAAAGACATAACTAGTGGTGATATTAGTACTGGTAGCCTCAGCAGCAGTAGTAGTGATTTGATTTTTTTCTGCCCACTTTAACAGAGCTGTTTTTTGCTGGTCTCAAGAAGTAGCATGCACACACCATCTTGATTTTCTTAAGCAATTTTTCAGGTTGACCCCAGCTATCCAGTTTTCCCAAGATTTTCAATCTCCACAGATGCTTATTCTGAGCATGCTCGTAGTACAGAAAAAAAATTGTCCATATCTCTTTCAATAGAATCTCACCAAGTTTTTTCTAAATGTCCCATCTGTTGAGTTCCTCAGACTTCAGTCACTTCACTTCACCCATCACTTCACTTCATCACTTCACCCAGTTTGAATTATCTTTATCTTCGGCATGTCCAAATCACGATAATCTACTCCAGTCATGGTCGATAAGCTAACCTGCTCTAGTCAAAATAATCCTATAGTTTAGCAATTCTCCTCCTCAGAACTATAAATGCTTGACAGTTGTTTTTGTCAAACTTTTACAAACTATATGTTCTTCTAATCATTTAAACATGTTTTGTGTCGGTAATGTTTTGCTGATATATTCATGACCATTATAAATGTGTTTTTGCAGCTGGACTTCTGACAGAGGATCCACGGATCCACGAGCGACAAAAGGTTGGCCAGTACGGTCCCCGTAGGAAATACACATGGTATGTTAGTTGAATTTTGCACGTATAATAATGATGATTGTTTTGTTTGACTGTTTTCAAAATTAAGCGTTGATCCTTAATTTCCACAGCTCTGCAAAGTTTCAAGTTCAGCTTTCATTCTGTCCTGCATATAATTTTCATAATGCTGAAATCTGTGTGTGGCCTGACTGCCTAGAGCGGTGATTTTCAACCAGGGTTCCGCGGAACCCAAGGGTTCCGCGAGCGTCTGCCAAGGGTTCCACAGCTGGCTAGTAAAAACAACTTAGCATGCAAAATCACGCCAGACAATGTCGTAGAAATACTCAGCATCGATTTTTTGGTTTGAAATTGCGTTTCTACGCGTCTTTTTTGCATAGACTTACTGTGTTGAACCATTTTTGTTGTTAGTAAAATCTTGGCATATTTGCATTTTAGGCTTATATTATAATGTGAGCTTCCTATGCACGACATTATTCAAATCCAAGGTATTATCGGAAATAAAAAAAAGGAAAGAAGAACGTATTGATTAGGGTTATGGTTACGAAATCGTTTGGCCATTTACTTAGTTAATTCAGTTCTTTAAAAACTCAGCTAAGGAAAATTAAAAAGACACGTAGGCCTGTCTTTTCCGAGAACGTCCACGTGATAAATTTTCTGGGTTGGTGGCGGGGCTAAGCGGCCGTCGACGACCGCCTCGCCCGTCGTGTTTGGTTAAATACAATAACATACTGCTGCCTACTAATGCGGTCAAATTGCATATTGGCCATCTTTGTCTGCTTTGTCGTCTTCATGACAGCTCTGCCCTCAGTGCTCTGCTAGGGAAATGAGTCCGTAGACACCCTGTAGCTTCATTCTTGCATACGTTGCTGGACTCACGGATCACTGCATGGGGTTCCGTGACTGACCTTCACGCTTGTGTAGGGTTCCACGGCAACAAAAAGGTTGAAAAACACTGACCTAGAGATTGTGTTTAGGACTGACCTCAGGACCTCAACTGTGTCTCAGAGTACCTTCCCTTTATTGCTTTTTTTACTTCCAGCCTTCACGAGTAGATGGCATCAGAGGCAAGTTTTATGTTATTGTTTGTGCCTTCATTCATGGTATTGTTTCCACAGTATCATAGCCGGATTTTTGTAGGGCTGTGGAAATAAACGATTGGTTGATTGCTTAATTTTTTTAATCAGTTACAATTTGATCAGAATTTTGGACTTATTAACAGCCTAAAATGACTTATGACGAACGTTTGTAGTCTAATTTTGTTTCACAAATCACATGTCATTTAGATTTCTACTAGTATAGTGTCAGTTTAACAGCCTGCAGTTTGTGAGCTTTGACTGCACATCATCACTTTTTACGCATGAAAGCAGCTATGCTTTCAGCGCGTCTTAGCCATCGCAATTCTGTCCATCAGTCTGTCCGTCATACGGGTGGATCAGGCAAAAACGGTCCACGCTAGGATCACCAAATCTTCACCTTCGACTACCTGGAAGACTCTATTTTCAGGAACTCTAAAGGTTTTCCATAAATTCGAAGGAGGTCACCCCAAACGAGGGCGCTAAATGAGAGGGGGGTGGTCAAAATTTGCGATTTTCTTCCAATAACTTGCTGTATCTCTGTAACGGTGCGAGATAAGGCCTAGGTTACTGTTAATCACTAATAGGAAATCGTATACTGGCTTTTGATTGGCACTGAATTCAATGACCTTGGATGACTTTGAACGCCAAAATAGGGATTTTTTATGGATTTTTTGGGCGATTTCGGGCTGCGACACAAAATCATTCACAAGGCGGCGCCACGGTAGTGGCGTTGGTGGCTTGGCGTCGTTGGTAACGCGTTTCGGCTGAAACGAAGTTACTCTACACCGGGCCCAGTAAGTACTGCGATGGGTGACTGCCTGCGGGCAGGAACTGCTATAGGCTTTCGCGCGTCCCGCGAGCATTAGCTCAAATTTCTTGTTCGATTTTGCTTTAGTTCGTGAAAGACAACAACAACCAGTAGTTGAATTTTATGGTTTTCATGGTTTTTCTGATTTGCTGCAATAATTAATCCTAATTAACTGATTTGATTAATTTCCATTAATTTTTGAACATCAGTCGATAAAAAAATCTTATCAGTATCGGCCCTATATTTTTGCCAAAATTTTGTCATTTTTGCATCTTAAAGCTAGGATGAATTGATCGGGTTTTAAGTTGAAATCATTTGATCCCAGCAGGCAGATGCGTACAGAGCTAGACACTGTGCATTGTGTTCTTAACTGTTTAGTTTGTTTTACTGCAATGGATGGATGCTCTCACAGTACTTCGGGCCGTCTGTGCAATCTCCGCTATAATGAACAAACAAAATGCAGGTTATATTTCTTGAGGAAAGGGTGAACAGTTGTTGCATTCACTGTTTTGACAATAATGTGATTTGAATACATACACTAGTTAGTTATTGTTTGCTTTCAGGAAAAAGCGGTGAACGTTGCACCTTTCAACGTTGGACACTATTTTTGTAAACAACAATGGCTGCAGGAATTGTTTTTTGGGGTTTTTTTACTGTTGCTTGTTTGTTAACAATATCATTTGAATCTAGTTATTTGATGATCAGAAATTTGACACTAGACCGATTAGACCATTGTTTCCACAGCTGTCCCACAGTTGCTTTTATATCGATGCTTTGAATGTCCATGTTGCCTTGTGAATTTCTACAAAATGTGTTTTCTAACCATCACAGAACTGAATTGTTGATACTTGCTGTGTGTGACTGATGCATAAATAACAGGATTGGTTTTATTTTTTGTTACCAAGTTTTTTTTACTGATACTACTGAAGTTTGTAACAGTGAATGTATGCAAAATCTTATTAGCAGTAGGTTCAAACTAGAAATTTATGTTTCGACAGCTACTATACGCTCTATTGCTGAGAAATGCCGTTAGTTCAGTTCGCCTACTGTGTAGGCTACTGTATTTAGTGCAGGCCCGTCGAGAGCCACAGCAGGGCCCGGGGAAACATTCTCGCGGGGCTCCCAAACATTTGTACGGGGCCCCTCTGGGAAAATTTTTTTTAAATTTTTTTTCAAAATGGTACATTCTAGCATACTTTATATTTCTGACCGATGGCGGGGCCCCCAAACGTCGCGGGGCCCGGGGTAGCTAACCCCCCTGTACCCCACCTTCTCGACGGGCCTGATTTAGTGTAGTCAGTTTTAGCATCAGAAATGCCTGACAATCTTTGGTTGTGTGAGCTGCTGTTCCAGTGTAGGCCTGTAGACATTGTGGATATAGCGTCTAATAGCAATAGACTGAATTGTTCGTGTTAGCAAATGTTGTTGGTCTTAAGACAAAGGTATCGCAAAACTTGACCTCACGCACTGTCATGATAACGTGATGCACTTTTGTTCTTAAGTGAATATCTCAATTAGTGATTGATGACAATGAGTAGGATGTTGGTGTGGATTGTATTCCACTTCCGGTTGGGTAGCTATCAGTTGGTTACTACTTGGACGGGTGACTGTCTGTGGAGAGACAGACCAAACCATCTCGGTATATAATATAACCAACACGAAGTTCAACTCGACCTTCCATCCTTCTGAGGTTTACTCACAAATCAAGTACTGGCATGTCCAGACATGCTTAGGGTTAAGGGTTAATGTTAAGACGGGGCAATGCGTTTACCTGTGTTGGGTGGCATGGGATCCCATATAGCAGTTAGCACTCCGTAGCTATGTGATGGGCTTCCATAAAGACCTATACAAAACCTTTTAATCTTTAACATGACAAAACAACTGTGCAGCCGATTTCCGACAAGTATCCGGCTCGAATTTTAGTCTGTCCTGATGAAACTGCTTCTTGACGGAAAAAGTTTGTCTAGAAATAAATTCAGGTTAGAATCGGCCATTTTGGGTTATTTAGGGGCGAAATTGAAATTTTTACTACCCATGAGGTGCTCTGTGGGGAATTTGCAGCTGCCTGACTGAGTATTCCAACTTTCTGCTCCACGACGCCGCTGGTCTGCGAGATGGCTACGTGTCATTTTCTCGACGTTCTTCACGTCCAGTGACCTTGAACTTTGACTTTTTTAAACCGAAAATTAGTACACGGGTTTACTGCTGCGGCACTGCCTGAGAATTGACACCGGTTTTTTTACGCGCAAAAGCAGCTACTGCTTTCAGCGCGTCTTAGCCATCGCAATTCTGTCCGTCCGTCTGTCTGTCACACGTGTGGATCAGTCAAAAGCGGTTCAAGCTAGAATCACCAAATCTTCACCGTCGGCTGCCTGTAAGACTCTAGTTTTAGGAACCGTAAAGCTTTTCCATAAATTTGAAGGGGATCACTACGAAAGAGGGCGCTAAATGAGAGGGGGTGGACAAAATTCGTGATTTTTGGCCAATAAGTCGCTGTATCCCAGTAACGGTGCGAGATAGGGCCTAGATTACTATTAATCACTAATACGAAGTCGTACACTGGCTTTCGATTGGCGCCGAATTCAATGACCTTGAATAACCTTGAACGCCAAAATAGAAGGTTCTATGGATTTTTTGGCGATTTCGGACTGCGACACAAGTCTATCATCATTCACAAGGTGGCGCCACGGAACTATCGTTATGCGATCCAGATAGAGAATCTGGTATTTGTATATTAACTTAGCCTGAACACCCCAATTTTCAGCTAAACTACTGAACCGGAACTGCTGTAGGCTTTCGCGCGTCTCAAGAGCATTAGCTCAAATTTCTTGTTCTTGTATATGCTGTTTTGTTTTCAATTCGAGTCAAGTAAACGTGCGTTAGACAGGCGAATGGACGGGAGGGCATGGCGCTCTATTTGACGCCCACGTATAATGTAATAAAATTTCCTTATAGGTCTACACGTTTTACGAGCACTGGTGTAGTAGTCTTGCTCAGATCGCGTGGCGGGCAATAGAACTTGCAAAGCAGGCATCTATCCATCTATAGCCGGCCTCTCTATCTGACAGCGCCTTCACTCACAAGTAAGCCGCCGTCTTCAGTAATGTAGTGTTGCACGTAGTACCGTAATTGCGAACGGTTTTCGCGGTTTTGGTGCGACACGATACGATACTGCTTACAATACCGCGATGTGTCACCTGAAGTAAGATACATTTTTTCAGAGTTACAAGTCAGCCAGCTTTTTATACAGTATTAGTGAAGGAGATAACGTTGGCTATTGAGACAAGCCATGCCTGCCACTATCGTGTGCATTGTAGGCTATAGGGAAATCATGATTGACAATCGCTAAAATGTGTTTGTGATGTTTCCTGCTCTTCCGACGTAATTAAAACTTTATTCAATTAATTTAGCGTAGCACTGTGCATTGTGCAATACTTCGTCAGCGCACATCGAAATTGCTTAGGCTTATTCTGACCGATTGGACCAAAGCTAAGAGGGTGTCGCGTAGGGGGTAAGTTACCCCGGGCCCCACGACGTTTGGGGGAGGGGCTCCGTCGCTCAAAAAATATAAAGTACACCAGAATGCGCCATTATAGAAAGAAAAATCCTGTC
>Ga0209367_1010624_pt1 | contig 12318 bp, 5 predicted proteins | sample WorMetLIZISLAND2_FD_187412 | JGI IMG/M metagenome (GOLD analysis project Ga0209367, IMG submission 187412) | Marine gutless worms symbiont microbial communities from Max Planck institute for Marine Microbiology, Germany - Olavius geniculatus... ... | reverse complement strand
GTGTATTATGGTCCCGATGGGCCGAGTCCAAGTGATATGCGATTTTCGAAACTATAACTACTGAACTGGAAATGCTATAGGCTTTCGCGCATCTCGTGAGCTTTGCTCAAATTTCTTGTTTACACCAGATATGTATTGTTGGTTTCGTAAAACACTTGACACCATAATAGTAACGTGAATTTCATGTGCACTAAGTTTTTTGCCCAACAAAAAAACGAATATTAGCATGCTGTTTGTTATGAAACAAATTTAGTGGCAACGACACCAAATTTAATGTGTAGGCCTATAAGTGACATTACAGTGACGTCATTTTAATAAAACTCACAAATGGTAACCAGAATTAACATTTCTACAAAATGTATATTTGGAATTTTTAATATTTGGAAAACTAACAGAATGATGCTGTTGTGTAATTTATTTATGGAACGATTCGCGGTATTTTATTTTGTAAAATACCCGGTGCCGTGAAAAAAAACGTCCTGGACATTTGCATGCATTATTCAGCCGAATGGTCGAAATGGATCACCTCAAAAGCATTTATGTAATGAGCAAACATCAATGAGAAATTTTCGCCTATAACACTTCAATATTAGCCGCGATAGGCCTACAAACAAAATGGCGTTACACGCCATGAAGCAATTTTTGCAAGCGGTTCATCATTTGCGTTCCTGCTCGTATGCAGGTTATGCCAAAACGTCACAGTAGGCCGGATCGTCAGTAACTGATCAGCAGAAAAAGTGCTGAATAGGTCCTCCATTCTCTTTTGCCACTACTGCTAGACGTGTTTCTCATTGCTATACGGCTTTTTTGATTCTGGCTGTCTGATGGTGACATCATGCCAATTACACTCCCAAATTAGCGTAGGCCTACTGTTCACAGTCCACACCAATGCTATCGTTGTAGTGTTGTACCCATAAGAATATCAATTGCCGATCTGACTAGAGGGAGCGGCAACACCGACGTTTGCCCCGGGCGGCAAAAACCCTCGCGCCGCCACTGCCCTAACCGCTGAATCACCATGCCACCTGGGTATAACACAACCGACGAACAGCTGGTTTACGTTAGAGAGAAAATGATTAAACTATGGGTAAGTTTTTTTCTCGTTTTGTCAATAAGCATGAAAAATCTGTGGAAAATGGCCAAAGGGTCAAACCTAACGCCTATTACGTAACAAGCGATGCCGATGCCGATGCCTCCATGTATATGAACACTGCAGAGTACTTTCGACTTCGTGGACGGTATGTTAGTCGCGCCTGATTGTTATATCTAGCCTAAAGCACAACACGGCTTTCGCATTGATTTCTAGCTTGTCACTAGTCACGACTCGATCACGAGTCACGACGAACTCAGCTATAGTGCTGCTAGCGGCATTTAGTATCTGCAATTTAATATTTTTTTTTATTTCTGCAACGTTTTTGGCCGACCGTTAGGTCGAACCTTAGGTACGATGTGTCGTCTGTCTGTCTGTAACGCACGTAGGCTTATTGTGGCTAAACGGTACGGCATGGGTGGTCGGCGATGATACCGCTGAATAGGGAGATGACAAATTCCTATAGCCTGTCAATAGTTACCATGTCTCTGACTGCAACGATTTGTCCGCAATTTTTAATTCAAAGTTGTTGCCTGCAGCCATTAACCTGACTATAGGCGGTACAGTCGGCCCACCCTGGCGACGGCTAGGCTTTTTGTTACGTTTAATGAACGTTAAACTGAGAGTTAGTTGACTGTGATTAAATTAACATAATTTTGTGCAAAAGATCGAAATTTTACTGAAAATACTGTGGCTCGTAATAGCATATTTTGTATTAAGTTTGAGATCGACTTACGTATGAGGGCAAAAAATGACGACTAAGAACAAAGCATAGAATTTTATACCATACATACGTAAAGTTTAAACAAAACTTTTTATAAGATCACAGTTTATTCCACGTTTACGCATGTTTTTGTTGTATTTTTACGAAAACCAGTTGTAAACGTTTTAAGCAAGTTTTTCCTGGCGTTTATCACATCTAGGTAGAACTGGTGGCCATGCACCGGTTCCGTTTAACCATGCGGGCGGAGTTGCAGACGATTGGCGGCGTGCAAATCACGAGTGAATGTGAATGGAACGACGCGTCCAGGAATAGCTGCTGGCATTATCAGTTGCTGCGACAGTTGCTAGCTCTCTGCGTGCGTATTTTGTTGACGATCGATATCCATCTGCATGGTGACGCGATCATTCATGTCCTCCACGTGGATCACGCCATTCGGCTAGACCGAGGCGACGGAAACCCGTATATAAATGCGAGTACAGAGCAACGTAAGTGAACTGAAGTGACACGGTTTAGTTTTTTACGAACTGACCAATGGGCAAGCAGTAATGCATTACGGTAGGCACCATCTAACAGCGTCGGTGTCCTACGAGACTAGTCACGTAGGCCTACGCGTCAGCCATGCTTGCCCATTGCTCAGTTCGCTAAAAACTAAACCCGTCAGTTCAGTTCAGTTCAGTTCAGTTGCGTCGCTCTGGACGCGCCTTAACAGTGGCAGGGAGAAAATTGCCCCTCCTAAATTAAAGCCTGCCGGAAATTTTTTTCTTTTGAAAAGACAAAACCTGCGGGCTCGAACTCCTCCGTTTCGAGAAATTGAGGGGCGAAATTTAGGCCTAAACTTTGAGCACCAGCAATGACTTTCTGCGGTACCCAACTTTTTCAACCCGTGTACGACGCCGCTGGGCGGACTGCATGACTGATATCTGAACGTGACGACAACTCGTCAATTTGTATCAACGTTCAGACTCATGCGTCAGTCATTACCATCGGCGCTCGCACTTAGACATGAGTAATGAATTGCGCCCCATCGTCTTCTGGATTTGATTTTCAAGTTTTTCGACGTCATGCCATTACATCGCAATTGATTGATAGTTGGTCACGTTTGTGGTGTAAAAATGACACGTTTTACCTTATTTTGACCTCCCCTGTAGGCTGTAGACAGGCCCGTCGAGAGGGGAGGTAGTGGGTAAGTTACCCTGGGTCCCGCGAACCCGCCGTCGCTCAAAAATAAAGTACACCAATATGCGCCATTTTGAAAAAAAGAATCAAAAAAATTTTCTCCCCACAGGGGCCTCGCAAGAATGTTTCCCTGGGCCCCGCTGTGGCTCTCTGTAAATGCTGTTGAATGATGGAGCGAAGAACATTAATGCTGCCTACATTTCAGCCAACATTTGTATACTTTAACCCTGTATATTGTTTATTGAAATACCCAGCCGTTGTATACTTAATAATAAATCTATGTCGATGAACCTTGTTCAGCATGTTTAACATAAGAATTAAGCAGTCACGTATACATGGCCTACATGTAGCTATTGGGCGCCTATATATGCCTTAGTGCAGCCTATGTTCAAGGCGTTGAGAAGTTGTGAAAACTTAGAAACTAGGTGAACGGAAAAGGCTACTTGGAAATGGCGACGTGGGATAATTCTGGCATCCAACTTCAGCTTGACAACTGGCTGCACAGAAAGGTAAAAATAGGACTAGATTATGATGCTAAATTTAGCAGAATAACTCGTATAATCAAGTTAGTTTGATGGCTAGACCTCATGCTGCGCTGCACGGACTGTAAAGCATGTACAGAGCAACGTAACTGAACTGAACTGAATTGACACGGTTTAGTTTTTACGAACTGACCAATGGGCAAACAGGACGAGCTCATTGGTTATTGGTTCACGAGTACGTGAATGTATTTACGTAAGTCACTGATGTCGTTAGACGGTGCCTACTGTAATGCACTACTGCTTGCCCATTGCATGGTCAGTTCGTCAAAAGCTAAAGCATATGTCAGTTCAGTTCAGTTAAATTAAGTTCATTTACGTCGCTATGTAGGGCTACGCGTCTGTAGTAAGCGAACGAACTCTTCGTACAGTTCAGCTGGTTTTGTTTTAAAATACCCCGTTTACACGATGAAGCAAACATTGAGCCAGCATCGAGCAAACATCGAGCAAACGTCAAGCAAACATCAAACAGTTAGAGCGTACGTCGTGCACATGTATTTTGAATGCATTTGCTTGATGGTTGCTTGATGTTTGCTTGATGTCTGCTTGATCGTGTAAACGGGGTATTAGTTGAGTTTTTATCGCGAAGACCGAGTGGTCTGTAAATTTCTGTGCGGGTCTGAAGAACGAGACATGCTGCAGGGAGGAGAGGTCGTCGGTATGACGGCAATATGCTGTGAGAGCTATGGCGTGGGCGGTGTGCGTCGACGACTAACATGTCGCCATTAATTCCGCTTTGATCGGTCAGAGTAGCCTAGATGGCGCTTACACGTACAGCCGGCGGCGGCTTTGGATGCATGGACCGCGCCGTGACGGACTGGGGGCAATCTAATACCCCGTTTACACGATCGAGCAAACATCGAACTGGTTCAAGCTGGCCCGTTGGAACCCCGTCTCCTGGCTCAAATGTAGGCTCTCTTAGCCCACAGCTGATCACGTGTTATATAGGCCTTTCAATTACAACCCGCCCGGCCTCCTAATTAGCATTCTAATTATCACAGAACGTCGAGCTAGCTGTTCGATGTTTGCTCGATCGTGTAAACGGGGTATAATGTACGACTAAATCCGGGATCAGACCGAGACAGTTAAAGTCTGCATTCAGCGCATGCGCAGTAAAAGGTTGAAGTTGTTAAATGGTTAACAGAGCTACGGCTGCCATATTAAATCACACAATGTCGTCCGTCACCTGACACTGCAGGTGAATGCGTTCCGCCATAACTTTAGTCAGACAGGCTGTTACTCGATTTATCTACCCCGGACGGATAGAAGGCTGAGTTGACCTTGGAGTTGGCTATATTATCGAGGTGGTTTATCTGTTCGAAGACAGTTACCCATCCAAGTAGTAAGTTGAGTAGGCCTAACCACTTGATAGCGACACAACCTGGGGTTGAACCGACGACCTCAGCATCGTAAGCCCGACGCCCTAACCGTTACACTAACAGGCCTCAGGTTTATCTGTGACAAGACCAATACCGAGACCAACAAGCACCAAAGTGATGTGCAAAGAGGCAGAATCGTTGATCGGTGCTGCCACCTAGTGAATTATAAATCATCTTTTTTCGTACGTCGAAAGCAACTGCACGCTTTTGGCCGGGGTTCGACCTCCGCATTTTCCCCTTTTTTCTAGAGGGGAGGGAGCGGGTCGGAATCTCATTTGACACAACGTGTGATTTGAGCTTACAGAAGTGTACCTGCTGAATAGCATTTAAAATTTTAAATTCGTCCATCGGTTTAAGCAGCGTGCACGAATGTGACAGACGACATACAGACAGACAGATCACGCTACAGAGAGAGGTGTAGGAATAGACGGTATCGCTTAAGTTGCAAAAGCGAGACGACGTTGAAGGGCGACTGATCTTCGTTTCTCGTTAATGACAAACTATTTTCGCCTATCAGATGAAAATGCTGTAATTGGTAGCATATAAGCCACGCGTCTTTAGAAGCTGGATATGTACCGTAAGCTGCGACGCTTTCGATCATCGTTAGCTGATGACGACCGACAGTGACATATGGCTCGCAGCAATATAGCAAAGACGTCAACGACATTTATGCGACCGTCCGGGGATATTATATCCCATTTACAAGATCAAGCAATCACCAAGCAAACATCAAACAGATAGTGAGCAAACGTCGAGCAAACATAAAGCAAATATGAAGCATGCATAAAGCATAGCCTACACGAAGCAAACTTCAAGCAAACATCGAGCAATTTATGTTATCTGGACGAGCCAGCTCGTCGAGCCAGCTCGTCGAGCCAGCTTCCTCATGTAAACGGGGTATTAGGTAACGAGACTGAACTAGATCTAGGCCGAACACCGTTGTCAACCGTAGTTGCACAATTTCCGTTTATTTTTGACGCGCTACAGCTATGCTGTATAGCTTATACATGACTTGTATGACTTATAGTCGTCCGTCAGTTCGTCTGTATGTAACGGATGTATTGTGGCTAAGCGTTAGGTTTTACCGGAAAATTTTTACATGAATAATTCGTTTTATTTTGAGGTTCACTACGTATAAAATTTCAGGAAAAAATATCAAATTTGGGGTTTAATGAAGAATGATAAAAATGTGCGTTTTTTCAACGGAAAACTGGCCAAATCTTGGAAACGATGAGAGAGAGCCAAGGTTGCTATTAATCACTAATAGAAAATGGCATACAGTGTACGCCTTTGCAGATAACATAATAATTATTGACTTTAAATGACTTTGAAGGTACGTGCTATTGTGGCTAAACGGTAAGAGATAGCCTAAGGCCAAAATTGCTCTTGATCATTAATAAAGATAATAATGCATTGAATAAAAATGTAATATTTTGCTTGTTTTGTTTTCCCAGGTAGTGCAGAAGCAGATGTTGGATGAGATGAAAAACTTAACGGCCATTTGATGGTCAGTTGCGTCATGAATACGTGTACCAAAAATTATTAAAATTAGATAACCCTTCTTCAAGTTATGGTAAAAAAATGGTTACGGCGACGGGGACCACCTACACCGTCGATTGCCCCCGAGATGTCGGCACCCGTGCGTAGCCTATAGACCTAGCTGCTGCTGCTGCTGCTGCTATTAGAGAACCCTGCAAAGCGTCGCGTGTTGCGGTGCACTATGGTGACGACGGCGACTGAGCTAAAAATAGCTGTCGTCGTCGCCAATGTGCGTTGTGACTGTGACGCGCTAGAGAGCCGGAAATAGAAACGCGACCGACATCCATTCGCACACGACGACGACGACCAATTAGTCTGCACCAGAGATGTGCGAACTGCGGACGCGTCAGTCCGCGAACTCAGATCTGCAGGATTTTTTGCGGACCTGTACCGTAAGTGATGAGCGTATTTTTTTCCTAATAAAAGTTAACAAAAAACCAGCTGTCGCTAAGTAAAGCCGACCGTACCGCCTAGCGTCCGACTTCTAGTCACGGACAGAAAGAAGCGATTCTCAATGCACGCTATGTTAAGGGAACACTGATACAATTTAACACTTGTATAACTGTACACACGTCGTGACACGCGGTTCTCCAGCCAGGCGATATAAACAGCTACATTAGTAAATTAACAACGCAAATATTGGACGCAGGTTTTGCAAATTTGTCTCACAATAAAAACGCCTTGCTAGGGGAGACGCGCTACAGCTTATGCAGTTTCTGTTGCACTGTTGACATTTAAGGATTTCTATTTCATCTAAAACGGCGTATGCCACTTCCTATTAGTGACTATTAGTAACCTTGGCCCTATCTCTCACTGTTTCCGAGATATGGCCGGTTTTCCATTAAATTTTTTATCCCTTTTGATTTCAACCCCCAATTTGAAAATGTCTCCCTTTGTACCAGATGGCTGAAATTTTGCATGCCCGAGTTTAATGCACATGGCTAATTAGGCCTATTCGTGTAAAAAGTTTTTCCCATGCGACCTACAAAGCTTAGCCACAATACATTTCTTACAGACGGACAGACAACCATGGCAATAGCTCGACCCTTACTTAAGTATACGGTTGGATAAAACAGAAAGAAGTGATGTATGTTTAGACGGCAGAACCGTAGCAGGTAATCTGCTATAGGCTCAGGCGTAGTGGCCTACTTCAAGTGCTAATGACTAGAGGCCCAGCAGGATCCGTGGTCAAAATCTGCGGACTGAGGCGGACTAAAAAATTTCAGGATCCATACATCTCTGGTCCGCACTCTGCACTCTGCACGTACGCCACTCGGTGGACGGACGAACGAACGGACAGACGACCTGAATATTCGATCGTTTAGACCGACCGGCTCGCACGAGTAATAGTGGTATTTCGGCGCGGTTTTTGCATGTCGCGCGTGGCTGGAATTAACAGGAACGAACAAAAACACTGAAATTACAGTAAGCTAATCATATCGAGTTCACACGGTGCATGAGAACGTCAGCGGAGAATGCGCCCGGTAAGTCGATTCGCGTACAGAGCGACGTAACTGAACTAAACTGAACTGCCAAACTGACATGGATTAGTTTTTGACATACTGACCGATGGACAAGCAGTAATGCATTACAGTAGACACCGTCTAGCGGCGTCAGTGGCTTACGTGACTGCGCACAGGTACGCGTCAACCAATGACCAATGGGCTGGCTCTGCTCGCCCAATTTGGTCAGTTCGTCAAAAACTAAACCGTGTCGGTTAAGTACAGTTCAGTTACGTCGCTCTGTATATAGCCGTCTTTAATTTGGCTAGTCCGTTTCCGCGTTTCTGTTAACTTACTTGTGCCAAAACTCCATTTGTTTCGACTTGTTGTACTAAATGCTATACAACAAGTTGTATATACAGAAAATTTGCAGCAAATCGGAATAGTAGAGTTTGCGACTATTGGTACAATTTAATGGTCTAGTAGTTTGACCTAGAAAAGTATGTCTGACTCGTAGATTTCAGGTTTTGGTTCGAGTCTCACTGCGGGCTATTTGGAAGCAATGTACACGATGAAGCAAACGTGAAGCAAACTTGGAGCACACGTCGGGCACGTGTACATTCAATGCATTTGCTTTGTGTTTGCTTCATCGTGTAAATGGGGTATTAGGAAAATTGCCAACGAACGTACCCTGTGTTTATAGATCAACTCAGCCTCCTATTCTCAGCGGGGTAGGAAACGAGTAGTAGCAAATTATTATAGTCTACAGTTTAAGTTGAAACTTGAAAGTATAAACCCTAGTGTGGCTAATTGGCACGGTTGTAGCCTGCTTTTTAGCTGCGCTGTGGACTAAAAACTATGCCTTTGTTGCGCGGCGTTTGCAGAAGGAACCACAAGTGAAAGTCGGCGGCGAATCGTTGGATCTGAGACATCGCGTGTTCGTCTACGGGACTCTGAAATCCGGACAGCCGAACCACCACCTGATGAATATGCATGAGCTGGGACGCTGTCGCCTGATTGGCTCCGCTCGTACCGATGTCAGACTGCCGTTGATAATCACTACCCGCTGGAACATCCCCTTTCTGCTCTACGCACCCGGACATGGACAGGTATAGAGTATATGGACACTCTGCAATTTATTGTACACAGGCCGCATTATAGGCTACGTATTTTGTCCGTCCCGTCCTTCCGTCCGTCTCTCTCTTCCGGCCCGTCCGTCTATCCCGTTAGACCTTTAAGCCGACGACTTAGCCGGTCGCCAGCTACGAACATTTTGCTAAGCCGCCGCCGCCACGAAAATCGCTGCTAACCGAGAAAATTTGTTACTATCGGTCTGTGGACAGAATGAACACCGAAAAAAACCACAAAGCGCCGTAGAAGTTACACCTGGATAAAAATGGCATTTCAAGAGCCACCGTCAGTTTTGGTCGAAGTTGACGATTATTTAATTGTTAATTTTTGAAAAGTTTGCTATTGAAGGTTGCAATATTGTTAACATATTTTCGTAACGCGTATAGGCCTATTCCATCTGTACGCAGAACATCGAGGGCGAAGTATACGACGTGGACGACAACATGTTGGCATTCATTGATCACACGGTTTTCTGTGCTGTGGTGTGCACGATACCGCGGCTACCGCGGACAGTACTGAGTCTTAAGCACTTAGACTTGACGTTGCTGCATCTACCTATATATGTGCAGAACGTCGAAGGTGAGCTATACGAAATGGACGATAAGATGTTGGCATTCATGGACCACATGGAAGGTCACCCGGAGGTGTATAGCCGTGACAAGCTGCTGGCGCATCTGCTCGGACCACCCGCGGACCAGACGGAAACGGCCAGCGGCGTAGAATGCTGGACGTACTTTCTGAAAAGTTTTCCACCGGCTCTGCTATGCGAGGAGAATGTCCCCGCTTACGACGCTTACGGCTCAAAACCATATCAACCCGAGTACGTACAGGTGTTGTTTTTGACGCACTACTGCTATGCCGTATAGCGCGTCTATGGCACGATTGTCGTCTGTCTGTCGTCTGTCCGTATGTCATGGCTATATTGTGGCTAAGCGTTCGGTCATAGAGGAAAACTTTTCACATGAATAATTAGCCCTTTGTCGAGGCTCTTTGCGTATAAAATTTGGGAGAAGTAATTCAAGGGAAACATTTTCAAATAAGTTAAATGAAGGGGATGGGGTACGGAAAATGTGCGTTTTGAACGGAAAACTGGCCATAATATCTCGAAAACAGTGATTGATAGGGCCAAGGTAACTAATCACTAATAGGAAGTGGCATATGCCCTTTCAGATAAGATGAAAATCGTCGACCTTGAATGACCTTGAAGGTCAGTACAGCAGCAGGAACTGTATAGGCTGTAGCGCGACTTTCCTAGCGACAGCTGGGCTTTTTTTGTTTATTGCGCAACTGTTCTTCGACGATGCCGCATTACGTATTGTACGATGTCTGTCTGTCTGTCTGTCTTGTAAACAAAACTCCGAAATAGTATCACAGAGATATTGAAGACCAAGACCAAGACGACGAAACTGCGACAATAAAATCAGCCTAATTCACTCGCTACTGCAGTGGTTAACTCAGCCTGGCCATCCCTTCGTGGTAGAACAAATGAGTACCGGCGAAAGCTGGAACGTAAAGTGGCACACCGCGCGATGCACTAGTCCCGTATTCGTGGTCTCGCCAAACAGTTGTCTGGCTGGCTGAGAGCTAAGATCTATGGTTCAGAAAGGAAATACGTTGTAAGGCTATGCGCCGATGCGGTTATAAAAATGATTTTAACTGTCGATCCTTTCTTCAACACTGCTTTGCTACCCGATACAGTCAATCGTACGCTTGATTGTTTTTATCCTATAGGCCTAACTGTTTTTTTTCACGACGTAAAGGTTGTACTTAAGGTAAAGTCGCATTGCTTTCTGCGTTTAACGCTAATTCTTCCGCTTCACGGCTTGTCGTGTTTTACGTTTTTCAGTAGGCTCACTGTTTTTTTGAATATTTGTTAATTTTCTGCACGGCTGGTTTCGTGCGGTAGATATGAAGCTGGTTATACCCAGTCACTCTGCACGTTATCAGATCTGTATAGCATCATATCTGCATCTAGAAGATGTAGCCTAAACAACACTTAATACTGTCAGCGTAAGTCAGGCAAGATGACATATTTCAACCGTGTTTTTAACAGCCGGTGCGCCTTATCAGGCCTTATGACCATTGAACCGTTGGAGCAAATCTGCAGACGATTTGCATACTCAATGGTGCCGGAGTGTCAATTTATGCTCTTGTCTCGTAACGGTAAAGATCGCCATCAAATTTGATCAAAATCTAACCATTTCATTCCTGGCTCAAGTTCAAAATGTCCACAAAATTTCATCGAAATCACAATCACATAATCTAGCCTATCGGTACTTTAGCGCTTTTCTACGAGAAAGTGGTAATAGTGGTAATGGAAAGAAACGCCAAAGTAATCTGGCACAACGCGGAATCGCTCCTCGCATGTATTCGACAGGTGGCAGCATAGGACTGACGTGTGGCTGCAATTGAAAAATGCACGTTTTAGCTGCTGCGGTTACGAAGCCCTAAATTTTCCCTTCCAGCTGGTACCCCACCTAACACAGTGTGTCCTTCGACCCCACGAGTGTAGGCCTACCTCCCAAATGACATCTACGGCAGGCCGAAATCCGACAAAAAGTTTAAGCACAGTGCAAGAATGTAACAGACGACAGACAAACAGACAGCGCACAGATAAATGTGTCGCAGTAGGCGAAATGGTTGCACTATAAGAGCAATTCAACCTAATAATTATTGTATTGTGTGATGGCAGCAAAACGCTGAGAGGCGCGAGTGATATTCACGAAGAACTGCGACTAGAAACAGCTTCAGCGACCGTCATCACTGCAGACTGCCAATCTTGAATTATCATCAGCAATTCATCACCATCATCGTCGTCGTTATAGCCACTGCGTGATCCTGGAGGTGCCGTGGCCGAGGAAACGGGCAGGGCTATTGTCCCCTCTAAATTTCGAGTTGCCAGAAAATCGTTGGAAGATCTTCTCGTGATTCTTGTCAGAAAATTGTCGTCCAAAAATGCATGTTTAGGCTTAATTTGGGGCCGAACCCCCCCCCGCCACCATTTTGAGGAAACAGGAGCAGAACTGAAATTACAATTTTGAGCACCCGCAATCTCGTCTGTGGAAAAATTACATCGCTTCGTGCCCCGCCTACATTTTTCAACCCACGCCGCCGCTGCTTGATCCTGCGGTACAGTGGCTTCTATCCCTATACCTGATGGACGCAGCTTGCATCATCATCATCGTCATCATCGACAACCGTGGGCTCAATGCCCGTTGGTGTCTGACGCCATTCTTACTATCGCTGCCCACCGCTGCCTATCTAGGGCAGCGTGGCTTAACTCCTGCAGGGTTGCCCC
>Ga0209367_1010623_pt1 | contig 12319 bp, 4 predicted proteins | sample WorMetLIZISLAND2_FD_187412 | JGI IMG/M metagenome (GOLD analysis project Ga0209367, IMG submission 187412) | Marine gutless worms symbiont microbial communities from Max Planck institute for Marine Microbiology, Germany - Olavius geniculatus... ... | reverse complement strand
ACAATGTCAGAAGAACTTTGCTGACTGTGTAATGGTAAAGTTTGAATTTTTAAATTGTGATTTGTGCTGTTTTATATCTACAACCACGATGTCACCTTTACACTGTATATAAACTGAACAGTTTTTGACATAAATTCAGTATTATATCAGAGTCCATCTCAAGCCATATCTGTTTCTTTGTAAAACAGACTTTAAAATATATTGTTTTTTAATAAATTTGGTAACTGATAACAAAGTGACTGATATTTCAGTCCCAACCACAGTCCAGGTAATGCACTGAAGAAATATGGCTGCATTCTTACATTAATAATGTGATAAATGTAATTAGATAAAGTGGCGATCTACTACTAGTAATTTTCTGCTCACTAGTGCGAGATCGCCGATCTACCCCTAGCACTGACATTATTATTATTTTCCTTTCCTTGCAATTTCCACCCCATTTCCTTGCAAATTCCATTCCTTGCAAATTCATCGCCCCCCTCGAAATGTTCAAATGTTTGCCAGCTATTTGGTGTATAGGCAGTATATGTTGCAACCTGTCTCAAGTTTGTGATGACTTTAATAATTGGTGAAGAACTCAGCAACAGAATAGACCGATCTTCACATAGTCCTGCAAGCTACCAACACAGCAAATAATAAATACATCATGCCAATCAGTACGTTATGTCACTAGATCATTCTACAAGATTCTTCTGCCAATATTGTCAAGATTTAAGGAAACACACACAAAAACAAAGCAAATATAATTATCACCAAGAATGCAAGCAAATACGATGCATGAACCATGTCAAGTCAATGGGACAATTAAAAAACTCAAGGAAACAACATCCACCTCTTCATTGTAACTGAAATAAACAACATAATTAAAGAACAAACATTTAAAACATCATCATATGTATAGCTGCTGCACACCGTTGAACTTAGAAATTTTTGCTAGTAACATTAAATACTTAAATTCTGCAACCACTTAAACCCTAATACTGAAGAATACTTTTCTGCAACTAGTTCACATAAAAATGGTCTCATGAGAAAACTTTGCAATGCTTTTAACAAAACAATCTTTACATTGAGAATCTTCAGTATTTAACAAATTTACTCACAGTCTCTGCACACGTAACTCCAGCAATGCCTCCGCCAATGACAATAAAGTCATAATGTTGAGTTGATGTTTCCTCTGCTTCGGATGACATTTCCACAGATTTGCAAATCAGGGATAATCTTTAATCATTGATAACCTGCTAAAACATTTTCACAAATGATGTGCAAATATTTAATTGGTTTGCTAAATAACTGAGGGTTAAAATCAGATTTTAAACTGCAGCACTACCAATTTTTGACCTGCGAATATTGAAAGCAGCTCTGCAAGCAGCACTTGCCTTGTTACGGCCACCTAAAACAGCAGGTTTACTGAGTTTACAACAGCCTATTATACATAAAATTTCCCAATTTGTCAGCAACGAATTTCCTTTTAACTATATCCGTCGTCACTTGAGCTAACAATAAACATTTTCTTTTTTCTAGCCAAATACAACCGAAAATGTGCATTGCACCGACGTGAGCATAATTCTACTGATTCCCTTACCGGTGTTAGTTCAGTTAATCGTACTATCTAACTATAACTATATTTGCACTGTTTACATCCACAAGTTTTAGCAACTTCCGGTTGTAAAACGCATTAAAAGTTAGAAATTTAAATTATAAACCACAGATGTTATAAATGCACAGATGTTATAAATGCAACGTAACGTAAGCGAACGTGCTGTTCGTTGTCCCATGTCCAGTCGCATTTCGCAATTTCTGATCACTGTGTATTACCGGGTAATTCGTTACCTGGGTACCCGACCGGGTAGCTTAGCGTGTACCCGGGTACCTGTCGGGTAATAAGTAAGTAACTAAGTAAGTATGGCACTGCTGTACAGGGGGAAGGGTTGGGGTTATTCACCCTTTGGGCTGAACAAAACACCCTTACACAATTGTGTCAAATAATAATAGGTCCTACTTAGTTGTGTTTTTAATACAACGAATATTTGCTGAAATCGCTTTCTTTTCGTTACCAGAAATCGGACGTTGGCGTACGGTCGGCCCACTTCGTCGACAGATGGGTTTCTTGATATATGTGTTTATGTGGGATATTTTCCAACCGGCGACGAATTTTTAGGTTATGTGATCCTTGAGATAAAAAAAAGCCCAGCTGTCGCTAGGGAAGACGCGCTACAGGCTACAGCCTATACAGTTCCTTTTGCAGTCCTTCAACGTCATCCAAAGTCAATGATACTTTCATGTCATTAAAAGCCAATATACCACTTTCTGTTCCAAGATATAGCCAGTTTTCCACTGAAAAACGCACATTTTTTCTACCTCCCCCATTTTACCTCAAATGTGAAATGTTTTCCTTGCACTAAATCGCTGAAATTTTTCCTTGCCTAGGTTCAAGACACGTGGCTAATTATTCGTGTGATTTTTTTCCCTACGATCTACCCGTTAGCCAGGGTACATCTGTTACAGACGAACAGACGACAATCGTGACATAGATGCCCACATGCAGCATAGCTGTAGCGCGTCAAAAAGGAAAACGGTCTGTCAGAAATATATAGAGTATTTTGATCGACGAGAACACGTAGGACAGTGCGGTAGTGGCGGTAGGCCCCTACATTTTATATAGCGTCTGATTTAGGTATAGAAAACAACTTCTGTCGCCTGATCAACGAGTCAAATCAAGGACTGCTCAGAGCAGTCGTATATTTGATCATCAAATGCTCGTAGGAATGTGCCTTGCTTCGGGCAGCGGCAGCAGCAGCATCAGCATCATTAGAGGTTTATACACAGTCGCATCATCTCCGCCGTCACCTAGCTGAGGGATTGGAGTCAGCTCTGTCGCGTCTGCGTCAGGATCTGTTTATTGGCCTCGTTAACCTGCGTGTAGAAATACGACCACGTTAAAAACAGAAAAAAATACGAATACCGAGCTTTGTTCACATTTTTACACTGACACACGGTCACACACCCAGCAGAAAAAAAATGCAGTAGGCATAAGCCTAATTACTCATTGAAGATCGCACCACACATCGAATGCGTCGCTACACTACCTTGTGAAATAGGCCAGTATAAGAAAAATGCGACCGACTGAAAGCATGGAAACGGCAGAACAAGCAGATGCTGGCGATATATAAGCTGCACGGAGGGTACTAAGCAAAGACTTCGTTTGTAGTTACAGGCCTACAACAAGATTCGGTATAACTTAAAAATTGCTGAAGCAAACTGTCGTCGATTCAGCTGCGCAGAGCAGTTGCTGAATGACGTTATATCTTTCTTGTGCGGCCATTAAAATAAACCGTCCTACGCATCTTTTCCGTCTGCTTGTACCTTTTTTCCGTCCGTCCCGAGGAGCTTCTAAATCATCGCAAACAAAAAAGCGCAAAACAAAAACCACAACAGCTAAGACGACTTGCGACGTCATTTCAGCGGCGGGAGCGGCAAGGCGTCGGGCTGAGTCGTTCAAGTGATGACCGGAGACGCCTCGGCTGACACGCAATCACCTACATCACTTCGTGGCTACGGCTGCTGGCACCGACCGGCGCTGCGACCGATCCGAGCAGAGTGTGCGCTCAGTCTAACTGAACCGACAGCAGTTCAGCAGCTGCTGCTGCTGCAGTAGAAGCGGGCATCAGTGTTGAGGTTTGGAACATAGACGTGTAGGCCCTAGTGTATCAACTTAAGTCGAATAGTTAAGCCCAAACTCTACTATACTTTGATTTGTTGTAGACCTGTCGGACAAATAGACTACAACAAGTTGTACAAGAAATTTGCGAAAAAAAATCACACCGCGTGGAACTTGGGCTTTAACACACCAAGTTAGCCTAAACAGATTGACAACTAGGTCTAACCTGGTCGAGGGATACAAGACTTGAAATGAGTTGTTTACTTTAATCCAGGCTCAGTTCGACAAACAGGCGGAATATAAATCTTTGGTCTTGGCGATTGAAGTTGCCTGTAATGACAGGGTCAGGGGTACTAATATTCTGCAGTTGATCAGCTGATCGAACCATGGCGACCGGAAAACTGATGCCCTCTCTGACTTCGCTCTACGACATCAACTCTACGTGGAACGACAGCTTCGACGACTTTGAAGTCACCGCGAACCCGATGGCCGGGTTTTTATACCCCAGTATGTACAGCTGGTCGCATATCGTCAGCGCGTGCCTGGTTGTGACGCTCATCATGCTGCTGATCGTCCTCGGCAATGTCCTGGTGGTGCTGGCCATTGCCACGGATCGTCGTCTGAAGGGAGTCCAGCACTGGTTCATTGGATCACTGGCTGTCAGCGACCTACTCGTCGGACTGTTTATTATGCCGTTCTCCCTGGCTAACGAGGTGATGGGCTACTGGGCGTTCGGCGACGTTATCTGTCAACTATGGCTGTCGACCGACGTTCTGCTTTGCACGGCATCCATACTGAACCTGTGTCTTATCAGTCTTGACCGCTACTGGACGATAACCCGGCCGATCCACTACGTGAAGAACCGGACTCGACGCCGTGCAGCGCTCATGATCTCTGTCGTCTGGACTCTGTCGATGGTGATCAGTTTGCCGCCGCTGGTCGGCTGGAAACGCCCTCAACCGACACATCTCGGCTTCCCGCTGTGCCAGCTAAGTGCTGAGCTAGGGTACGTGCTCTACTCTACGATTGGTTCGTTCTATGTGCCGCTGCTCGTCATGGTTCTTGTCTACGTCAAGATCTACCTCGCAGCACGTGCGCGCGCCAGACGCAACCTCAAGTCGACAGGTGCGACCAGATCTGCTACAGCCGCTGTTGCTATGGCAGTGCCGTCGTCAGAAATCGATGATCGGCAGCTGCCGGTCGTGCAGGTGGAACTCGAATCGAGCTATGAGCTGGAATGCGACAACTTCACCAACAGTCAGTTTGCAGCGGTGTCGGGTGTTCGCAAACACGACGAGATGGAGTCGTCCGATGTCTGCGCCGTGGAAGAGCATCAACGTACCGGGCTTCTGAGCGCTCAGTTTGCCACCGACGACGATCACTGCAAGAAACCTGCGGAAGACCTGACCAACAACAAGTCGACATGTTCGGTCAGTCGTCACCAGCTGGCGGTGGAGTACCACCCTGCGGTGGACGACGGCTACGCGAGCCCAGAGCGACGACGCAGGTGCTCAAAGTCACGTGCCGATGACGTCATCACGCTGAACAGCTGCGCCGCCGACCGCCTGCTACCTCAGTCGCCTCGCACCGTCAACGCCAAACGTCGCGCCGAGTTCTTTGGACTTCAATTTCCGTCACCCGACCACACGGAGCCGACAATGTTGCATCCTCTGGGTGACGTCACGTCGTCGTTGTCTACCGCTGTGCCGGTTGTTTCGAGTCAGCCGTCGGTTTGTCTGCAGGCGTCGGCGCAGCCTCGACGCTCAATGATCGTGGACGAGCAGCAGCGCTTCAAGCGCAAGTTAGCACGTGCGCGAGAACGCCGGGCAACCCTCGTCCTCGGCGTTGTCATGGCATCGTTCATCGGCTGATACTATTACAACTACCACTACTACTACCACAACAAAAACAACAACAACTACAACAACAACTACTACTACTACTGTATAGTATGTTTTGTTCATCGGCTGTTGGCTTCCGTTTTTTTCAATCTATCCACTCACTCTGCTCTTCGACCTCGACGTTCCAGACGGTCTCTTTGCATTCATCTTCTGGCTCGGTTAGCAGCAACAGTAGTAGTAGTAGTAGTATAAACGTCTTCTGGCTCGGCTACTGCAACTCCGCTCTCAATCCGTTCATTTACACCATTTTCAACCGCGAGTTTCGTGCGGCCTTCGTCAGCGTACTGTGTCGTCATCGTGCAATCAAACGTGCAGGACGTCGCAAGCCTGGATCAGCGGCACACCGCAGATGACAGAATCTAGCTCCAGCAGCTACGTTACAGTTGCTTACGCAGCACAGTACGATTAACGCTGCTTCATAGTTAGTATAAGTATACATTAGTCGACAATTATTATCCATTAATTGATAACAGAACTGGAAAGAAAAGCGTCTCGCTGACGGATCGACGTGAAAAACGTCACCTTACTTATTGCGGTCCATGAGCTTACTTCACTTTCGCTGAAATGACTAAGCTTAGTGTCATGAACGTTACTTTGCAAACAGGTCGGTTTGTTTTGGTATTTCTGTTTCGTAACATATTTCTTAACTGAAACAACGAGCATCTTCGTAATTCACCATATGTGGTCTGCTCACTGTAGTGTCTTTCTGTACCGTACCAATAAGCCGCAGTGATAATGACTTTTTAGCATTAATCCCTCATAATTTTTTAAAATTTACAGTGTTTACTTTCTGACTTGAAACTCTTGCAACTGAGTGGAAATGACATTAGCAGAATGTAGTAGTGTATAATGTGCATATTTCGTGTTATCGATACCTTTCTGCGTAAGCTTAATGCCTGCAGGACGCCTATTATTATGAGTAAGTGTTAAAATCAAAATGAAACTGTTTTTTGGTTTTTGTGTGTCGACAAAACCACTAGGCTATAGGAAAATTAGGCCTATCTAAAAGGTTCAAATTACATTACAGCGTGTTCGAAAAAATGTCCGAAATAAAAAAACGTTTTACGAGAAATATGCGCAATATTTGACCCGATTACGTTTATTTTCTGTTTATTTTAATTTTAAATCTACTATAACAATTCTTCGTTAGTTTTTTATATATAAATACTAGAAAACTACGTCGGCCCAGTGCCGACATATTTTGCGGCCGTTCATCTGACCTTTGACGTCTTGGGCTAAAGATTGGTGCCCGGGAGACGTTTACAGTGATTTTTCCGTTTTGTTTTAGGCGTATGTAGACCGTGTACAAAACGGACGGCTGAGCAAAACGCGCAATGCCTCAGGACTACCGCAGCATAACGCATGTAAGTCTTCACTCACGAGGTTATATTGACCTATTTAGAGGGCCCTTACACTGAGTACTAACAATTTTAGTGGGCCTACGTTAGGTTTTTAGGCAGAATTAGCTATACGCTCATGGATTAAGCGAATTTGCAGTAATAGGCGTTATCGACTACACACGATGCACAGAAGTTCGACAATGATAGAGGGTGCAGGGTGATTGATGTCGTTTTCTGCCAGTGCTGCTATTCGTTTAATGTTCACTGATCCGTGGCGTTAAGTACATGAATCCGACAAAGTCGCCCCTGGACATAATACCCCGGACATAATCGCTATCGGACAAAATTTTTTGGACATCCCTTTGTTCCCTTTTTAGGTCTTGTCGTCATCGCTATCATAAAAATGTTTAACGTGGCTTAAATAGTAAATAATAAGCATTTTTTCTGTGACTGAGTGAGTGAACTGTCACATCAATAGTTCCGGACATGTCTGGCGGAATAAGAAAGCCTCGCGACGCTGCCTAAAGACCGATAGCGACGGCGCAGAGGTGATGTCAAAGAGCAATTATTCGTTTCATACGTTGTCGGCGAAGACCGCCCGGAAACGTCCGTTAGCCAACTGTGTTAAGTCAGAACGTTAGCAGGCTATACTGTCAGGCGGTTGAAAGCTAACCTAAGCCTTTCTCGATAATCCGGCTGCTGCGGAAAATCAATATTGCCAATAATGAGGGCTATACATTCCAAATTTCCGAGTGCGTCTTTGAAAAATTAGACCTACACATCCCCAATGTATACAAAACCATCCATCAACCTTGACGCTGCTGTCGCATTTCGATGTTTGCAATGCCCGTCTGTATTACAGGGTGGGGGTTAAATTCGGAGAGGAGAATATGTCCGGGAGTCGCCAAATAAATCTTCGCTACGCTCCGTCGCTGTTTTATTTTCAGTCAACGTCTGTACAGTGTAGATGCACTCCGCAGCAACAGCAGCAACAGTGGTAAATGATGCAGTTATTCGCGTGGATGGATATAAGAAAATTTCATTTTGTCCCGATTCGTTTGCCGTCCGTCTGTGCATTTGTCGAGTCGTTGATGCTATTTGCACGGTTGTCGACTGACACAGTGCCAGACATTCGTCAGACGCGTCCAGTTACGTCTACTAACTGCCACATTCGAGACGTTAACTAACGTTCGTGTCCGGTCGCTCCCGTTGTACGCGTCCGGCCTACTGATACGGAAATCAGCGGCGTAGCAACGTTCCGAGTAGCCCTGGTTATCTCTGAGTCTGACAAGTGGACGAACTGAACGGCGGAGATACCTTTTTAATCAGATAGGCCTATGCCTGCGTCTGTATCTGACGCCGTGTCTGAACAGTTGATCGGTCAATCAGACGAGTTTTAATTAGGCGTTAGATGCCAATGGCTCAGAAACAGTTAAAGCTACGGACTTCAAGTGGACGTGCATGTTTTCATAAACTGCCTGGACATGAACACTTAAGATTTTTCAAAAAGACGGGGTCATGCGACACCTAAATTTGTATTTTATTATTAACTAACAATGGCACAAAATGCACTTAAATTATTATTTTGTAGAAAGAAAATTAACGAGTGCTTTCCAGTTCAGCAGCAAATTAGTGGCCATCAGTTGTGAGGCCTAAAGATCGAAAAAGATGACATCAGCGGGGCCACCCGATAAAGGTAAAGATAAAGGTAAAGGTAAAATCCGGTACTTGCTATAGCGTTTCTTTTATAAGACTAATTCGTGGACAGAAGCGTTTTGACAATCTCGGAAGTGGCTGCTGATTGGCATGAGCTAATGATAACGCAGCGCACTACGTGGTCATCTATTGTCCGCGTTAACGAACAACTGGACCCGCTGTTTGCAGCTAGCAGACATACCACCGCCCCAATCAGCCACATTAGGTTTCCACCCTGTAGCCCGTAAGCTACTACTCATTTCCCGTCCCACGGAGGGTAGGAGGCTGAGTTGGCCTGAGCACACAGTTACAGTAAGTTAGCAACTTGCTCAAGGTTGCTTGCAAATGACGGCAGTGAGAATTGAACAGCAACCTAAAAGATACGAGTCGACACTGACCACTAGACACTTGCACCGGATTTGTTACTTAGTAGTACGCCGGCTGGGAATTGAACCGTGGACTTTTCGGACTCGTATCCAATACCCTAACCGCTGAGCCACCAAACCATATGGAAAATCGTATGTGTTTATTTGTGTCGCGCATGTAACAGTAGTTTTAAGGTTATAGCGTTACGGGCCTAAATCATCACAGAGCAATGTAGCTGTGTAAGCTTATAGTAAACTGCAATCGGGGTAACATTCAATAGAAATACAATCATATTCACCATGAATTCGAGGCCCTAACACTAATACCGAAATATATCAGCCTCGTGACATTGTCTGTCCTGATATTTCTAAAAGTTTAGAGTCAGTCTTGAGTATGGGACAATCCTTTACGGCGAATTTCACAACCCGCAACGTTAACTACACGCACGTTATCGTTAGTTTTCCACTGCGTAGGCCTATTATTTTCTTGTTTTATTCTTCGTGTCGCAGCGCTCGGGACCCTACTGGAAATTTAGACATAACTGCTGCCTAATCTTTGGTCGAGACGAACGCGTTAACTAACCACTGCATCAATCCACCACGCCTTGAGCTCTTGTACGTCTCCGTTTGCGCGACGCCATGTCACGTGGTTCTGTCACGTGACCGGAAGCCGAAATGCATTAGTGTCATAGCGACGTCAGTCGGCAGTCGGCTTGTGACTGTACTATAGGACCACAACGACATAACGTCCACTGTGTCACGAGCATGTAAGGATAGAGTCGTGGGCGTGCAATATCATGTTGATCGTGTAATTTCTTCTCCGATCATGCGGCGCCGACAGCGCGTTATGCTAAAAGGTAAAAGGTGAAGTCCAACACTTGCTACAGCGCTTCTTACAGTAGCCCAAAAATCGCAGCTGATTGGCATGAGCTAATGATAGCGCAGCTAAGTCTGTGTCCTATGCTTAGCCTTTTTGACTACCTTGTATGACTATTAACGCGTTGAAGTAAAGCTTTTTGCCATGTAACACAACGCATTCAGCGCAATACTCTTGTATACAATTTCTACGCAAGCGACGCGGAAAAGATATGCAAGCAAAATAATACGCAGCGAATGCAAGGGACGCAAAAGACACAACAAACGCAAGAGACGAACAAGCCAGAACGCAACATACAGGCAGTGTTTAATGTCCAGTTTCTTGCGTTTTGTAAGCTGCATTGTATGAATTCGACAGATTTAATCATTGTCGTCGTTGTCGTCGTTTTTACGCCTAATAAATATTTTTTCTTAGGTGTTGCCCCCATCCGTCTAAACAGTTTGTTCAAAAACCCTAGATCTGGCCCCAGATTCAGGATTCAGTTACCCTAAATTTTAATGGGATCTCTATTAAACTCTGGGTGGTTTATCTTCTGGCCGCTGTCCACCATACCGACGCATTTTATCGGATTTCGTTTATTACTGCTGAGATACACCGCAAATAAAAAAAATTCACTCAATGCCTCGAAAGTAAAAAACCGTAAGCAATGATCCAGAATTCGTAAAAAAATCCGGATCGCCACCAAAATCTTTAAAACATTTCTTCTGTCTTTATGCTAAACCCTTTTGCAAAATTTTTGTTAAAATTTGTTCATAACTTGTAATTTGAAATAACCCAGCCGAGAAACAAACACAAAAGAGATAGACTATGTGGCTGTGGCATAATTTCTTTCTTTGGCGGTGGAAAACTTATAATACACCGTGAAGTTAAATATAGAAGTTTGAGTAGCTGATCGATGTAGGCCTATCGATGACGGAGCGACTTAAGGACGGGAGAGACTATAATGACAATGACGCCTTCTTTGACGCTTTCCTTCTATGCTTGGACGCATCAGACAATTAGCCAAGCGACGCAGCCGTTCGATTGACCACGGCAGGGGCCTAATGATAACGTCGGTCCTGATGGGCGCCTGCTACAGTGATGGAAATCGCATTGACAGCAGCGTCCCGTAAAATAGCCAGTAGAATAGAACACTGGTATCAGGACGGTTGTTTGAGCAAAAAAACTATAGGAAACATCACGTGCTAGTGAGCTGTCAGGTGGGGCGACTGCATATATTATTCCACAATTGCACTCATAAACTGTTTATCATCTTCACTTTTTTATCTGCAATGGTATAACGGATCGATAACTCCAGTACACAGGTGCAGTCAAACGCGATCAAACGAACGGCAATATTAGCATACATTATCGACTATCAACGACAGTAGAATAAGTGTGTCTGGAGGTATAAGTTTGCTCAAACTGACTTATCCCACTCCAGAAATGGTTTAACGTATATAGGTTATACGTAAATTTCTTTTTCTGCCTTCCTTTGACCGTTCTCGATTCCGGAGCCGATATAAACAATCATTCTACATGCTTGTCTGTCGCTGGTCTTCTGAAGCAGTTGTCTTATTCTATGTTCAGCCTGTGACATGATGTTGCTTTGGTCAGCTACCCCTGCCACACTATAAGCCGCGGAAACCACAAATTACCATTTGAGTAAACAAAAGCACTGTACTTTTTCAACATTGTTATTCATCATAAATCAATTACACAACATGAAACAACAAAGTGATTATGGGAATATCTTGAGATGGAGTGTGAACCTTACTCGCCACAAACCGTGATATACCGTTGATGCCGGTATACCGTGCAACACCACCACAGACCACGGTATAACTGATCACGTAAGAAAGTTAACCGGGCGCCTAACCAAATCGCACATAAACCAGTGGACTGCAAATTTGGCGAGGCGCAAAATGATTAAAATTAACGACTCTGCGGACGCTCCTGTGCGGGTAATGATTTTATATCTGGCCTATCGCAATGCATAGAAATGAAGAGACGGCGCATGTAGGCCCTATTACTGGGTCGTCTCTATGCATTAGCTGCACCATATCCACGCCCTTTGATGATGCGATAAAAAACTTTAAGGAGAAACTCTGTTACTATATCGTAGACAAAACAGCCCGTCGGCTGTATGTATTTTGTTGTTTTCCATTATTGTCTATTACCGATTTTACCGAAACCTGCATGCACTTTTTGAGGTATTTTACTTAATTTTAGTTGGTTTTGGGGTTTGACATGTAATGCAAAAAGCGGATCACCCTAGCCTATAACATGCATGCGTTTCATGATGTCTTAATATTTTTTACGAATGCGTGTACACACTATCATTGACTGACTTTGTTACTTACTTACTTATTTACTTATTTGGGTCAAGTAAATCATGCAGGTGTAAAGGTAGGTGTCCCAGGTAGAATTTAACGTCAATTAAAAATTCAAGGTTTATTTACTTATCCTATATATATATATATATATATATATATATATATATA
>Ga0209367_1010621_pt1 | contig 12321 bp, 8 predicted proteins | sample WorMetLIZISLAND2_FD_187412 | JGI IMG/M metagenome (GOLD analysis project Ga0209367, IMG submission 187412) | Marine gutless worms symbiont microbial communities from Max Planck institute for Marine Microbiology, Germany - Olavius geniculatus... ... | reverse complement strand
GTATATTTCATCGCCAGCACATTGTGGAATATGACCTATAATTGTGCTGGAAAAATACTCTAAGTATGACTTAACTACAAAACTCTGAGTAAACAAACAAAATAACGAGTAAACAAAAAGTTTAACCTTTATAGAAAGTTTAACCTTTATGAAAAACAAAACACAATAAATAAAACATCAGGGGTAAAACTTAAATCCTCCTGAAAACTATCGTTTCCAGATGGACTAAAAAACGACCTAAACCTAAAATTGTAAGAACTGCCGATTATAATTGTGCATATGTATCAATAATGGCAGTTCTAATAATCTTCCCTGATATACTCCAGACAATCATCAATCTCATAATGCTGTCTATTGAAGGACAGGGGTAGAAACCACATCATGCAATCACATGTCAGACTATTACGAAATGAACCAAAGTTGCAGGAAAACAGTTATAAAGCCATCAGCCTACTCAAGCTCAGATCTGCCGGATGCCTGAAAATATGTGAATTTTCAAACTTTGAATGTCACCACAGCTCAGTTTGATCTTGCATGTCAGGGCTGTAATTTTTTGTTCAACTAAGTCAAATTCAATCCAAACCCTGACCCCGCCTAACCCTGGCATATCCATAATATTCTAGCAGCAGCAAATATAATAAATTCAACTTACTTTTTCAATATCCACTCTTAAAACATAAACATCCTGCTCAATTTTCAGATGTGCCTCTTGAACCTTTTCCCACTCTCTGTAAGCTTTTTCATACTGCTTTTTCGCCTGAACATCAAAAAACACCAATACACGGCAGTGCGATATAGTCGCAAAAACTATTTCTACATCCACTTTGCATGTTTACACAAATTATGCAGCAGTCTTTCATGTCTCACAAACAGTCAGTGCCATGCATCAATTTTAAACAGACGTCTAATGCACCTAACAGGCACTCACTCAATTTTTGCTTAAGTGAGCCACTTTTTCCGGAAGCACTCCAATTTTGGCCAGTCCCCGAATTACTTTTGTAAACTGAGGTGGCAAACAATTTTACAGACTGCACATACTTGTGTCACTCAGAACAAAAAATACCCAGCTGTTGCTAGGGAAGATGCACTGCAGCCTATACAGTTCCTGTTGAAGTGCTGACCTTCAAAGTCATCCAAAGTGAATAATTTTCATTTCATCTGAAAGGGTGTATGCCACTTCCTATTAGTGATTAATAGTAACCTTGGCTGTATGTCTCACTGTTTCTGAGATATGGGCAGTTTTCTGTTGCAAACGCACATTTTTTCTACCCCCTCCATTCAACCCCAAATTTAAAAATGTTTACCTTGCACTAGATTGCTAAAATTTTGCACAGCTGGTCTAAGACATAGCGCTAATTAATTCTGTAAAATGTTTCCCCTACCTACCGTTTAGCCACAATACAGTCATGACAGACAAACAGAGAAACAGACAGACAGAAAGACAGATGACACATCGTGCTATAGATTAGACGTCTTACAGCATCACTGTAGTGCGTCAATAAAACAAACATGAATACCATCGTAAAAAATACAGATTTTGTTTATACAAGTTAAATACAGATATTCATAAGATTGTTGACATGTAAAAGTGGCAAGAAGCATACACGATCAAGCTGCGAATGTTGATTCTGATAAATAGATTGCTGCTTCCCACCATCAGCAATAAACTAAACAATAACAGCAACAAATTACCAAATGGCTAAAAGCACAATGGGCATAAAAAATCAAAAAGTAATGAAAAAAAACATTGCCATAAGCATACAGCTGAAAAAAGCTGTTGAACATATAATCCAACAAAGAACGACCTTCACATAATTCTTTTATCAAGTCAGCAAAAAAACGATTAAGCCTATCACAAACGAAGCACTCCTGACACTGGATTAAAATTTTAAACTCAAAACATTACTAACATCAGTAATCTGCAAATTTCCATTCGAACGTAAACTACAGTAGACAACAATGCGGGCACATAGAGCATCTCATTAAGATCTGTATAGTGTTGGTTCAACAGTCTTCATGTTGTCATAATTAACTACACAGTTTGAACACTGGATCATCAGCATCACTTCTGCTTCAGTTTGCAAAAGATAACAGCAACCAGTAGCAATTTTCAGCCTTCTGCCTGACTACAAAATTTGTCTAAATTATCAAATAATTTCGATCAATTTTTGAAGATTAATCTATTAAAAAATGTTTAAACTGGTTGCAGCTCTACTTTCTACCCATTTCTCTGGCAATTATTATTACTACTGTGCACCGAATCAGCTAGTAAGCGCAAAGACATGCAGAATGCATATAAGTAACAACCAAACCTTTTTGCGTTCTTGTTTGATATCGTAAATAGATGACTGCAACGTTGACATCACGGAACTTGTGAGTTTCTCAGCCACAGTTTCACGTTGACCAGCAATGTCATTCAACTCAGACAGCACTTTGTTGAACCCCAGCACACATGTGAACCTGCATCACAAGAATGAATACAAGTATATTATTCATGAACCAACAAATAAATACCTAGCCTACGTGATGGACAGAACTGAAAAATTGGTCCGAAAAAACTATGTTTTCTTCTAAATTAAAAAAAAACTAAAAATTCTCAAAAATCCAGTTTAAGATTTTTTTAATTTGTTGCAAAAATTATTACATATCATAATTTAATTCATACTTTTATCATGTTTTTTTGAGCTATGACGTTAATCATGTCATAATGTTATTCACTCTTAAGAGAGTGTACAACATGTTGTTCCTGCATTGCAATTTTCTGCACGATGTTCACTGGACAAAAAACCCAAAAAACCTAAAAATTTTCTACAACAAAATCTAGGTTTTTTCCAGCCCTGGTGATAAAGACAGCCAAACCAAGGCAACTGTACACTGCTGCTAAAAGAGCAGAAGTCAGATTCCAGCACTTCACATGATTTCCATACTGCTAATATATTTCTGTCCATTCTGTCCATCAAATAACTGGCTGTCTGACCTCTGGAGGTAAATGATCTTCATAGAATGACATAGAGCCGGATTCTTAAAATCTCATGTGTCACGTACACTGTGTTCCAAAATTAGCAATCCCCCCTTGATTCAAATGCAGATAATTCAGTTTGTAGTTCATGGATTTGAATCAAATACCATACACTGCATTACCTTAAAATTACTTATCATCACACATATTATGACGCCCACAACTTACCATGTGTGCTCAGTGTAACATCATTATAATGTCAGAGTTTGTTCATATTAAGAGAGGGTTCCCACTCGAATAACAGAATCGAAATTCAGGTCTTTAGGAGGACTTTTTCAGCACCATAAAAACAAGAAAAACCCATCGACGGACTTAGCTAAACCATAAGCACCTGAGTTATTTTAGTCAAAAAACATGATACATGAAGTATTACCTGACAGATTAATGATGTATGTCAATCAAGCACATAATATTTATATAAAAACAATTCCAGTAATTAAGCACAAATACAACTAAAAAAATTACGGATTCAATATCTTGTTTTTTCAGAATAACATTAACAAAAATCAGGACTTACTCATGACTTTTTCAGCACCCATGTCCAATTTCAGGACTTTTCAGGTCCTGAAAAATGAAAAGTCAAATTTCATGACTTTTCAGGACCAGTGGAAACCCTGTTAAGATTACGTTCAATACATTGACATTATTAACAAAGGGATCACGCAGCAGCATACCCGCCTTAGACTAAGAGCTTGCGTCAAGGCCAACGACGGCCACTTTGAGCTCTGACTTTAAATGCTAGTTCAGAATGACTGACTCCATGAATGTTTTGAATTTCGTAAAAATACATCAGGTATTAACGATTTTATGCCAACTTATCTGAAAAGAGGGCAAAAATTTTGGAACACAGAGTATTTCACTTCAGTCAGTGCAGTTGGCCTATATTCACCTAAGGCACCATCTTAATCAGTAGAGACATGATAACGATAATTACAAATAACTCACTCTGCTATATCTTTCTTTTTCTCATTCTTCTCCTTGGGTTGAAAACTTTTGACAAGTCTTCTACAAACAGGCAGCATACATGTACGCAGCATTCTTACAAATTCCGGTATGCAAAATTACCTACATGTAACAGCAATGACATAATAACCTACGGATACCTGTGCAAAAAAATTACAACAAAAACAATATTCACTCACTTCAGCTTTGTTGCATATTCCAGTTCAATGGCACATTTTTCTTTCATGAAATGTAGAATTCTTTCACAAAACTCTGTCCCTTTCTGTGTGTGAGTAAGAACGTTATCAAACTGATCCTGAACAGCCAGACAACAACAATTATCTGTCACAGTAATAAACAAAGAAATAAAGCCCCCACTTAACTATAAAAAGTTTGTCAACGACAAATTACTTTATAGCCATTGCACTGTTGAAGGACACTGTTGAAGGAAGACTCACACAGGCTACAGGCATTCCACATGACATGCCAAAGACGTATTCTTGGTGTTAGATGGAATGACTTCGTCACCAACAGGGCTGTAGCTGACAGAACAAATCTGCCAAGTATACTCAGTACCATAGCCGCTCGCCGTCACTCCTTTTTCAGCCATATTCGCCGTTTGCCCGCCAACACACCAGCACATAAGGCCCTGAAGCTTGCAGTGGACTCCAAGTCCGGAGACATACCACGACTGGAATCGCTCCGCTGGCAGACCACGTACTAGATGGATGAGTCAGATTGTGTGGGACACCGGACTCACTGCTGCCGACGCATGGGCTCTTGCCGATGACCGGTCAACGTGGAGGGTGCTACGACCCACAGCTGGTTACGTGCAGCAGTGAGTGAGTGAGTATTGCAAAGCAGATTTTACAAGTAAGTTTATTCTCATGCACCTTGCAATTGTGAATATTTGCAGCATGCAAAGCCACGCCCTGTTGTTCGTACGAAATCACATAGCAATGCTAATTCTACCGATTTCAGTCACCTCTGAAGCAATGCTGGTTACTGTTAATAACAGGCTTATGTTTAAAATCTAAACTGTTCACGACCTATCGTGTAATGCTAGAAGATATGCCGTATGGTCTCAGGGGACATAAAAAACTGGTGAAAGGCAAATCAAAGCTGGATTCAAACAAATGTTTTCTTCAGTCAAAGAGTGGTCAATGGCTGGAATGGACTCCCGGCAACAGTTGTGAACGCAAAATCAGTCAACAGTTTCAAGAATGCCTACGACCGCCTTTGTTGCAAAGATACGGACGATACAATCTGACTAGCTGCCTGTCCATTAATCTACAAGTACAAGTACAAGTAAGTCTAAGCTACATACGGCCTGCACTCTCTGCCCATCGTCAGTCAGTCAGCCTCTCAGGTGTGCATGCATAGCAATACAGGTAAACAAAACAGGAAAAAAGTGCGCGACAGTCAAAAACGACGATGACAACAACGAAACATACCCACAAATCAACAGACCAACTCATCCTAACATACACAAGCTCAGCTTCCACGCAAATAAGTATGTTTTAACAAATACTGACAAATAATACGCCTGAAACCTCCGCGATAAACAAAGCAACGAACCACTGAATCGTACTCTGTTTACTGAAGTAACGTACATAACGTATCTCCAGGTGCGCCAAGTTTCGTTTCAATTTCAACTATAAATTCATTCATTCATTCATTCAAAGTTTAATAAAAACAGACAAAACGCTGTTACACAATAAAAACGAGCGGAAGTCAATAAAATGGTACGAACAAATAGTCCAAGCTAATACAAATTGTCATTATATAGCATTCTTATAATAAGGATAATGAGGATGCTCTGGGTAGTACTTGTCCAGCAGTGAGAGCAGTACAGCGTAGAACTTGTCAAATTCCTCCTGCGGGTCCCCACTGCGACAGACAGTGTGCACCTGCAGAGGATCAACGTCAGCTAGAAAACGTGCGTGTTGTGCTGCCGTGTGTTTTCTGAACGTACGCACACACCTGGTCTTTGTAACTGTTCTCTTGACATGGCCAGTATAGGCAACGATTGCCATGTGGTCGCTTTTTACTGTCGATTTAACAACCTTGATGTTCTCATAGTATAGATCAGAGACGTACACACGGTCAAGGTATCTGTCGCCTCTGGTTGGCTGAGACACAATAGATGTTAATCCTGTTCTGACAACCAATTGAAGTCATTGCCTTTTGTTTCCGTTATTTTAGCTGTAGTTTCTTAGTAACGAACACGGTACGTTACATTATTTTTGCTACAAAGCGTGCTCGTTGTGTCAGCTTACCACCAGCACTTTCAGAACTTCCACAACTGATAACGTCATTAAAGATGTTTTTTTCTGATTAGAATTAGATCGTCAAACAGACTCACAGTGACGCGAACACGTTTATGACGTCATGAGCAAGTGCGCTATAGGGGTCTATTGTCTCAGCAAGCTGTAAAATGCCACAATCAATCAATCAATCAATCAGTATTGCCTTATAGTAGCAGAACTAGACCTACTTCAAGGTTAGACAGATAATAGAAAAGTTCAGACGATGATGTCCGGATATGACTTTCTGAAGAGCCAGGTTTTAAGCTGATGACAAAACATTGGGAGTGACTCAGATGTTGTTATGTCCTCCGGTAAAGTGTTCCAGACACGAGGTCCAGCAACCGTGAAAGCCCGGTTACCAACAGTTGACAGTCTGGCATGTGGCACCAGCAGGCTATTAGTGCCAGCGGATCAAGCGCAATGTCCGACGACCGGGCAGATCGGCAACAGGAACGAGTGGACCCAAGTACCGCGGCGCACTTCCGTGAAGAACTTTGTGTCAGAAAGGCAACTTTGTACTCAATCCGCTCTGGGACGCGCAGAATGGAGTGTAGACTGGCAAGCGCGTCGGTGATGTGGTCTGCGGATCTCATGTGGTAGATGAGCCGTGCCGCCGCATTCAGTACTGACTGAAGACGACGTACCAGATAAGCCGGAAGACCGATCAGTACGGCATTTCCGTAGTCCAGTCTGGACAGCACCAAGGTGACCACCAAAGACTGGAACGTGGCTGGCTGTACTGAGCGGCGGATCTAACGTAATTGTCGGAGTGCTGCAAAGCAACGCGACACGGTTCTTTTAACGTGCGTCCTCACGATCAGGTCACTGTCAATGTAAATGCCCAGGTCACGGACAGACTTCGCTGGGTCGACTGCGGCCCCATCGATTAGCAGTGCGGTGGTCGGCAGTTGATGCAGACGACGGCTGGTTGCGCACCACAAAAGTTCTGCCTTGTCTGGATTTGACTACAGCCTGTTTGACTTCATCCAGCCAGATGTCTCGTCCACGCAGCTAGTAAGTTTCGTCGAGAACGGAACTACACCAGCACGCCAACATGATCCGCGAACCTGCCTGTCGTCAGCGTAGAGATGAGCCGATAGGCGGTGGCTTTCGATCAGTGAAATCAGATCGACAGTGTAAAGTACAAACAGTATTGGCCCCAGAATTGAGCCTTGTGGCAGGCCGCATATCAGACGAGTTGTAGTTGTAGTTGACTTGTTGGGTCGTCCTCGTCAGACAGGTACGACCGAATCCACCGATGGGCGACGTCGTCGATGCCGAACGTCACCTGTAGACGCTGTAGGAGGATATCATGATCAACTGTGTCGAACGCGGCTGACAAATCTAAAAAAAACAGGGCAGCCACGTCTCCACGTCTTTGATTAATAAAACTAAATTTCTAAACGATAATGACTTTCTTGTCCGTATGCTGTACAAATATTCGTATTAACGCAACGCACCAACTGATACTACTAGTAGCCTAACTAAACTGAACTGATGTGAATGTGAATATTGTGAGTCGCTGCTTTTTATACTAGTTGTTTTATAGGCGATGAACTTTCTTTTAATTTACAGTTATTAGCTAACAAACATAATACGAAACTTGATTTGTTTGTCTGTTTTTAGTGTTTTTAACCATAAATCCACCCATTTGTTCTGTCTGTAACGATAATTTTTAAAAGTAAGTTTTGTTAAAGTCGTTTTCAGCTTTCGGACAAACTCAAAGTCAAACTATAAGACCTTTTCCGCTTGCATGCTTTTGGATTTATTATGTATTTTGTGCTTGCGTTGTTGAAAGTTACGCCTGTCAACTTTACATTAAACGAATATATGATGATGATGATCCACGGTCGACAGCTTGAATGATATCGGACAGCACACGCAAGACAGCGGTCTCGGTCGAGTGACCGGTTCGGAAACCGGACTGGAGTGTCGGCAGTAAGTTTTCGGAGGTCAAGTAGTTCATCAGCTGACGAACGACGAAACGCTCAAAAACTTTCGACAAGACCGACAGGTTCGATAGCGAACGATATGAGCTGGCGTCGGTAACGTCGAGGTTGGCTTTTATAACAACTGGTGTTATGAACGCGTAGCGAAAAACATTCGGAAAATGGCACGTGTCCAGTGAATGATTAAACAGTTCGACGATGAACGGCGCAACCAGATGCTTCAGAATGTTCGTCGGCATTGGATCGGCGGCCGATGACTTGTCGGGTAAACGTCGAACAGCACTGATGACGTCATCGCACGTTAGCGGTTGGAAAGCCGTGAAGGACACGCCAGGACAGCACTGAAGGTGGGCGGCGGCTCGTCTTTTATACTGAAACGCACTTTTTGAACTTTTTCAGTGGAAAAGCGGCTGAACTCCTCGACGTCGATGATAGAGCTGGCAGGAACACGACCAAGAAGTTCCTCCACTGACCTCCACAGCTTCCTCGGCTGTGACTGATCAGACTTTGACTTGCGGCGCCAAAACTCGGAACTCTTCTGATAACGAAGCTGGCGATACATGTATGCGCGTCGCTGTCCATGTCATGCCTCCTTAGCTGCAGCGGCGGCCTTGGTGACGGCGTCGGCAGGAAACTTGTCGGCCCAGCTGCTCGCAGCAGCAGACGCACGTTCGAGTCGACGCGTAAGCCGCTTCGCTTGCCGACATTCGTTGTCAAACCAAGGGTCCGATGGGCGTGGTCGGCGAGTGAACTGGTGGACTGGAAGTGACTGATCTACCAGCGCGTTGATCTCGTCGTCATACAGCGACGCCATGTCGTCGACGTCTGCCGGCCATGCGTAGGCTAACCGTGAAGTGGACAGCTGTGAACGAAACTCCTTAATGTCCATGCGACGCCACCGGCGGGAGCTGACGGACACGGTGGGTCGCTCAGCACGAGCCACATTGACCACAGCCGGAATAAAAGACGAAGCGCTGCACGTCATCTACAGTAGACCGGGGCCGGCTAGCCGTGAATTTCACGGCCGGCTTAGCATTTTCGCGGCTAAGGTCTCGGCTTAGCCGCGATTCTCACGGCGACGGCAGCTTAGCATTTTCGCTGCGTTCCTGCAATTTCGTGCAGTTTTTACACTTTTGCTACGTTTTCGCGTTTTTAACGTTTTTTTTCTTTCTGTGAATATTTTTTATATTAAAAAACGTTTAGGGCCTACCGAAAATTCTATCAAGAACTTCGAGAAGCACTTTTGAAACCATCACAGAAACAAATTTATAAGCCACATGCAGATTTTGGTTTTGTGGTAGTTTGCTTAGTTGATATGACCACACGGTTGAATTGAAATTGAATAAAATTGGCCGTCTTTTTTTCTCTCTCTCTTTATCTCCTCAGTTCCGGCTGTACTGCGCTTACAGAATTAGGTATCAGGCATGAGGTTGTACAAATTAAGGCTAACGATTTTCATTCGACGTTTATGACAGTTTTTCCTGTACGTTTTTAAAGACTTTTAACATTTTTAATGATTTTTAGCAAAATCACGGCGCGTCGGCGGCGACGGTGGCTGAGTCGGCGGCTTAGGGGTCTAATCTACAGACTAGTATAGGCCTAGGCCTATCCTTACGAAGCATGATAAATCCTACTGGCAGGCCCAGGATCATACCCAGGTATTACCAATGCCATAAACCGTCAGCTTTTGTTTGTCGATAGCACGTGTAGTTTTTAGCTGACCGTACTTGATCGGTTGAGCTTATAGTATGGTTGCGTCTGTCCGTCTGTCGTCGTCTATTCGTCACGGATATACGGTGCGAGATAGGGCCTAGGTTGCTATGGCCTATTAATCACTAATTAGAAGTCGCATATTGGCTTTCAAATGATATGAAAGTTCGACGACTTTGAATGACATTGAAAGGTCATAACGCACTACAGTATGCCAATCGTGCGGTATTGTGACTAAACGGTAAGTCGTAAAAAGTCAGCGATGTTACCTTCGGATAGGGCGCTGGCTGTCAATATAGCCATGTTTTCATCTGTAGCGGTTTGGCCGCAGTTTTCAACAGAAAGTTTTAAGCTATAAGTGGCCGTATGTATTTCGGAAACGGTGAAAGATAAGGCCAAGGTTGCTAATGATCTTTAATAATAGGAAATCGCATACGCCCTTTCAGATGAGATAAAAAAAATCATCGACTTTGGATGATCTTAAGGTCACTGACAACCAGTACGGTCGGCTATCTTAGCGACTGCTGGGCTTCTTGTGTTCCATTGCTGTCCTTGATTTCCTGTTGTTTTTTGATTGTTTAGATGCTTATGAAACGTCTGTCGTCTGTCAGTCGTCTGACGTACGTCTGTAATACAATGTGCTGTGGCTAAACGGTATTTCGTACAGGGGGTCGGCAATGGTACCGTTGGATAGTGTTGGTAAGTTTCTATCAACTGTGAGTAGTAACCATGACGCACTCTGCAGCGGTCTGGCCGCAATTTGCAATGTAAGAATTTGGAAGCGGTGCCGAAAGTTTACATAAATAAGTATACGTTCACATTATTTTGCTGGCTTTTGGGCGTAGGCAGTAGGGTCGGCTTTCCTTAGCAACAGCTAGACTTTTGTTGACTGCAGTTGTTATAAAAAAATTTGCTTGACTAACAGGTTGGTCACGTATGTTTTGTAAATTTATTACAGCTTGCAAGCAACTTGTTAATGCCGTTTTTAACGTAGTTTTATTTTTTGGGCCATGCACCGTTAGGTCTAGTCTTTGGCACGATGCATCGTCTGTCGTCTGTCTGTTTGTCGTCGTATGTAACGCATATATTGTGGCTAAACCGTACGTCGTAAGATTGGCGTTAATACCGTTGGATAGGGCGATGGCGAGTTCCTATAGGCAGTCAATAGTAACCTTGTGTCTATCTGCAGTGGTTTGGCTGCAATTTTGAATACAAAGTTGCTGCCTGCAGCCAATCACCCACGCGTGCCGAATTACCCGGTTAACGCGTATCGTATCCTAGCGTTGACTGCAGTGCAGCGTTCGATATAGCAACGTCACCATAGCGTGTAAGGGAAGCAATCACTCCGGAAAATAGCTTTTTTCCGCGACCGGAAATCGGACGATTGCCTTCAAATACAATTGGCTCACCCTAGCATCAGCTGGGTTTTTTTGTTTCATATATCGCAACAGCCACCAGCAGCAGTGGGTTACGTGTTAAATGTCACCCTACGATTAAAAACAACAACATCGTCGTCAGTATAGATATTTTCAACGTGACCTAGCAGTAAATTATTGCTACACAGGTTTACAATCACAGCAGTATATGCGATGTGTTAATTAAAGCAGGTCTGTGTAGGAAACAAGGATTCATAGTTTTATACGGCGCACAGCTGTCTGTCTGGCTGTCTGGAGACACAGGGTGAGGTCAAGTTTCGCTCAGACGTTCGTCTAAGACCATATGTTTTAGATAAAAGTTTGAAAATTCCAAACCAAGTATGTCAGACTTTGTTTCAAGACTTTAAGTCTCAGACTGAAGTCTTAGTGAAACTTCACGTCACCCATTGTTTCAAGATCGACAGCACAGTAGACTATGCAGCAGAAATGCCTATAAAAAGCAACAGACTACATTTCAGCATTGACGTCAGAATAACAGTCTGTAGTAGACTATCATTAAGCGGGATTGGAATAAGTAGGCCTAATGCTGCGCGATTTTAAAGAGTCTCTGTGAACTGCCGTGCTTATTATGCACCGCAGAAAGAAACAAGAAATTTGAGCAAAGCTCACGAGACGCGCGAAAGCCTATAGCATTTCCAGTTCAGTAGTTATAGTTGCGAAAATCGCATATCACTTGGACTCGGCCCATCGGGACAATAATACACATCGGCCATAGGCGCGTGTGGCGTTGGCGACGGTGGCGCCTCCTTGTGAATAATACAGACTTGCGCAGCCCGATATCGCGAAAAAAATCAGTAAAACCCCCTATTTTGGCATTCAAGGTCATCCGAGGTCATTGAATTCGGTGGCAATCGAAAGCCAGTATACGATTTCCTATTAGTGATTAATAGTAACCTAAGCCCTATCTCGCACCGTTACTGAGATACAGCGAGTTTTTGGCCGAAAATCGCAAATTT
>Ga0209367_1010619_pt1 | contig 12324 bp, 11 predicted proteins | sample WorMetLIZISLAND2_FD_187412 | JGI IMG/M metagenome (GOLD analysis project Ga0209367, IMG submission 187412) | Marine gutless worms symbiont microbial communities from Max Planck institute for Marine Microbiology, Germany - Olavius geniculatus... ... | reverse complement strand
GTTTATATACAGTGTAAGGGTGACATCTTTGTTGTAGATAACAATATCTAAGGATTAGTTCTTTTTTGTGTACGATAAAGTGTTTTACTCAATAACAACAAAAGAAATAATATTGGAATGGGATAAAACTGCTTGCAGGTTCGTTTTTTCCTACTGAACTTGGACTTGGACTTGCCTTTTTTGAAGAGGACTTGGACTCGGACTTGGACTTGCCCGTTTAAGGTGGACTTGGACTTGGACTTGAGGATAGGGGACTTGGACTTGGCTGTTGCTGGACTTGTTACAAGTCTGCAGCATACCTGTGCCTATCTGCAGCCATTTTCATGTTAGAAGAGCCAATAACAGTAGAATAATGCTTTTAAGGAGGGGTGCCCCTTTTTCTCCCCCTCATTTGTGGGGACACCTCTCACCCAATGGCATGAAATTTTGTCACAAAATACTAGAAACTCTAAGCTATCATATGGTAAAAACCAGAAGTCTCTATCTCACCTGGGCTCCGATCGGTACCAGGTTGTGACAGACACCAAGACAGAATTACCATAGCTAATACAACTATGCTCTCGCACGTAAAAATGGAGTTGAACGCAAATATTCAACTAGTAATGAACAGTTTTGGGACACTTTTCCCTGACAACATTTTTTCCCTGACATTTCCCTGACATGTTTCAAATTCCCTGACATTTCTAGGTTTTCCAGACAAGTGGTCACCCCGTATTATATTCGGAAAACTAAAGCAGAACCGCAAAAAATGATGATAATACCGGGCAAGTGTAAGACCCGTAAGAAAAAATCACGGAATACTTCAAACATACGGGTATGATGGTGTCATCAGCGTTGGCACCGTGGCAGTGTTTGCTTTGACCTTTATCACCAGCCATGCCAGAGCACTGAACTTTCACATGCGACAGCGACCTCACTGACATATTGGCTGTTAAACCAAACAAAAGCAACCAAAATAACACAACTCAACCAGTGGCATCGTTAAGGGGGGAAAGGTAAGGGGTGGGGAGGAAGCTAGAGTGGTCTACGAGCCCCCATTAATTTCCGATTTCATTTTTCCCTGTAAATCACACCCTTGATTCTTCAATTAACTCTTACTGTGTAAACTGCAGTTACTGCACAGAATTTGGTCAGCTGATTCTCAGAAAAATCAATCAAACTGTTGCCACGAGATGTCACGTTTCAAGGCTGAAATGCACCAAATTCGATTTTTGCTGGGACTTTCTGCCCCAGACGACGCTAAGGGAGCTTACCATGCTCGCCTAGGTGACCCCCTATCGGGATTTAAAACACCCTCCTTCTAAGAACAGGAAGCTAGAAGAAGGCAGAGGAAAGGAGCTAAGGAAAGAAGAAAGGAAGACAGAGATGGGAAAGGGACTGAGAACCCCCCCCAACGATTTGCTGAAATGATGCCCCTGAACTCAACTGATAGCAGACTGACACAGAGATATTTAGCTTAAATTAACTTTGGTCTTCACTTTTATGAACACGATCAAACACCAAATAACAGACAGAAAATAAATATTTATAGACAAAAACCAATACAGAAAAAACAACCATGAAAAACCTACAAGTTCAAATAACATTTAAAAACAGTCACAAATAGTATAACCGCTGATAAATTATTACAACAACCACAGAGTAGCAAATCACAAATCATATAACAGCAAAAAAACTAGGAATCTAAATAAAATTTAAAATTGTCTAAATGGTTTAACTGCTAATGACTTAGTTAATGCCACTCAACAGGCAGACCAGTACTCGATTCATCTATTTTTAATACTCCGTTTACACAATTGAGCAAACATCAAGCAAATGTATTCAAAATGCATGTGCTAATTACTCGACGTCTGCTCGACGTTTGCTAGCATTCATCCAGCTAGCTCAAGGAGCTATGGTAATTAGCATGCTAATTAGGAGGGTGGGCGGGCTGTAACTGGAAGGCCTATATAACACGTGATCAGCTGTGGGCTAAGCTTAGGCCTACATTTCAGTCAGGGAACGGGGTTCTATCAGGCCTGCTTGATGTTTGCTCGATGTCTGCTCAACGTTTGCTCGATGTTTGTTCAATTGTGTAAACGAGGTATAAGTAATGAAAGCCTGATTTGACCTTGGTGGTTGGTTATATACTGAAATTGTGTACCAGTCCGCATATAGTCACCCATCCAAATAGTAACTATACTCCCATATGCATCGGAGAAATCATACCTTAAAAGACGACATGTCCGTCATTGCCACCGTCGCCACCATCAGGCCCCATCCACTCATTAGCATCCATATATAAAGAAACTCATTAACAATACCACACTCTGCATCAGAGTAATCATACCTTGAAAAATGACATGCCCACCATTGCCTCCATCACCTCCATCAGGCCCCGCCCACTCGTTAGCAAACAGGCGGAGAAATGACATGCACCCTGTGCCCCCAGCACCTCCTCGTACATGAATACGCTGAAAGTCCACAAACCTCTGTGCCTACAGGTCACAACACACCATGCCACAGAAATAGTTAGCTCTTCACTTAATGTAAAGGGTGGGCCCAAAAAATGTGCCACATTACTTTTGTCCATATCTTTGCCAATTTTGACCTATTTTCAAAATTCTTTCACTTGCACACTCTGCAGACAATTTGCAGTAATGTGATTATTATAGATCCCACCACACCGTAAATGCGTCTCTACACTACCATGTGAAATATCAATGAAATATGCATACATAACGACGAAAACAAACACTTTGGTAAAATTTAAAAAAAAATTCAGACCAACATGCAGTGAATGGTCGGTATGACACTAAACTGTGTGGGTCTAACACAGTCTAGTGTCATATAGATCATTCAACGCAATGTTGATCTGAAGTGTTATTTTCATTTACTTAGATGTTTGTTATTATCATTAGTTTTTGCTTACACTTATATTTCACAAAGTAGTGTAGAAACACATTTATCATGTGTTGGAATATATAATAATCACATGGACAATGGGCACGTTTTTTATGGCCCACTATGTGTTGAATCCATGCACTGAGCAAAGCATTAAGAAATTGACCGTGACTAAACAACAAAATTAATTATCGATGCCGGTTTATAGCGGAGAATTTTCTTAAAATATGCGAAAATCTTGTGGCAAAATATGCGGAAAAATATGCGAATTTGGCGAAATGTGTGGAGCATATATGCAGCATATATCCAACATATGCCACATATTTCTCTGCATATTTCTGGTATATACAACATCGAGTGATGGAGAATCACGATTGTGACCAAAATTAACATTAATAAGTTTATTCTGCAGAGTTTTGAAATTCTCAACCTCAATTTCTTCAACATCTAATTGTAAATATGAGTAATGCTCTGCTGCCATAAAATATTTAATGGTCTTAAATGAATGCTGGACAAGGAAAATGCTGAAAAATGTGATCGCATATACATATACGCATATACATATGCGGCATATGTGTGAATATATGCAAATTTTTGCATATGCGGCATAATTTCTGCATATGCAATTTTCAAAATGACATCATATGCAAAAAATATGCAATATGTAGGTTTTGGCAAAATATGCAATCACATATGTGATCACACATTCGGTGTTATTCGCATATAACCGACATTCCTAATTAACATCATTAAAAGATTCACAGACATATACTGTGTGAAGCAACAGTGCCAATATACAACACAAATGGTCCGAAAATTGAGTTGAAGTTATTAAATGAACACACTGCAGCTGAAATTGTACTTTAATTTTCTAACTGATCAGTCAAAAGCAAGACATGTCAGCTCATTTTGATCATTTAGTGTCATTTGTCAATCATCATCTGACAGCAAATTTGACTGCTCATAATTTCAAGAAACGCGACGAGTGAAGATCACAGGACCAATTCATTACTACGGGTGGATTGCGATCAAGTTTTACAGTTACTGCGAATGCTAAATAACTGACAGAATATGGCCTTGTGATGAACAAACCTGCATGATGCATATGCCACTTGTTTTAAATCATTTGTCATATGAGTGAAATTTTAGACCAAAATTTGTTAAAATCTGCCATTATTCACTGTAGCGAAGCGCAATGATATCTCGTGTGCACGAAAGTAGTTCATCGCATTAGTGCTGTGCAGTCTGAATAATTTATTGCTGAAGTACGGTTTCCAAAGCAAGTTATTATGTTTCAGTGACACAATTCATCCCAATAAAAAACTACATCACCACTTTTAATCACCACCTTTAGCCTGTGTGATCCCATATGGCAGGTGAAGCTCTGTAGGTATGCTATAATGCGGACCTGCAGACCGACCAACGGGTAAACTGCGAACCTGGTCCGCAGATTTGGTCCTCAGTTTACCCGTTGGTCGGTCCGCAGGTCCGCATGTGCGAGAGCACCAAATGGTGGATCGGTTTGTTTGTTCCCGCGTTCTTCACTCTAGCCCAACAATGACAAGAATGCAAGTACAATGAATAATTAGGAGGGCTAGGCAAAGCTTAAAGGATTCGAGTAAAGCAACGTACTAGTGTCTTCTCAGAAAGCGTCGTCGTGCGTCGTGATTTGGGATTTAAGCGTCGTGTGGCAGACACGCGAAATCTCACGCAGGCCAGTGACATACAAAGTTGTTTTGTGAGTCCAAACAACATACGCGCACTCCGTGTAGTTGCAATCATTTTCAATAACTTTTCGCAACAACTTCACTAAAATACAACTTCCGGCGGTCGAAATTTCTAAAATGGGACTGAGTCGGAAATTAAAACACGACCACAACTATACTAAAGATGTGTCATTATCAGACTTTTTATTTAATAATATTCGATACTGCATTCGATTAACAAAATGTTGCAATATCGTTGCACAGTGATGTTGCACTATCATTATGTCGTAAAGCATGCAAAATTTAAACAAAAATGATGCAGTTGTTTTTTTGCTACAAGATCTGTATTGCATTTTACGTTGCTGGTATTGTTATTGCTTACCCGGAACATCCACTTTGTATTTTTCTTAACTTCTAAGTCTTTACGTTTTACTATTGCTATAAACAAAAACATTTACTTAAAAATATTTGTCTGTTGAATGCATGTTGATAAATTCACAGCATCTGTATGAAAATTGAAAATTTTGCGTATAGGACATTAGACGTTGCTCATAGCAAACAGAGACCGGTGCTCCAATCAAAAGCTAGCAACGATTTCTGCAAAATTCCGACTTCTAGTTTAACGATACGAGACGATACGATACGATACTTAGTGTTGATACCGAAACCGATACGGAAACGATACATCAGTATTTTTGTTAAATTGGCCCACCACTGTTGCTTACTGTTTATGTTTATCATGAACTGAGTAACTTTTCTGCAGGTGAAAATAGGGATGGGTTTTCTTCGAAATTAAAGTGATATGTGAGGAGTTAGTAGTAGTTTTGTGTAGCAGAAATGTTGTCAGTTTTCTTTTGTTTCGCGCTGTTCGTTTGCCGTGTCTACAGCGAGCGAGAAGGTTAGCAATTTTGACTAAACGATCGGTGTAGAGCCAGTTAGACCGCAGTACGTTTCGGCCTCTGGTCGATTCGGCCGCGTGTCAAAATATTTAAGCCTATAATTCAGAATAATTCAGTTAAACGCGCAGGTTCAAGTCAAGTTTTCTCCGCTGAATCACCCAGTCCATTTTTTATGGTAGCACTTAATACAGAAAACAACCGAAAACTACCAAAAGCTTTGATTGTTTTCTGTTAGTGTTAGGGTTATAGTTTTGTTTATTTTTCAGTAGTTTTTGGTACTTAGGTTGTTTTCAGTGCCGGTATTTTGCTTTACCTTAAACTGCCGGTCTCGAACTGATGCATCTTGGGTCTTGTCTCGGTGTCAGAGCAATATGTCCTGGTCTCGACCCAGTATGTCTTGTCTTAAGTCTCGGGCCATTGCGTCTCGTTGAGACGTTTTGTGCAGGCGGGCGCCGTGCATACTGTAGCTGCAGTTAGAGCGATACTAACCAGCATGACATTTGTTACTTAGATGTATTCGTTTACAGTGTTTTTACTTTTTCATTTCCTTATTTATCATAAAGCAGAATTATGTCATGTCAGTCTTTTTTCGTTACAAAATGATCTAGTCGCAATGAAGATAAAGTGTATGATGTCAGAGTGAATACTATCAGCCAAATGTAGACGAAGTATAAGACTATAATCAGCTGTAGTTTTCTAATTTCAGTTGCCTGCAAATTGCGATAAACATAACAGCTCATGTCTACAGCACTGAAGTTGCAATTCTTTATGGCACAAGCCGTTAATTATTCAGTAATAATTGTCAAAATAAAGTAAAAAAATAAAATAAAATAAAATAAATAATAAAATAAAATAAAGTAAATAAAGTGCAAAACCCCACAATATCACAAATAGAAAGTGCTTGCCATGGTGCGATTTAATTAATCCGTATAATTTTTTTCATTGTCAATGTGTTTCACCATATGTCATGGATGGAAAAATGTCTCGGTGAGATGTTGAAGCTCCGAAGCGTCTCGGAAGCTGCAACGTCTCATCTCGGATTTTAAACGTCTCGGTCTCGTTTCGGACAAGATTTTGAATGTCTTGTCTCATCTCAGTCTTGGAGACATGGGTCTCGGGTTTTGTCTCGGTCTCTGCTCAGAAGGTCTCGCGCACATCGCTGCTGAAATCTACCGAAAGCAACATTAATTGTTTCGGTAGTTTTTCGTTATTTTCCATATTTAGTACCATGATTTTGTACGTTGGACTTTGTACCCACGTAAAGACACTTCAGACCCAGCATTTTAGGTGGTAAAGTCACGTTTTTAGTTCAACATTTACAACTTGTTTAATGTTCATTTTAAAGATAAACAACATTTTTGCTGAATTTTTATCTTGATGTTCGTTGCATTTGTGTTGCAGCTGACTTTCCATGTAACACTCATCTGCTGGGCAGAATGAAACTTGGAGTGATCATGAACCCGAATTTTCCATTCGATTTCATGGAGAAGCGACATTGTTTCCACTACATACACATTCCGCCTTCGTTGTCCTTGGCCAGTGACTGGGAAATCTGTTTTACTTTTCATCGGTTTAACATGAGCGAGTCGTGCTTCGATGATGTACTGGAGTTTCCAGGTTTCAGTCAGTATTGTGGAAATGGCTCATCACTACGGCTGCCTGCGTCGAATCCCATGTCCAATGTTTTCTACTCACGTTTCTGCTGTAAGTTATATATTACACATTACGCTCATGATGTATTGTTATTGACACAACAAGTTTATGTCAGACGATAAACAAGTGAGATCACAACATTTAGCATTTGGACAAAAATGAAATAACTGGATGATATTTTGACAGAGATTAGATGTTTTGACAAATTTTTTGGACAAAATTTCTGATTTTCTGGATGGATAAAAAGTGACATTTTCGATGGCATATTTATATTGTTAATTAGGTTGTGTGCTGAGAAAGAGTATATACTTTTAACCTAACATGAGTGTTGAATAATTTTGCAGTTTAATACATATGACTCAAAAACTTTAAAAAATTTTTTGCACCAGTAAAATGTTCACTATTCTCTTGCTTATATGAGATGGGATATTACTGTAAGTATCGCATATGGTACAGGGTCATTGACTCGTAACAGAACGTGTCTCCATGAGACATTTAGTATACGTTTTGTGTTTGGCATTGCATTGAGATAGTGAATGGTACTCATTGCTTATTTATTGCATGAGAGATTTCCTGTGAAATCTTGCACAGGTCACATCTTGTATATGTAGTATAATGATACAACCTCACCCTGAAAAGCAGTAGTATCTTCAATTTGAATCTAGTATTACACCATAGTAAGGGCTCTGCACTATAAGGGTTAAAGAACGGTGCGTTCACCTGTGTTGAGTAACAACGTGTAATCTCATATGTCAGGTGACGTTCCATAGATGTTGCCACTAAAACCGACAGAGGACATTTAACCCTTTGTGTATGAATTTTCCAGGGCCACTGACTCAGAACAGAACGCGTCTCTACGAGACTTTCACCATTCGCTTTGTTGCCGGCGTTATGTTGTCTGCCAACGTCAAGTCAGGCTACTATGCCGACTGGGTCATCCGACAGAGCAACGTGACGTCATCAGTGACGTCAGCGGGCTGCAAGGAGCATTGTCCTAGTTACTGTTACTACGGGTACAAGTACGAGGCCGAGGCTTGTGCCAGTTCCTGCGAGTGCGCTCCAGCTACCAGTTTAATCACAGGTATGTTAGCGAAATGCTGGGTGGCCATATCTGGGGGAAATATGGGGTGGTTTGATTGATTGTTGTGTGGGTTCTTGAAAGTTCTTCTTCATCTGTTGCATGCGTGGAAATTTCTTGAATTTCACCTTGGGGCCAAAACTGTCGTGACTTTGGTGTGGAAATTTTTTTTTATTTACGATGTCAGAAACGTCTGATGTGACGTCATACAATATTGGAGGAATGAGCCTTTATGAAAAGTCCTTGTAATGTCCTTGAACAGTTCAGGTATTTTTTTACCTAAGTGTGGCCACTCTGGAAATAGGCAAGTAACCAAGAGAACTTGAGAGGCATCTCCTTAACAGTGTGTCACAAATTTAGCATCGAGACAGAATTGCTGAACATCTGTGATGCAGTAGTTGTAGTTTGTAGTTGCAGTTGTAGCTGTTGTTCTATTTGTAGTTGTTGTTTTTGTAGTACTTAATAATCGTAGTCGTAGTAGTAGTATTATTAGTAGCAGTAGCAGTAGCAGTTGTAGTAGTAGTATTCATGGCTATATTGTTTTTGTAGCGCCATGCAATGCAGATCAATTCACATGTTTCAACCGTCAGTGTATACCAATGACTAATGTCTGCGATGGTGTTGACCATTGTGACGATGCATCAGATGAAGGCTATTGGCATGCACGCTGCCCTGGTGAGCTATTCGTTGGTTAACAGTTAAAAATTTTCAGTGATTCGATGACTTAACGTTGCAGAACTTTGTAGTTACTAGTCACAGTAGTAGTTGCTGTAGCAGTTGTAGTTGTATCACTTGGTAGTCATACTAGTTGTAGTAGTGATCGGACATTGTGCTTCGGTAATGTAACATTAGGGTGTTAGGCTTAACAATCAAAAGGTCACCATCAGTTTTACTCCCAGTCAGGTTGTTATGAAATGGTCACTATTGGATGGGTGAGGATCTGCAGTCAGGTCGACCATCTTGATATATAACCAACACTAATGTCAACTCAGCCTTTCATCTCTCTGGGGCAGGTAAATCAAGTACCATCCTGTATGTCTAGGGTTATGGTGGAGTGCGTTTACCTGTTTCAGGTGACAAGTGACACTGTGTGATACCATATGGCAGGTGATGCTCTGAAACTCTGTGATGGATTTCCCATAAGGAGCTATACAACCTTTTACCTTTGTGGTGTGATTTATTATTAATTTTCACAGCCATAGATTATTGTGTAATTAAGCAGTACATGCGTATTTCTCAGAGTGAAGTAGGTTTACGTTTGTTTCCGAGGTCATGAGGCTTCACTGATTTTCAGCCATTTGTCTGTCGGTAAACGCCATGAAAGTTGGCCATGCATGAACGAGCACAAGTGCTGCACGATGCACTAGCCCCGTATTCGTGGACCCATAGTCTCGCAGTGTAAACTGGTGTCTGGCTGAGGGCTAAGGAAACAGAGATCAGTGCGACCTTAGGGCCTGTAGGCTTTATTTCTCACGAAGGCCTTTAATTTAGTTTATGTTATTGTTATGACGTGTAGGTGGACAGAGTATTGACGGGTGTACATTTGAAGTGGATAGTTGTGGGTTCAGTGGCATCAACTGGGCAAGAGAGAAAACCTCTGCTACTGGACTACAGTATGAGAACACCTTCAAGACTGCATTCAGTGAGTTACATCGAATGGCATTCCATTAATGGCCTGGACCAGCAGCTCGGTCTTCCACAGTAGCACCACCGGGCAGCACCCACAATACTGTAGTCTTGTGACCAGTCAAATGTGTATCAGTTTGTATGTTCTACCTATATGTTGAATTTTGCTCAAAATTATACAGGTCTTTAATTATTCTAGTCTATCGTGTGGTTACTCGAATGCCGTGTATCATCTGAAATGAATATGCAAATCTGTGCGACAGACTAAGTCGCTTGACAACAGAATCTTCCACTTTAGACTGCGAGTGTGCCATCGTCTGACTAGGTGCTAGCCCATAGGCTGCCAGTCCAGGCTATTAATAGAACGTCATTGGTTACATCTACTACTAGTACTACAGTTTACTACTATTATTACTACTTTTGCTGCTTCTGCTGCTACTAAACTATTATGGCTATGAGTACTTGACGTTAGTACTACTGGCCCACTGTGTGAAAGCATCTTCAGAACTCTGCATTTGCTAAGCTAAATCGGCTACTACTAAGTACTACGAACTACTACTACTACTACTACTACCAATAGCATTGCTAGTATGACGGTAATTACTGTCTGTGGTAGTGATGAAAATATTGTTTTGAGTACCGTGGTGAAGTTTTTTGTTGTTTTTTTTTTAATCTGCACCAACTCATGAACAGCTGCACTTAGCTCGTGACTCGACTGCCACAAGAATACCAAATTGAATTTTAGCGGTCGAAATTCAAATTTGGAAAAAAACAAATTTAACATCCCTACTACTGGCCAATGCTGACATCATTGCTATAAATATTAAACATGCCACGACAGCTACCATTCACAGATTTAGATATGTGCAAGGCTTGACAGTCTAGTTGGGTCTATCTACTGCTACAACAACTACTACTGTTTATTACAGAGGGTCATGCAATGGTTGCCAGCTATCACCAAGGCAGTGTGGCTCACATCAACTATACTGTGGTGCCAATCATACGTACAACAGATCACTGTCTAGCATTCTCGTACTATATGTTTCCTGGACCGGTCGGTTCACTGGCAGTCTGTGTTAACAAATATGGCAAGAAACGTGTCTGGCTCAGACAGGTAAAAAATAGCCAATTTCGCACACATGTAGTCGTTGGCAATTTTCGAGAATTAATATTTTTGATAACTAAAATGCAATTAAAATTCTTGTTGACAAGAAATGACTGTTTATTAGAGCTGTCAAATTAATGCATTAATTAACGTGCGTTAAAAAAAATTAATGCGTGTTAAAAAAATTAATGCACATATGTTAATTTATGTTAATTTATTAAATTTCGGGAAGCAAAAGTTCCGGTATTTTGTTAAACTGCAGTTATTTGACAATGAATGAATTCAAGTAACTAAACTTTAGTTGCCATTCCATCACTGCTGTAAATAAATAATTATTTAGATGACAGGCTAATAGATTTCTATGCTAGCTATGATGGCAGTGATTGTTGATTATATGTTTAAAATGTGTTTTTAACTTTCTATATTCTACAGGCAGGGCTCCCAAACGTCGCGGGGCCTGGGGTAACTTACCCCCCTACTCTCCCTCTCTACTGGTCTAGGTGCATTAATAACGTGTTGATTAATGCATTAAGAAAATTAACGCAGTGCGTTAATGCAGAACAGTAATAGTCAGCCGTGTTGGTTTTCGAAAGAAACTCTGGAATTTTGGCATGAGTGAGTGAGTAGGGTTTAACGTCCCATCCAACACAAGGATGGCCTTTTCAGGCAGAATGCACACAAACACATAATAATGGAACAGTAGGTTTAAACTTCACAATAAACAGAAAGTTTAACCTTTACAGAAACACAAAAATGAGCTTAACCTAAAATTGCTGCTGGAGGATCTGCACCGGAGTACTAAGTCACGAGTTTGGGCAGATGGGCAGTTGTCTGAACTATTTGACACCACTTCTGGCGTATGCCAGGGCTGTGTATTAGCGCCAGCATTATTTTGTATCGCCATGGACTGGATTCTCAACAGATGCACAGAGTCCGTTGGTGTCAAAGTTAGTTCTACTTGCTTTGCAGATCAAGCCTATGCCGATGATGGTGTTCTGTTCACTGACTGCCCGTCAAAATGGCCAGAAATACTGACCACCTTTGATGTTGCTGCTGAAACCGTGGGTCTACACACATTATGGCAGAAAACGAAGATTCAGAATATTGGCCACGGTACACTGCCATCTTGAGTTTACCTACAGGCCAGTGGACAGACAGTCGAAGCAGAAGATCAGTTTCTATATCTTGGCAGTGCTATTAATTCCGACGGACGATCAATGCAGGAAATACATCGTCGGATTGGTATGGCCTCTGGCGTCATGGGCAGATTGTCCAATGTGTGGCAGCAATCCAGACTCAGCCTGGCAACCAAGTTGAGAGTTTACAACTCACTTGTCCTGTCTGTTCTCCTGTACGGATGTGAAACGTGGACCA
>Ga0209367_1010616_pt1 | contig 12325 bp, 4 predicted proteins | sample WorMetLIZISLAND2_FD_187412 | JGI IMG/M metagenome (GOLD analysis project Ga0209367, IMG submission 187412) | Marine gutless worms symbiont microbial communities from Max Planck institute for Marine Microbiology, Germany - Olavius geniculatus... ... | reverse complement strand
GGATGTTACGATATGTCGTATTGTTGCATATATACAGGTTATACGGGAAATGCACGAGAACAAAACGGCGTTGATCGGTGTTGCTTGCACTGAGCTCTGCGAACAACTTGCTTCTTTATCTTCTGTTCTAAACGTTCCTTTCGTTTCTGCCAGAGGATGTTACGCTTCCAGTAGTGATACGTACAGGCACTATTCAATGACTCTGCCAGTTGCACCGAGGGACCACGCACTCGGAAAAGTCGTCTTAAAATTTTTCCAGAAATTCGGGCAAGTTTTTCATCTTAAATCTCTGTTCTTTTGGAAGTTTAGATTTTAAAGTGTACAACGTTAAAATGCCGGTGTATCTGCATGAGTTCTGTTGTTTAGGTGATGCTAAGAACTGAAACGAAACCAGTTGTCTGCAGTTTGCAGTGTTATATTTTTTTACATCTTCACAGACTGTCATAAACATTTAATGAACATCTAACTGTGTTCATATGAAGTATACTGCGGTTCAGATGTTATAAACAGACTGTGTAATATTTCAATGTGCCTAAATTTTAGTTGTGTTACTGTGTAAAATATGAGTGGTCAGAAATAGAGAGCAAGTAAAAAATTGTGCGATCAAGTTACATGTTACATTTGGTGCAAAACAACAATCCAAACTTTAAAATTACCTTTAAAATTGCCACAATGGCAGTATACTGTCGAATAAATTAATCATTTGACGCGCTACAGCAACGCTTTAGGCGTCTTACACGGTTGTCGTTTGTCGTTGTCTGTCGTCCTCTGTAACGGGTGTATTGTGTCTAAACGGTGCAAGATAGAGCTTATGTTGCTATTGGTCACTAACAAGAAGTCGAATAATGGTTTCCAAATGACATTAAAATCATTGACCTTGGATGACCTTGAATGCACTATGGTATGCCAATCGTGCGATATTGTGGCTACGCGGTGAGTCGCAATAACCATCACGACATGCATAGAGAGCGACAGTCTCCTAAGTTAAGAGCTTGTGTAATGCAATTAGTTTAAGAAACGCATTTGTTCGATTGATAGACTATTTCTGATTAATGCATTTGTTATCTCCGTCAAAAAGGCTATGATGACATTTCGCATTTATTTATTATTGGTTTGTTAGCAAGGTTGCACAAAAGGCTACAAGAAAATTTGACTAAAATTTTCAGGAAAGGTTAGATTTAGTTCAGTGTAAAGATTCAGGACAGGATTTTCGATTTTTTCGGCATTGCTAAATAGGGCAAACATGTTTGTTAGCGTTGCAGAAAGTCACTGGCGAATTTGGCTGAAATTGTCAAAGAAGATTAGACTTGGCTGAACCTAGAAGTGACTATAGATTTTGACAACGTTTGCGGATGGATGTATATGCATCTTTTTAGTTAGTTAGGCTAATTCTTTCACGTAACCTATAACTTCGGAGATCTAGTGCAAAAAACATCCTTTCCAGATTTAGGGTAAAATATGAGTAAGAAAAATTGGCGATTTTTGACCTGTAGCTCGTAGTATCTTAGAAATGACTAGAGATAGAGCTAAAGTTACTGTTGACTATGTTAGTCGCATGCGCGCTTTCGATTGATACCCACTAGAAGGCAGTCAGAAATTGAAAACTTTTGCCAATGCTCTTGACTGCCATAAATATACAAAACATCAGTTTATAGTTTATACACTTGTTAACGGCAACATTTAAGGACTTGCACATCGAAAACAGCAAAAATTACAAAAGGTGATATTGCTCGCATCACACTGACTGTGTGTCAATGTGCTGCTAAATAATATCACCTTTTGTAATTTTTGCTGTTTTCGATGTGCAAGTCCTTAAATGTTGCCGTTAACAAGTGTATAAACTGATGTTTTATTCATTTATATTTGCTGTTTTATTACTAAAATATTGTTTTGCTACTGGTGATCAGTTACAAAGATATTGCACTTCAGATATTTCTTACAGTAGCCAAGTCGCTTATAACTGTTACTTACTACCTAATGGCGTGACTGAACAAAGCAAACGACACTCGTCAGGCATGACGTCACCGCTGGCCTGCATTGCTGACAATACTGAACAAAGTTCCTTCTATATCCACGAAATGGCCATATAAATAAACAAACTATTATTGCACGCATCAGCCGCTTAATATAGGTCCGGAAAACACTTCAGTAATGGTAATTTAACTAATCGTATTATCACAGTTATTGGACCGTTGCATAAAATGGTCGACCACAAACGTCTATGAAGTCGAGTCAAACTAAAGTCTGAGCTCATCTCGTAGTTAACTGAGTTCTAGCCAATTTTTGGCTAAAATTCTACCAATTTTTTGTTGCAAATGCAACGAAAGTCAACCATAGTAGACTTATTAAAATTATTTATTTGCTCCACTCTCAAAACCCCTTGTTAGATGCAAGAATCTCGGAGATATCTCGTACCTGTACATATGTTGAGTTATAGCCCATTTTATCCCAAATTTTGTTGCGTAGTCAGTCGGGGTAAAATTTGATTGGCAGCCTTCTTTGGCCCATCCCCGAAAACCCCTATATAGACACAAAAATCTCGCAGATATCTTTTACACAACGCGAGTTATAGCCAATTTTGTCCCAAATTTCGTTGGCATGGCAACGGGGGTTGGTCGGGGAAAATGCGATTTGCAGCATTCAATGTCCCATCTTCGAAAACCCCCCCTTTAGACGCAAAAATCTTGCAGATATCTCTTACACAAGGCGAGTTATAGCCAATTTTGTCCCAGATTTCGTTGCTATGGCAACGGGAGTCGATCGGGGGAAAATGCGATTTGTTGCATTCAGTGGTCCATCTCCGAACCCCCCCCCTATAGACGCAAAAATCTCGCAGATATCTCTTACACAAGCCGAGTTATAGCCCATTTTGTCCCAAATTTCGTTGCCGTGGCAACCAGGGAGGGTCCGGGGTAAAATTAAATGACACCATTAGATTCGCCATTCACGAAAACCATACACCAGAACCAAAAATTACGATTTTATATTATACACAGCCAAAGTTATGACCGTTTTAAGAATTGTTTAATTTTCTCCATAGGTTGCATTGTAATTTTTTAAAGAATTTTTTGAATAAATACGTTAAATATTAATTTTAAATTTTTTAATTCCCAAAAGGCACATCCCTGCGCGAGACCGCGTCGTTTGAGCCATCGCACGCAAAAATCCGCCGAAGGGTCTGACCTGTAGGTCAGTTTCTAAAAAAGGGTGTATGTACAGCTACAAAAATTTTTGCGTATATTTCACCTATTTGCCGAAAAGCCCCCTTTGTGCAGATTTACATGACATTTTGCGTGAGGGGTCACCTCGCCGACGTAATCAACCGTGTCAAATTTTATCTCAATCAGATCAGGGGTTTTGATTCTGTGGGGGGTCAAATTTTTGGCTTTCCCATAAGAAAGAGAAGTCGCCCTTAACACATGGCTTGAACTAAAGTTCATCGTGTGATTTAGTTCTGACGTAGGTTTTGAGACCATTGTCTTGGTATCGGTTTTTACGCGCGAAAGCATCTACTGCGTCTTAGCCATCCAATTCTGTCCGTCCGTCTGTCTGTCTTTCTGTCCGTCCGTTACACGGGTGGATCAGTCAAAAACGGTGCAAGCTAGGATCACCAAGTTTTCACCATCGGCTGCTTGGAAGACTCTAGTTTCAGGAACCGTAAAGCTTTTCCGTAAATTCGAAGGGGGTCACCTCGACCGAGGGCGCTAAATGAGAGGGGTGGAAAAATAACGGTGCGAGATAGGGCCTAGGTTACTATTAATCACTAATAGAAAGTCGTACACTTGTTTTCGATTGCCACCGAATTCAATGACCTTGGATGATGTTGAACGCTAAATAGGGATTTATAAATTTTTTGGCGATTTCGGGCTGCAAACACATTTCAAGAGCGAATTGCGGCGAAATCAATTGAGATAGACATGGAGAAGCTACGTATGTAATTTTCAACATTGAACGTAGATTTCGACGGTCCAAGTGCATCAAAGAGCGGTACCCCCGTAAAAAGTGGCTATTTTTCCGATGTTGACCAGTATTTCGTGAAAACTGTTGCAGATAAGCATGGACATGCTATAGGCTTTCGCGCTTCTCGTGAGCATTAGCTCAAATTTTTTGTTGCGACAAAGTTTTCAGGATTGCATGGCTGATTGGTGCTGATTAATGTTTCAGATGGACAACGATTATTTGTCTGATAAAATGGTACGATGAAGACGTATCGGGCGCCATTGGTTCTATAGAGGAGTTGCTGTCCGCTAATAACATTGAGTCGAAGCTCCTAATAATCAGCCACATTAACGAGCTGGCGTTTTGGGAAATTGTAGTCTATTTGTCAAACGGTGCGTACTTTGTTTTACTTCACTTCCGCTTTACTTGTTGACTGATGTAGTAAATAATAGCAATGCGTAAAAGTAACGATGCTGGTCCTCTTCGGAATTTGGCGTATATGTGCTTGACTTTTTTACTAATCGTGTGCTATGTTTTCTAATGGCCAATTCACACCTAGTCTACGGCGCGATTCAACTGAAAAGTTGAGTTCAATTGAGTTGCGTCGGCGTCCTAGGTGTGAACTGGCCATAACAAGCGTACAGCAACATATTATCACAGTGCAGCACGGTAGTGCTGACATGGTTGTAAGGGCGATGAACGTTAAGTATAGGAAATGGCGTTTGGGGGGGTCCTGTGACTCCGAAAACTTGGCATCAGTGATCACATCGCCCACCCGACCCCACATGCAAAATTTGGTTACAATCGGTTCAAAGGAGGCGTGGTGCGCATGCGCGAAATTCGCCGTTAGGCGTCTATTTTTTTCCTTGCCACGGCTACCGGTCCGCACGTTAAATCGACAAACGCCGCTAATGGCTCAAACGAAGCGTCCTGAGGCCGGACACATTCCTTATATGATTTCAATTAAAATTTTTAAAATTTACCCTTTTTATGCCTCAATTTTTAAAAATTTGCATTACGGCCTATGGGGACTTCAAAGCGGTATAACTCGGTCCCCGTGAAAGATAATTGCACGCTGTTTGCACCTACCCCCTATTTTCGGGCTCGTGCTATCCGATGGTGTCATCTAAGTGTACCCTCTAACGACCCCTGTTGCCATAGCAACCATTTAAAAGTTGCAAAATCTTGCGTTACAGCCAATGGAAATTTCAAAAGCGGTATAACTTGGTCATCGTGAAAGATAATTGCGCGCTGTTTGCGCCTACCCCCTATACTTTCGGGCCCGGGCTTTCCGACGGTGTCATTTAGATTTTTCCCATGCCGATCCCCCCGTCGCCATGGCAACAAATTTTAGGACAAAATTGACCATAACTCGGCGCCCTTAAAAGATAATTGCGCGCTGTTTGCACCTACCCGTTATTTTCGGGCCCGGGCTATCCGATGATGTCATTTAAATTTGTCCCATGACGACCCCTGTTGCCATAGCAACTAACCGTCTTTACTCAAAGACAAAATTGGCTGCAGCAGACATTGTTACATCACACATAATTTTACCTTGCACCAACTTCCTGTACCCGCCCGGGGGTATTCTGAAAACAATAAATAAATTTATTGTCATAAAATCAAATACCAAAAATTTGGACAAAATTCGACTAAAAACAGCAAAAATCAGAGCAAAAAACTTCAACAGTTTACAAAGCTATGTAAGGGCGATATAAGTCAAAACTCGAAAACAGCAAAAATGGTTTTGGGACAATATTATCCCGTGTTGAATTCCAAACTGGCCCTTACAAGACCAGCCATTCTAAATACTTGAAATAAAAATAGCCTACAAAAACGGAAGTCGCAAGCCGAAACAATGTAGTACACCAGTCCGTGCTGACACCACGTATTGCAGTGAATGCTAATGCCCATGGTAGAAAGACACGTCCAGGCATGTCTGAATTTTAGTCTATCGTTCTGTCTGCGCGTGCGTGCAGTGGCGTGACGTCATAGTGACAATGACGTCAGTAGGCCAGCAGCAGATTATTCATTGCCTGTGACGTCACCTTCTGCAACGCTGGCAGCGTGCCAGTAACAGAAAATTATAGCTATACAATTTATAGGCCGTTACTGTTAAGAAAGAAAAGAAATGAATTATTTTTATCTTAACTTTAAAATTCACTGTGCGTTAAATTACATTGAGTTAAAACTTGCATAACGGATATAGGCCTACGCATTCTCACAAGCGGCTTTCACAGTTTACAATGCTATGTAAGGGCGATATGAGTCAATACTCGAAAACAGCTTTCACTTAGCTTAGCTTGGCACCTAGTAAAAGCATCTACAACGAAATTTTGTTTTGGATATAGGCCTACAGTAATATTTTTCAAGTATTTAGAGTGGCTAGTCTAGTAAGGGCCAGTGTGGAATTTAACACGCGATAATATCGCCCCAAAACCATTTTTGCTGTTCTTGAGTTTTGACTCATATCGTCCTTACATGGCTTTGCAAACTGTTGAAGTTTTTTGCTCTGATATGACTTCAGTTTCACGAATATTGACGACCGATCAACGACCTCAGTAACTGTAGTATTTCAAATGACCATATTTCCGATTCACTTTTTGCTTGGTTTTATGATAGGATTTTCGGGAACGACCTGGCATGTGCTTATGTGTGTTAATCAGTCACAAGCACAACTCAGCCCAGAGTTGTCCATGGGTCCATTTCAATGACCCAGACCCAACACAACCTACCAAATAACTGACCCAACCCAACCCATGCCGAAACCTAACCCTCATACAACGAACAACAGTGAGCCAGGCGTAAAAAGATAAGCTGATGCACATCATCACCATAGACAGCATCATCATGTAACCTCCGTCTTCAAGCCATGCGTGCAACCCCGAACGAATAAGTTACATACATATGTAGTTATGTACACGACGTTAATTGATGATTTGCCATTTCAGACCCATGACGCAACCCAACCCACTAAAAACAAAAATTCTCGACCCACTACTAACCCAATCCAACCCAACCTATGGGTCAGCCCAACCCATGGACAGCTCTCACTCAGCCTGGCCATCCGTCCGTGACTCCGTGACGGTGTGCGTGTGTGCAGTCGTTGTAGTGGTGACACAGAGCGTACAAAGGGTGATATCGGTGTTCGAAGCGAAGCTGCAGTTGCCCGAGTCAGTTGCTAAGCGTCTGGTGTTAATTACGGTCAATTTCCATATACGTATGTGTCTGAAACAGTGAACGAAATCGTCACGTTATAACTTTTGTTTACTGAATTGTCGGCGTTACGTAAAAGGCAACAGCGGTTGCAGAAACGTCAACAGTGCAGTAAACTGAAGTTTAATTGGATGCTTTTCATACGTTTTTGACCTTGTATAACGGGCTGTCCGTAGTTAACTGTAGCGACATACACAATACTAGATAATCAAGCCTTGTTCAATGCTAATTACTGTCCGCGGGCTATGGCTGTGCAACATGTTGTGAATCGGGGGAGATAATGTCCGTGGATGATTATGTTCCCGGGAGGGGGCGCTTTGCCCGAGAGATTTTGTCCGTGTTAACCAACGCAGAGCATTGTGTCCTAGAGATTTTGTGCGGGGGGATTATATCCAAAGCTTATGTTTGGGGACTATGTCTGAGAGGATTTTGCTACGTGTAATCTTTCCTGAAATTTTCAGGCAAATCCGTGACTTTTTTCTGCAGTGTTGCTAACAGAGTTTTTCGTTCTATCTCGCAGTGATGAAAAATCCGAAAATCGGGTCCTGTGACTTTGACCTTCGACATATGTTGCTTTGAAATTCAGCAGAATTTTGGATGATTCTCATGACCAGTTTAATAACTGGAGAAGAGTAATACATGTATTAGGGGTGGATTAATACTAAACGAATTTCTATACTTTCTTGGCAGCTTTGCAGTAAGAGTTGTTAAACCGCACCCGGCCTGCTCGCATTGGCACTGTTTTCTCAACTTTCGGCTGCAGTCGTGCGTCAAAAGCCGGTTATGTCATCCAAGATCAATGCCAAGACACTAAAGGATCTGTCTTTAGACTGTATGGAAGTAAGACACTGTCTTAATCTTTAACATTCTTGGATAAAGCAAACGATGGTGTAGTCTACACGGTTTGAGCATGGTTTAAGTACGATAAAACACTGTCTGGAGTTACTGCGTACTCGCTTACCCACTGCTACAGCGATTTAGCATTATTATTGTACTAAGTGAATTGACCACGTTGCTGTTGTTGTCCTTGTCCGTAGCAACTACGCCTGAATTGCTTTTGTACAACGTGTCATCGCCTACAAGACTCCGAAAAGCTATGAACGGTGCTCTAGCTATCAACTCGTACTACGATATATCGGAATCACACTGGCAGCAATTTTCAAAAGATGTGCTCTCGGCGTTCAAACAACCAATCTTCGGTGCTCTTCTACGTGTCCGCCATCAAAAACAGGTTATGACATTTGTTTATTATTAGGCAGAATCGCTCGCTGTTGCGGCGCAACCGATTCCGCCTCTGCCTACACATTTTTTCGTAGGGTGGTCTGTCCGTCTGTTTGTCTGTCGTCCGTCTGTCACATTCGAATTTCAATACTTGCAGTTTACTTAAACCGTACTTAAACCGTTCGACCGATTTGGGGGTCATACCCCTACCCCAGCCAAAAGGTGCAGTTGCGTTCTACAAATATATTGCTACGAAATACACTAAGGATCAGTGTGTTTTGACTGTGTGAATGGTGGCTGCAATTGCGGGTGCCCGACTTCATTGAACTCAAAAACTCACTGCCAAAAAGTCCAGATTTAAATTCTGTGAATTATTCGGTGTGGAGGCATTGCAACAGATAGCATGGTCACAGAATTTCAGAAACTGACCAGCTAAAACGTGTGCTAATCGAATGCTGGGCTCAGCTGATCCTGAACACATTGACTCCAGCGATCGATCAGCTGCCTAAAAGGACTGATCACGGTTATGAATGCAAAAGCTGGGCAACTGTTTATGTCGAATTTCATTTAAACTCAACGTATGTGTTAATGATTGTTGATATTTTACTGTATGCTGAATGAAAATCAACTTAGGTTCATGTGTTACTGCCAATTTAGCATGATTTTAGGGTTGGGGCAGATTTGTGTAAATCAGGCAAAGAATATTTAAATGCTGAGACATGCAAGGTGTACACTTCTTCTGTACACAATTTCGAAACTGTTGGCATATTACACACCTTTCCATCAATAAACGTCGCTAAGTTATAAAAGCTCAAATATCCATGTTAAATCCATGTGTGACAGTGAAATTTGGCAGAATTTCGGGGGTGTCGAATATTTATGCACATTAGGCAAAGAATATTTAAATGCTTCATTATGCAAATTTTTCATTTATTCTTTACAGCATTTTGAAACTTTTGACATATCACAGGTCTTTCTACCACTAACCATCGCTAAGTGATCAATGCTCAAACAGGTCCGGGTTTTTTGGCCAACCCTGTATTTTTAAACGATATATATCTTGTTCTCTAATTTCACGTCCGTCAGTTTCATGTTCGGCATTTTCAGTAAACCCATTTTGAGCACCTGTATAAGCTCGTCTGTCCGAAAAAGCAGCTGTCTATCGGAAAATTGCAACTTTCTGTTTCGCTTACTTTTTTGACACAATACGCCGCTGGCTGCAGCTGCTGCTGCTACTGCTGCTGTTGATGATGATGTTGTCTGTCTGCAGGTGACATATGATGAGGCTTACCTGTATGACGCCACCGCGGTGATGATTCAGCTGCAGGGTTTCGAGTCACGCGTCAACAGAGATTATTTATATGAGCATATACACAATTTCAACTTCACGGGTAAGCTACAGCTAACAGCTGTTGTGTGCACTGTTTACACGTGATGCAAAAACTGCAGAAATGCAGTGATACCATAAAAGACATGGTAAATGTCAGCGAGAAGCGGACTAGTTGAATCCAAACTCTGATGTACTTCTAGTAACGGCTTGTAATACTGAGCTTATTCTTTGTCGTTAAACCCTAGGCTGCCTCTGTTTTCCCTTATGTTGATTATCACTTTTCACGTGTCAGTAGAACCATGGTCGTATAGGATATCAGATGCTTTTTTTTCTGCATGAGCATCATATTGCATTAGAGGGCATTTGACGTAACGATAACGAGTCAATAGGAAATGTTAAAAGGGTTTGAACAGTGTATATTTCTGGTGTTTTGCTGTTTGTATGGCATTATACTGACGTAGGCTTACTTGAATAAATGACGTCACTTTTTAGCCTATTTGGTATGTTTGGTGTAGACTAGTTTCATCATTGCCAAGCCTCGCGTTAGGCCCGGATAAGCCTAAATTCCATTATGCCGACTTCCCCGTGACATCCACGACAATCTCGCACGTAACGTCCCCGCGATTAAACACGTGAAAGTCGTCGATTTCACGGTTTTTTAAAGTGACAAGTCTGCCACGTGCCAAAGACCGTTTGCCTTGAAGTGTCGTGCTCGTTCCTAAGTTTTATTATGAAACGACGTAAACGAGCTCGTCGCGGATTTTGTCAGAAGATTTTTTGCAAACCATTTCGACATGTCGAGGTGCTATAAAATCCCAAATCTTTTCTGTGATATCCCCGTTTTATGGTTTATACGTCCCCCACTTTTCCGTGACACCAGCCCGGGACATCACGAGAAATTCCCGTGGCACGAGTCACGGAGATGTCACTGGTAAGTCGATATTTATGAAATTGTGCTAGCCGTGCATGTTAGCGATGACACTAATGTGCAGTGGCGTAGCCAAGGGGGGGTAGGGGGCTCAGCCCCAATTCTCCAGACAAAACTAAGCATAAGTTTAAACTGCACGAAGTTTGCCACTTTGATCAGTTATTTTCGAGAAAATAATTAAAATTGTTGCCATCAGATCTCATTTTTTAAAACTAAAATGGACCAAATTCGATTTCGGCTGGGGTTCCGCCCTTGACCCCGCTGTGGGAGCTCACAGGGCTCTCCCAGACCCCTAGCTGGATTTTAGAGGGTCCTACTTCTAAGGGAAGGGGGGAAGGAGAGGACAGGGGAAGAAAGGGAAGGGTAAAAGGGGAGGGAAAGACAGGGAGGCAAAAGGGGGAAGGGAAGGGAGACAAGGCCCCCCAATTGAGATTTCTGGCTACGCCACTGTCTGTGTGCGTGTTGGAGCGTGCAGGTTTGGCGGGAAACTTCAGCGTCGACAGAATCAACGGCCGCACCAGCAGTTACGTGCTGTGCATTATACAGAAGTCCGGCATGCTGCCGATTGGCGTCTACGACTTTTACGCTGATCGCGTGATGATGTATAAAGGACTGAACTATAGGTGGGCAGATGGCTCCACTAAAACACCGATCAATAGTCCTCAATGCCAACCGCATAACAACTTCTGCAACTTGCCGCGTACGTTCACATACTGCTTAAACGTTTAAAGCTAAAAAAAATTTCATAGGCAGGTTGTTTTGGTCAGCATATTTCCAGCCATTTTGGCGCAGTTCACACTTGAAATGTGCGCTGCAACCGAAAATCGCAAAAACCTCTAAAGATCTCTATTTTGGGCGTTCAGGGTCATTCAAGGTCATCGATCATGAGCTAAAAAGCTCGTGTGACGTGTATATTCACATAGGCTAAACAGTGGTGTATTTCTCCGTGACTCGAGCGGCAAAAAATATGTCGCTTCTGCGAGACGTCAAAAAGCCAAAAAGCTTTCAGCTTAAAGAGGGGGGCTTTGCCTTATGACCTCTTTTCTCAACGAAGAGCTCTGCTTCTGGAGCCTACTATGAGCACTTGTTTTCGCCGTGTCAGCATCTAGTAAAAATCTACATCTCATGTCGTACACAAATAATCTTTTATCTTCGATGTATGCTGCCGTAGCTGTTATTTTCTGCGTTTGCAAAATAAGAAAATGGCTCTCGGTTAAGTGACGACCCCCTGGCTAGAAGCGCTGTTCTGGACTTTGCTGCGGGTTTTGCCCCGAGGCTCCTGTTATAGGTTCGCACGCGCCATGGGACCCTTTGCCTTCATTGATAAATCCTGCCTATGCAATTGCTAAATACCGTAGTTATCCGACTGTATGTGAGCGTGTATGCGCATGTATGCCCGCACGTGTAAAAATAAGCTTACTTTTAGTATATAATTTTCGTTTAAATACAGTTATTTCTTCATCTGCTTTTTCTTAAAGGGAAACTATCATGAAAAATCGTATTTTAAGTGAACGCAAAAACTAAAATAATAGGGTATCTATTTTCATTTGTAGCAAAAAGCGCACGCATATCATGTGTAAAGTTCGCCGGTCCCCTCGCCCCTGCTACTGCTTCTACTACTGCTTCTACGCTCCGTGCATCTGCTGACGGGGCACCAGTCACTTCCGGTTCCCGATTATCTGACATGGCTC
>Ga0209367_1010614_pt1 | contig 12326 bp, 6 predicted proteins | sample WorMetLIZISLAND2_FD_187412 | JGI IMG/M metagenome (GOLD analysis project Ga0209367, IMG submission 187412) | Marine gutless worms symbiont microbial communities from Max Planck institute for Marine Microbiology, Germany - Olavius geniculatus... ... | reverse complement strand
CTAGCGCGTGTAAAAATTTGGGGGCGCAGCACCCCCTAGGGGCCGAAATATGTTCTTCCGAAAAATGCACTTTGGGTGGGTACGATTCAACATCGAGATCTCCAAGGTCACTGGACCAAACTTCACTGTTCTTGTTTCGCCGAACGCAGGACGAATCGCCATAGAGGAATGACTATCCGATTTTGAATATCTTCATCCGTTTCGGAGATATTCGCCGCCGAACTTCGAAGTCGTCTGAAATTGGGCCAAATTTTGCATGTTTTTCGCCCCCGAAATTTTTTTGGGGTGTGCCCCCCCAAAATTTGGACCGGCATTATAAAATAGGGCCTAGTACTGACCATCGTGCAAAATTTCACGCCGATCGGCCCACGCATCTCGGAGATCTCGCGTCGGAAGAAAAAATAAAAACATCTGCAGTAAAACAGAAGTCCTTTCGAAAACTATCGTTTTCGGGCGGACTAATTAAACGAAATTAAACGCTGCCTCGTTTCAGTTAACTGAAATGACCAAGTTCAGTAACAGGAAGATGCGTATACACTAGCAGCTAACTTGGCAAGTTTATCTTGGCGAGAAAAACGTGAAATGTAACTTTTCGATACTGGTAAGTGGCTCTTTTTGTAGTGGGTTACTAACTGATGGAACAACGTTAACTTTATAAGATCCGCAGGACCCGTGGCGTTTGCTGCTTTTGTCGCTACATTAATCCGGCGCTGAACATAGCTAACGTCAGCTAATATTGTTCTAGAGTTCGATTACTTTCAGCCAAGTGGCTTTACGTTACACAAGATTTCCTCTAATCAGCGTCGGGTCAGGGAGCTGCATCAGTTACAGACGCTGCGGCGGCGGCGGCGGAGGCGATGATACGAGTGTGACGTCGTCTCGCCAGTTCAATAACATCGTCTTCGCGTGAAGCTATAGCCAGAACTGTGCAGAAAACCGCCGCACGAACTTGCACCTCGAATTTTTTAAAAACTTGTAATAACTTTGTCAGCGGATGTATTACTGTATTCCATGCGTGATGAAGTTTAGTGCATATTTCGATATCTTAACGTTATTGAGTCGGTTAGTAACCGATACTCGATTTACTCGTGTATTGCGTTATTTTCGGCCCTCTTAGCTGCGTAGAAAATGTAGTAAGTAATACGTCAAAAACGGCTACAAACAGGCGTGCAAGTAATGGGCATTTGATTTGATTCATGTTTGTACCATCCCTTCGCTTGACGCTAAGTTCTAGGAACCACCCATCACACGTTTCTACTGTGTGGGCGGTCGAAAAACTATAAGTTAGGTGAACGACGACGCCAAAGTGAGAGTGCACGAATTGATGCGACGTCATCATTCTAATGCGGCCGTTATGTCGTGGCTAACGATGACTGTTGGTCAGACCTCCAGCGCTTTATGGCTTATTATACCCGCGACGAGTAGCGCTATATTGATCTACGCCTGTTCTTTGCCATTTTCTGCCATGCCACTATACCGCTATAATACATCGGATCTTGCACGGCTTTGTCCCTGTGACGGCCCCACATCCCCTAGTATTGCAGAGTTGAGAATAAGTCTACTCTAACTCGCAATGTTTTGGCCGCGGGTTGAGCTAGGTCACTCACGGGCAGGTGTTAAATTGTGGTTACATTATTCATAATTATTTTGTAAAACAAAAATAACGTTCGCTAAAGTCCTCTGCAAATATTTTTTGTTCTACATGACCTGTGGCCCAAAGTCAACTTTTTTCATTTGTTGTGATTTGTCGTACAAGACGAAAGCCAATCGAAGAGATGGAGAGACTGCGTTGAAGTAGATTTTAAAACTTCGGGATAACATGGAATGCAAAGAACGACACTGAGCGACATTTGCACTGTTTGAGGGACTGAAAGCAGCTGGCTGACCTTATTGTACAGCAGAATCGGTCGCAACTCGAAGCAAGTGGAGACTGGGCCACCCTGTATATGTCGGGTGACGTTGACGTCGTCGTGGCGAACGTTACAGCACTGAGCAGGTAGTAGATCAGAGCGTCGCCGCAAACCGACGCCGCAGCATGCAGACAGAGAGAGCTCAATGCGTTGTAGTTGGCTGCAGCTCGTGCTCCGTCGTCGACTGGGAGTCGTTAACTGTCTTCCCGCTCGTTTACATCTGATCCTCCGGTTTGTCGTCTCGTCCGTAGCCGACGCGTCGTCACGACGAGGCTAAAGCAGGGTTTCCATCCAATGCAACGTACGCAACGCAAGAATAGACGTCGCTTCTTGACTCGCGGTCTTTGCCGTTGCATTGTTTGCGCCAGCTGCGTTCGTTGCGTCAAAAAGTACGTTGCGTTAGATGGACACCGGGTTTAACCTGGTCACGCGATGTACAACCCAACATTGACGACTTTCGACAGCCGGACGCAGTGGTGTCAGACCATCGTTACTCTGATCGGGACTTTTGGTGAGCTTACTCAAAGCTATGAAGTTGCCATGGGCAAGGCTGGCGAGCAACGCGAGCGGGGCAGAGCAGCATGACAATTACTCGTGACAACGTAACGTTCGTGACAAGCTGGCGAAAGAAGAAGCGAGGAGTAACAGTTAAAAATGTGGATTGTTGTGACTGATTGCCATCTACGGAAAGCATAATGTTCTGCGTGACATGCAACACACAGTTCAGTAATCAGTGTTGTGTTAGTTCAGTGATCCCCGATACACGTAGGCTAGTGTCCTGCGAAAAATAAGTTACGAATTTAAATATCCATTAATTTCAGTTTTACTGACTATATAAACCAGTTAGCGATGAGCCTATTGTGGTCAACAAATACAGTTAATTTTCGTTAAGTGTCGTGCCACTCTGACTCGCTTTAGTGCTCCCATACTGGCATTAAAGAGACGCACTTATTTGATTTCCCCCAACAGTTTAAAGCACTCTGCACTCATTCACCCTTCTGCTGGCTTGTTTGCTGCTTGACGTACCCAGGGGCGCGTTAAGTAACTTAACGCACTCTAGACGTTTCGTGGCAGAAATAAAAGAAAGGCACCACAGAGTGCCGATAGTGGGCGCCAGATAGGTCGGCAGTGCGATATGACGACGTATTCGGCGTTTTACTAGCACCTTCCGGTCACGCATGCGCACTCGTCTGTCCAGCTGCGCACGTGATTGCTAGCGCTGATGACGTAATATGTACAAGTCGTCGTAACTACAGTGAATGTCTTTTACTTCACTTCTCTACAAATATACGTGGCTCTAACACATTCAATCAATCAAAACGCGTTTTATAGCGCCATATGTCGCAGACTAATCGCCAGGCTGGATTCAAGCACGCTGAGGTCCTAGACAGCTGTCAGTAATGTAGGCCTCCTACCTCGGAATACTACAAGTAAAAAAGTGACAACGAGACATATTTACAGTCTCTGGTAAATGTTGCAAGAAAAACACACGAATAAGATCAGGAAAGACTATATTCTACGAAAAAAAATCTAGTCGGTTTTGCGTGAGTATTGCCCGTCAAATGTTGAACTTTAGGCCTATAATGGGATTTTATTGACATCACTTTCGTTAAAACTTTGAGGATTAAAATGTTATTACTTGCTAAACATTATTAACGATTAATCGCGTGATTAATCGTTACTCTCCGCAGCTTCAGTTAAACTGTTTTATATGTACGTTGCGAACTATTATATAGTTTTTAAAAAATCCTGTTATTACGAAACCTTTTTAACAGATAATGTGTACACTGCATTGAATATCTTGCATTTTTGTTTTACTTTGTTTTTTTACATTTTACTAACTGTATACAAGAGACTGCTTGAGTCTTACAATGAACGCTATTGTGACCAAAGCATTGGTTGGCGTGACAAAGATCAAAGCTATTCGCCACCGCAGTCGTTACTTCGTACTCATAGGACAGGTTTGTTTGATGCAGTCGCTGAAAAGTTCTCCAAAGCGCAGCGAACTTCAAAACTGATCCCTTAATGTAGGCCTTATACGGTTGCCGTTGTCAGTGAAATATTTCGTCGACAGCGCAGTCTTGATCGCGCATTGCGTCGCAGTAGGCGCCTCGTCGTTTATACACACCAAGGTGACGAGATCCATAAAAACATGACAGCTTTCTTTCATACATGTGCTGGAAAAAGATACTGCCGCTAAAAACAAGTTGCTACAGCAGCCATTTTTAGCGCACGAAGCAAACAAAAATTTTATAAATAAAAAAGTTAAAAGCACTTACAAAGCACTTACAAAGTCAAAAACAGAGCGTTTGACAAAAAGTAACTAAGCATGTTCTGTGTAAAGAACGCAAGTGTCACGAGTAGAGTTTATGAATGGCTGAAGTTCATAAAGAGATGGATAAATTGTGTTAGACAAGATCTTGAAAGTGCTGCTGTGTTCAAGCTCGGGGGCAAACGCCAGGAAGCGTGACATTGCAGAAGACCGAGAACAATGGAAAAAGTTGGTAGTGGTCTCTATGGCTGAAATGTAGATATAAATGATGAACTTCACTTGATTTGATTGATAAAAAGTACGGAGTTAATATTTTTGTTCGAATATGCCTAACTAGCTCAGTAGTAATTGTTTGCATTTTGCACGCTGAAAAACAAACGCTTAATTCAGTTCTCTCGCTGTTTTAATGTTTTTAATGTTTTGTACTTTATCCGAGGGACTGACGTTTATGTTACTCACGCGAAAGGTTTGTTACAATGAAAGCGACGAAGCGAACCAACTGACAACTCGGTGTTGCTGCTAGTCAGTCATTCAACGGTCATGCATAATACATCATGTGTCGCCAAGTGTAAAAAGAGTCGGCAGCGACGTCGTCGTTCGTTGGTCGACGTAAGAGAGAGAATGAAGTCGTATCACTTGCGTCGCTGTAGCTTGATCCTGTGCAGTCGTAATCCCCGCCAATCGACAGCAGCTGGTGTACGCACGCTGATACGACGCCGCACTGCGCCTAATCTGGCTTATATACTGCACTATACGCTGCATTTCGACCTCCCACTGCAGTAGTCCACAGTCTCCGTGTGTTCGTATATACGTCCGCAGTCAATTTACTGGCGTCGTCGCCCACCGGCGAAAATCGATGACTAGCCCCGCGTCCGTGCGTATATACAGGTCGTCCAGGAACGCTTGACTGAGTCACACTGCATTACTACGTCTTCGCTGACTTAATCGTTGCGACTAGCCGACCGTACAAGAGACGGCACAGCCGATCGCCTGTGTCTAATTCCGGCGTTTAACTGAACACGGCTGTTTTTTTTCTCCGTGTGCATAAGTAAGCTGCATAACAACTTGAATTATTCCGGGAAACATCTGGTGCAGTGTAGACGTTCGCCAACACCAGGCTCCTCGTGATCGACAATATACGAGTCTACATGACGCATATTATATTATTCAGGCCTAACGACAGAGAGATAAAAATATGCGATAATGTGACAAAATGCAAGTAAAAACACTGCCATCTAGCCAGTTTTATCTTTTATTAAAACGCACTTGCTATATAGAAGAATGTTACCCACGTACTTCGCACAGTATAAATAGACCTCAAAAACTAGATAAGCCGGGCTTACGCAACTAGCAATTCAACTAGAGGCCTCCACATATTCATGAAAACACGCAAGGAAAGCCTGTTTTTGTTCTTCAAAAGACGTTTTTATTGTTTACAGATATATATTGCAAATTCCGGCAGTATACACGAATTGGCTCGGGTATGTGACAGTGTGAGACAGAAGAAGCATAATGGCCTATATTAATACAATGTAAAGTGGCCCTATGCGGTGTGATAATATGAACGGATACGAGATACATCATTTCTATATGAAGGTGATTATCGTCTTTTGAGTGCGAAAAGTGGAAACGGCTGCGTAACGCGTCCTTGGAGGCAGTGTAATAAACGGACGGTTATGACAGGCCCGTGTCGGGCAGCTGTAAACCGTAAGCTGCTGACCTTCGCAACACATCGCATGCGCGTCTTTGCGGCCGGAAGAGTGTCGAACTATGCCAACGGGACTCCGAAACATGACCGTTGGCGTGCAATAACGGCGCGTCAGTGGACGCTCGGGCGGCATCAGCGGTCGACTAAATTTCCGCCAATGTCTTCGTTAATGTCAGCTTGCACGTCGCACTATTTTGCGACAATGTAATAACGGTTGTTATTATATCATAATTCATCATACGTCGAAACGTCGTGGTCTAATGTCATTGAACTCACAATTAAACTACGGAGGTTCGTAGTCACCGAAATAAAGCTCTGTTGGTCATACGGATGTATTGACATGACAGTTATACAGACAAAAAGAAATCAATCAATGAATCGATCGATCAACCGACCACAATTGCTGAATCAGGCTTTATTGCATGAAATTTGGACTAAGGTTATTTAACAGAAGCTGATATTGTCAGATTTGTCATGTCTCCAGTCGAAGACTAGGGCTACCGGCTACGTACCCAACAGGCTGTCTGCAAACTGCGAGCACTCCACTCCATGCAGAGCAACTGATAAAATCGAAGCTGAAATTGCGAGTTTTGTGACTTCATCAGTCGCCATTGTGCATTCAACGGCCAGTCGTATTGAGTGTGGGTGTAGAGTAAGCATTGGTTACGTAGCTGAGCTATTCAGACAAAGTTATAGCAGCAGGTCGAGGTAAGGATTCTAGCTTCCTTGCTGCTGCAGTCAGCGTATCGATGCGCATCTCGGGCTCACTGGCTGCAAACGACCGTTTCGCTGTCAAAGCCTGATGAGTTGATTTGCTCAAGTATATGCTAGTACTCGACGACTACTCGTGCCAATACTCTGATTAGCCTCACTGCGATCTATCACTATAGCCATTGTTATGTGTGACAGCAAGAGAACACTTCACTGTCCTTTGCTACCAATACGAATTGTATGACATTATAGTGCCAACGTGACACTTTTGTTCTGTAGCTGCACCACACAGTGTTAGATCAGGAAATACCGAAAGTGATCTAGTCACAATATATTCGCCAATATATACATCAAATTTAAAAACACCTTTAGAACATATTTGTTATAACATAATTTTAAGCGGATAACACATCAATGGCTATTGAACAGTGGGCTCGCCTTTCTTGCTTAGTGGTCTGTTCGTCAAAAACTAAAATATGTCAGTTTAGTTCAATTCAGTTAGGTTACGTCGCTCTGTACGCGCCTTTACTTAGCGCCGAGTGATAACGCGTTAATATTTAAATGGTGTTAGAAATCCACGAATTTTGAAATCACAGTCTTGGATATAGCAACAGAAACTGAAATAAACGCGACAAGGCTACTGCGTTGCAACTAAGCGACTTTTCTGAGCTGATTTTATTACAACCGTTGCCAGTGATTTGCAATAATGTGTCGTGGATAATGAACAATAATTGATGGATGTGAAACAAAGCATATTCAAATATTCGCTAGTTTTTGTAAAATTGCTTTAAAATATATAGTAAAATTATTAGCAAAAGTTGGCTGTGGTCTGGTGCGGGTAAAAATGTTGCATTTTAACCAAAAACGTAATTGCACCGAGATGTTATTAATAACTTTAGCGATCTAGCTACGATGTTGCAATGATATTTACACGTGAATAAAACGAACGTCATTAGAAGTAATCGGTGTGAAGTGAGCATTTAAAAAACTGCTATACAATTATTTAAAAATGTTGTCTTGACGTATGCACGTTTTCGAAAAAAATTAGCCCAAAAATCGGGACGTAGAATGTTGCAGCAAACGACAGTACATTGTCGTTTGTAACCACCTTCAAGCTAGCGATGATCATCTTCAAGTGCCTCCATGGTCTGGCGCCGTCATACTTAGCAGATGTGTGTACCCCGGTCTCGTCTGTCGTCGGCAGGTGGCAGCTGCGGTCAGCTAACAACGGGGCACTCGTCGTGTCGTGCACAAGGACCACGATCGGTCGGAGGAACTTTGCCGTGGCTGGCCCGGCCACATGGAACAGCCTCCCCGTTGACCTGCGGACTTCATCACTGTTTAAAACCCACTTATTTGGCTGCGAGCGCTCTCGAGGTCTTCTCTAATTGGGCGTTATATAAATTGACATATTCATTCATTCATTCATTCATGCTGCGTATCCGACACTTGCGAGAGTGATGAGTTAAATCCGTTATTCGGATGAAGAGCAGCATTACAGCAGCTGCTGAGACGTAAACGCACATATACGCAGTTCACGTACGTCGTGTGGCGTCGAGAAGTGGAATGAATTTACGGCGAATGACTTCACTCACAAGCGTGCGGTGCGGCCGTTTCAATCTGATGCTGGTCGCTGCAGTGCACATCTGTGCACCACTCTGAAGACGACGCGGCAAAGTGCGACTGCAACGCTCGGTCAACAGCTGGTCCGACGCAGATTGCCAATAAGAATGTTAGGTCAGAGACTGACCGCTATAGTTTCGAGCAGCGACATGGTGCCATAGATTATACAAGCAGACTTACGGAGGCTTGGTGTGGGGTCGCTCACCTCCCGGCGTTGTTCTATTGGTTCAATTAAATAAACAGTAAAATAAACTGTCGCAATGGCCGTGCTATAACGACAGCACCATAAACGTTTTTCTCACTTAATGCTTATTATTACGTTAACATCTTTATTCTTTCACATTTGTTTGCAGACATATAAGCTTCTACGAGTACACGTTGCTTGGCAGTATTTTTTGAGAATTACTTTTCTTTGATTCTTATATTGCTAGAAATATATCTAACATATTTTAGCGATATCATTTTTAGCTTTACGTCTTGTACACCATTTTTTGTCACTAGGCCTAAAATTATTCGCATGCAGTAGGTTAAAAATTGTGTGCTCTTGATTTTTTCGTAAGCGTTTTGATTTATTCAGCGACATAATTTTCTGCTCTTTGTCTTGTACAGTATTTTAGTCACTGTTATTTGCATGCAGTAGGTCTAATAGCTATGTGTTCCCGATTTGCTTTGTGACATAGGGTTTATGTCGACATGGATGCTTTGATTTATTGATAAATTTAAACGTGCAGTTTGTATAATTTGTAGCGCACGCGTAGGAACCGCATTATCAAAATACGACAGTCAACGGTGTACCTGACAAGACTCGTGTACTTTAATCATATCATTTCTGAGCTTTCTGCATTGCAAGACTTGATAAGTTACGTTATGTCTTAATCCTCGTAAGAGACGAGTCCTAACTTGTCGACAGCGTTGTGCTGCAATGCATATTATGCGTCGTCAAGCGGGCGGCGAAAGACGAGCAAAAGTCAGCGCTACTGCATGCTGATCCGGTCCGACTCGTAGTGGTGTCGCAACAGTGTCACGACACAAAACGATCTCTTGTAGGCGGTGTATGCGAGACCTTTTTAGCCGAAACCGAGACGAGATCGAGATGTTAGTACGTCTTAAAACGGTGTGGAGACCGAGACGTCCAGATCAAGACCGCACTTTTGGTACTTTTTTGTGCTGATGCGCCGCTAAGAATCTGCTCGTAGTGGTGCAGCTGCAAGTCGTCGGTCGGTCAGTCCAATATTCGAGGGGAGGAGCAGGCAGTCAGTGAGACCGGTACCGGAGAGGCAGCTCAAGTGACTCGGAGTGAGCGGCGAATTCGTGCGTGTCCAGCATCAAGCGGCGTGCCCACTGCAATGAACTGCATTGATTTCCATCGATCGTCGTCGGCACCGACCGACCGCGACACGCCCTCCGTCACAATCGCCATCAGCACCGCAGCAGCAGCAGCAGCAGCAGCGCTAACAGTAGCGTTGTGATGACTCGCTTGCGACTACTGCACGTTTGATCTCTGCGCTCACAACATCATTGGAGTCCCCAAAATAATAATAATATAATATAGCGAAGCCTAAAACTCTACTAAATCTACTACCGACACATTCACTCACTCACAACATCATTACTTACATCACGGCAGTCACGCGTCTTCGCTTATCGACGTCAATAAATCAAGAGTTATTGCTGCCACCGAATCCGGATACACCAGGATAGATAGAAGTTCGAGAGGGAATTTTTAGCACTGGTATTACTACACGGCGTTTCATAAAAGGCGCCCTTTTTCTTTCCTTTATAATTCAGTCAAATGACGACCAATTTTCATAAAATTTTTACCAAATGTAGATGAAGAAATATTAACTCAAAATATTATGACAAAATATGGCTGTTTTAAAAAATATTCTTTGCTAACCGTGATGTAACACTGACGTCATAATGTGACCTGAGTACAAGCTTGCCTGTCTCAACTGGTGCTGTCAGTTGCTATTCTGCTTCGATGGTGAACTTTATCTGGTTAACTGATGAAAGATGTTCATCGTATCAGCACTAAGTAATCTATGGGCATGAAATCAGGCATTTTCTGATCCAAAAACTCAACTATCTCGCATGTTGTCTGTGCTGGTGCACTGTCTTGCGGGAAGATGCAAAAGTCAAGCTATCCCAACAAGTGCATGAAAGTTATCGTTTTTGGCTTTTCTGTGGCTGCTATGGTAAAACTTCAACAGCTTGTCGTCAGTGAGCCAGATGAAGTTTACCAGCAACTGTCAGCACCAACTGCGACAAGCATGCTTGTACTCACGGCACATTATGACGTCAGCATTACATCACGATTAGCAAAAAATATTTAATTAACAGCCAGCCACATTTTGTCGAAATATTTTAAATTAGTATTTTTTCGGTTGCATCCGGTAAAAGTTTTGTATAGACTGATCGTCATTTAAGCGGATTATAAAAGAAAGAAAAAGGGCGCCTTTTATGAAACACCGTGTATACTAACAGTTAATTAAAGACTTAAGCAGGCATACTGTTGAATAGTTACTGATAAAAAAAATCTTTAAATCCACGGTTCAATGCTTGCTTAAATATTAAATTTCCAGACGGAAATCGATCCTACAAGCTTTATTATTTGACACTTCGTTTGGGGTCAATAGCCAGCAGCCGCCTATAAAGTGAAATCGTAATTCTGCAAAAGCTGTTCCGCCTAATAATTAATATGATGATGAGCTGGAAAAAAGTAGTCAAGCAACAGCGCTTTGATGACGTTACGTGCAGGTTACTTCCTGGCGATGTTGTCGGAAGGTCAAGTCTACGTGCTAAATGCTGGTGACTCTGCATCTCTGGACTGCATGTTTCACGCTGATGCATACAACTTGTTCGACTACCCGGTACTCTGGCGCAAGACTCAGCGAGACGAGCAAACGCAGGTCGTCTGTGTCGCCTTGCCTTCTTCATTTCTCTATACATCTTAACATCTGCAAGAATAGAAAAAACGTATTCAGACAGTTTAAAAATTTAAAATTTCACCGAAGACAGTTTTTTTATTGTTGGCCGTCTGTGAGAATGAATCGTAGTAAAAAAATCGTGTAAAAGAATTTCTCGACTTAGATCGTATAATCCGGATCCCCTGATCCAGATTCAGTTAGAATGTCATTAAGATCTACTCGATTATATTTTGGGTCACGCCCAAATTAAAAAATGTTTTAAACAACTTCTGATGGGGGCTGCGTTTCGGAATTAGGAACCGAATCTGAGCCGTTAAAAACTTAAAATCAATTGCTTACTGAGTCATGCCAACTTTTTTCCTTGACAAAATTTCACTAGTGCACAGTCCAACTCATACAGTAATTTATTAGGCTTATTGTTTAATGTTTAAAATATTATTGTCGTGATGTCTGGGATGCATTATATTCTACCATGCTGTCGTGACAGGTGAATATTATGAGTAATATCAACGAGCCATTCGTTGATGACGGCGGTCGCTTTGAAGTTGTTTTTATGTCTCTTTCTTCAGCGCGTTATCAACTTCGACTTTCTATACTTGGTTAGTTTACTGGCTTGCTTATCACTGACAACCGTATATTGTGGACCATGAAATTCTGTCTTTCTTCATATTTGCGCGCTTGAACAATAAAGACGCCCACGGTTAACATGTCAAGACTCAAGATATCTTCATGAATAGAGACCAATACTCATTATTTTTAGTAACATTTTCTTGTAATGTTTTTATGGAATAGTACACTGAAGTACTCTGGCTGAGAATGGAGGTTTTCCCAAGGCAGTTGCCCGGCTTGTCCGTGCTTGAACCCCTCTTGAACTCTATGCGCGTACGTAACAAACGCTTACTAAATGCATCGCACGTGCTCTGTAGATGGCATTAAAATGCTGCATACATTGCAACATTTACCGATAATTCAATGATATATAAGTTTATTATTGGCAGTGTTAAAAAAATAACAAACGCAGGCCGTAATAGAGGAACCACAACTGCATTCCACAAGAAATTTGAGCAAAGCTCACGAAACGCGCGAAAGCCTATAGCAGTTCCTGTTCGCAGGTAATCTTAGTCTATCTCCATCCATTTCGTCGTAATTCACTTTTTTGCAGCCAAAAATCGCCA
>Ga0209367_1010610_pt1 | contig 12328 bp, 5 predicted proteins | sample WorMetLIZISLAND2_FD_187412 | JGI IMG/M metagenome (GOLD analysis project Ga0209367, IMG submission 187412) | Marine gutless worms symbiont microbial communities from Max Planck institute for Marine Microbiology, Germany - Olavius geniculatus... ... | reverse complement strand
CTGCACGGACTGACGATCGTACCCACCTTTGTATTTCGTAGTTAATTTTTAGGCTCCCTCGGGAACGGAGTACCGAGGGTAAAAAAAAATAATAATAATAATAATAGTTATAATACAGATATTTGTAAAGCACCATATTGCCATAGCTTCAGAAAAAATGCCTGTTTTCATTTTTGTATAAGTTTCTGGAAAATGTTTAGATTTACACAAAGCTTTCAGCAAATGTTTAAGATGAATTAGGTATTCGGTTGACTTAAAAGTTATGTTTTAGTTGGTCGATTGATCGATGTGCATCGTCATTGTAACTGCACATATATGTTGAAATTTGTGATTGACTTTATTATAATTAGCAAGTATATATTGTTGGTGGCGTGCTTAGCGGTAACGCATTTCATCCAATAATGAAGTTACTCTATGCCGGGCCAGCTTGGTACTGCAATGGCTGACTGCCTGCAGGCAGGTAAATTATCTTGGTATGTAACCAGCTGCCTAGGTCAACTTAACCTTTTATCCCTTCGGGGTAGGTAAATCGAGTACCAGCCTATGTGGCTGGGGATAAGGTGGGGCGCATTCACCTGTGTCTGTGTGATCCCATACGGCAGGTGACGCTCCATAGCTCTGAGATGGGCTTCCCATAAACAGCTATATCACCATTTTCAGCCTGTTTGTGGGTTCATCAGTTTGTTTAAATAAACAGCTAATGATGTGTATTTTCAGTGGCGGAGCATCTTCTAGCCCAGCACAATGCTGTTAAGATGTTACATGGTCGCATTCGCATCATCCTGGACTATATCAAAGCTGTTGAAGCTGGTATGTAGCCTTAGTACACTTTGTGTGTTATTTTCATTCTAGCAAAATATGCTAACAGCTCTGCTGTTGCTGCTAAAGCTACTTTCAGTGTTTAGCTGACTGTACTATCAGTCATGCTCGTGGTACAATGTGTTATCTGTTTGTCTGTCTATAACATTATGTACTGTGGCTAAATGGTACATCTATGGGCTCGGCAATGGTGTCATTAGATAGGACGTATGTAAGTTCCTTTAGTTCATCAGATTGTCAATACACTATGTCTCAAAGAAGTACATGCCACTTTTATTTTTGGAATAACATCATGAAACATTGGCCGATTATGATAATTTTTGGCACGCATCATCAGGAAGAAACTTGACATAAATGACCTTAGTTTTAGTCACCTCACCTTAGTACTGTTGCTACACTACTTTGTGAAATTCATAAGTTGTCGTTTGGCCATTTGCAACAGTGAATTCATACTGGGTAGTGCATGTGTCGGCTCATATACGGCGAGTTTTTTTTGCGATGCTGCATGTTAAAAACTATCAAAATCAGGCAATGTTTCGTGGAGTTATTCCCAAAATAAAAGTGGCACATATTTTTTGAGACATGGTGTAGTAACCGTGCAGCGGTTTGGCCACAATTTGCAATGCAAAGTGTTTATCTGCATCCCTGTTCATGCATAGTTTTTTACTTGTTTGGTATTTAGTGATACTGCATGTACGGCGATCTCAACATTGAACACGTAGATAAAAGATTAAACGTGGCAACAGGCATATGGCAATGGGCAGTATAAGATTGGCCTTCCATGTAGATAACTCAGCTGTTGTTTTTTAGTGTTTAACCAGCCGCATTCTCACTAACAGATATTGTGGGGAAGCTGTGTTGCCAAAAATAATTTTTATAGAAATTTAATTTCAGTATTTTGACCAACCTGTTACCTTACCTGATTTCACCAAATCAATGGCTTACTGTTGAAACTAAACACTGTGGTGATTTTTTCTACTACTGAAAGCCAGCCTACCAAGAATAATATGGAAAATATCTATTAACATTGGGGTTCTCTACCTGTGCTTTTGCTCCAAGTTGCCGGAGTTGTTACCGTTGAAATTCTGTTGCAAGGAAATGTTGACGGAGGTTTTCAGTTGCAATCTTGTTGCAGGAAAGTTACCAAAGAACCACGAGGTGTTGCGTGAAGCCTACAGCCTCTGCCATCGACTTCCCATTATGAACACACCAAAGTTCCGCGAGGAATTTTACAGTGTAATTTATCCATACTATGTTCAGCTTTCTATTCTTATTTTATCTGTGCTTTGCCTGGGATAGTGTTCCCCCTTGGCATTGTGGCAAGAAGGGTAGGGTGGGTATTTGCCCATGCCCTCCTGAATTTTAGCCTGTCAGAAAATTTTTCAATCCATCTGAAATTTTTTTTCTAAAAATACATAACTTGGGGCTGGAAGTTTCCCATCTTAGGGGAAATTGGGCCACTGTTGTAATTTTGAGTACCCGACAGAAATGTGAATTTCGTATTCAAACATTTTAACCTTCTGCTTTCTAGTCTTTTAAACTCACAACACTTCTGTTTTTTTACATTGAACTAGGTTTACATTATTTTTCAACTTTACGTAAATTTGATTACAAATGCTGCTGCTGGTTGTGGAATGTTATGTGCATCATGTATTAAGCTACAGTAAATTTAGTGTTTGCGAACATAGCTAAGCTTGGCAGACTTAGCTTTGTTATACGTAATGAATGTATCTTTTAACTGATTGTGAAAAATAGACCAGTTAATCATTAATTCATAGTGGAGTTGTGTTTTGATTTGAGGCAACTTAGTATCTGTAATTTGCACTGAAAATTTCTACACTTGGTAATTATTGATGTAATTGGTGGTGGTAGTACTTCTAGTTGTTAACTTGTTGTAGTTATTTCTGTTGTAGTAGCAGTTGTAGTGTAGTTGTTGTTTGGTATTTCTGTGTACAGCAATGCAATGATGTGAATTTAATCACATACCTGGGTGCAATTACAAAGGCTTGTAACACAATGAACCAGTTCGTCAACAAGTTTAACCTCGTCTATGATCGACAGAGTTCCGGACGACGAATACGAGGCGTCCTCTTCTGACCGCAAACTCCATGTTTCTCTCGACTGTATTTGTGTTGTTGTTTACCGGTTCATGGTGGAAATTTTTGTATGAAATATCTGCGTTTTTTCTGACCGTAAATCTGCCCTCCAGTGACTTTATAGCAATAGTAATGAACAGCATGTCTGTAGGGCGTACCATGTAAACTTTTAAGCTAATGCTCCATTGCAAAAGTTAAGGGAAGTTTTTCTGCTCTTTGAGGGCGAAGAGTTGAGTGCTGTAATTTAGGATCTGACTTATGGCAGCGTTTGCTGTAGCTTACAAATGAGTTTGCAGGCCCTGTATATTACAAAATTCATGGCAGCTGGGGCTTTACCCTATACTCTGCTGAAAGAGCTAGTTAATGACACTCTGGATTTGCTGGATTTAGGGGAAAGGGCCCAGCAGTTAAATAGGGGCATTGGAGAAGAAAAGGAAAGTGATGATTATATGAGGATAACAAGAGGGGAGGGATAGGAGGAGACTTGCTGTAGGAGCTCAAGGGATGTTCTTTGTATCAAATCACAGGTGCTCTGATTATTTTCCAACTTAACATAACCTATCAGCAACAAGATTTTGGGTGAAAATGCTAAATTTTTTGAAAGAGAAAAATATTCAGTGTTTTCTTTTTGTGCGGCTTTTTTTATTATTTATTAATTACATGTTTTGCTAGGATAGTGTTTGCAGTGAATGTCTGTGAGAAAAATTTGAATCTCTGGTATTTTTCAATATGAGTAGTATTTGAGGTCACGTAGCATTTTTGCGTCATTGTTTGATGAGCGGTGATGAAACTATTCCTAAATGTGCAGTGGTGCATGTGATCTCGATTTCCTTTGCTTCACATTAAGCAGTGAAATTCTGTTGTCAGTTAAGACAACTCAAGAGTCTTTGAGTGTAAATCTCTGATGTTGGTTTATATGAATGTGATACTGGTTGCTGAACTTTATGCATATTGAAGTGATCATCAATCAATGTATGGTGGAATTGTTGGATTAATAAATTCTCAGAATATAAACATGATTGTCTAGTTGTCTACTTTCTGTCTTTCAGGCTGTTTTGGATCTCTCACGTAACTGGTCAGCCACATGGATTCTCTTCCAATCAGCTCGATTGTCTCATTGTGTGTAAGCTATACATGTATTTGATACGGCAAGGAAGCAACGGCCTATCGATTTAATAAAAATTCTATTAATGCAGACAGAATATTGAGTTATATTCTCCCACGGTAGGCCTAGTTTTTATTATTAGTTCACAGACTTAAATTATGAACGTCAAAAACTTCTCGTGTGCAGAACTGCAGAGGAGATGAGTAGATGAAACAATCTGTCTTCCGCTGTTATATTAGGCTACATGATGCAGTAGAGTGTAGAGTTACCGAAATGCGCAGATCACTCCAGTGTGGCGGGTTTGTCTTTGAATCATTAACATTTGTGTGCATCAACAAGGGATCTTTTAACATTGTGGGATTGCAAATCTTGGAATTTTGCCGTGACACTGGATCAACGGTATACATCTAATAGCCCTATCATATGTGATTTTTACAGAGTTGGTTATAGATTTTTTTTAATTTAGCGCTTATGAATTTACATAGTGCCAGACAGAAACAGTATTCTAGAACTGGTCGTATGATTGAGGTATACAGGGTGTGCCAAAAAATGACCCAACTTCTTTTTTGTCAGAACTTCGTCAAATCTTTACCAAATTTGACAATTTTTGGCACAAGGATAGTTAGGACGATAGAAAGATATGTAAGGTAGGCCTACACTCATTGTACACCTCACATAGTTTATGTCGACACACTACCATGTAAAACGCAGATGCTCCAAATTGTTACATTACACGGTGATTATCAGCATCAGATTGCTCACTTTTTATTATCAATTTGCCAGAAAGTGCTATGTGATGTAATAATTTTGTGGTATTAAATATTTTACACTGAAAATAGCAGACAGCATAATAACTGATTGATGAGCTTAAAACACATTTTATCCATGAATGAGTGCTGTGCATTTTGATCAGGCCCGTCGAGAGAGTGGGGTAAAGAAGGGGGTAAGCTACCCCGGGCCTGCGACGTTTGGGGGGCCCGCCGTTGCTCAAAAATATAAAGTACACTAGTATACACCATTTTAAAAAAGAAAAAATCAAGAATTTTCTCTCCAGAGGGGCCCGCGAAAATGTTTCTCCGGGCCCTGCTGTGGTTCTTGACGGGCCTGATTTTGATCAGTTGATGGTTAATGCTGCTGTCAGCCGTGGTGTCACGTCTAAGCCATTGTATACACTTTGAGAATAGTTTCTGATAATTTGGAAGCAATTTCTTACACAAACTTATGAATCACATTTTAGTTTATTGTGTGCTTAATTAAGTTATTAAAACTTTTATGGAGACAACAACTGAGCATTATGCAACAATTTGGAGCATCTGCATTTTACACGGTAGTGCATTGACATGAATTATGTGAGGTGGACAATGAGTATACTTTACATATTTCTATCGTCTTCGCTATCTGTGTGCCAAAAATTATCAAATTTGGTTGAGATTTGATGTAGTTCTGACAAAACAAGTTGGGTCATGTTTTGGCACACACTGTAGTAATATAAGAAATGACCGCTGGATAGTCCTGTTTCAGAAAGTAGAGTCTCAAAAAGTGAACACTTCTTGGAAATTACACTAAGAAAACTTTAGTGTCTGTCCACAAAACGTCCAGAGAAGAAATGGAGGAAATGCATTGCAAGTATTTACCAATTACAGAATGACTTACATCGTTTGCAATTAACTAGAAAATTGTTTGTAATGGGTAGCCGGCAATTAAAGCGGTAAACAACGTCTACAAGCTATAAAGGCTAGCTGATGATAAGCCCACGAGATTTACAGGTATAGGCTTAAGTTCGAGAGATCTTAACAGCTAATTACGAATCACGATCAGCTCTGTTGTACAGTTCTGTCTTCAGTTGACGGCGTCGACGAAGTGATGTGGGTATGTGACGGTACTCGATCTCACGGACTGGATTAATAGTTGATGGAACGAACAGCTCAAGTTCATCAGTGTCTGACATCACCGTCCAGTACATGGCGTGGCTTGATGTGAACAAGTCCTTTATGGCGTTTAGCTGGTAGTCTTCTAACAGTTGTTGTTTACTTAAACTAAAGATATTCTCGTATGTCAGTCCGTGTTGATAGAGGAGCATGTGAAACTGCTTGAGATACTCCTCCTCGAGCCAGACTGGTTGACGACATTTCGGCATGAAGTAAGATGGAACGTAATCTTGTGCCGCGAAACACAGCAAACGTCGTAAGATTTTCCGAACTAAAAGCAGCAGCTCGTCTCCATTAACTTCATCACTGTTACATGATGAACAGTTGCTGAAACCGCCGTCATCAAGACACCACAATAACGCCGTCTTTATCACGTGTGACGAAAACGGGCGCGTAAAAAAGAATTTATAGCTAGACATACATTTGACTACCATGTAAGCAGCTTTGACGACTTGAGGAGATTCACGTATCAGTCTGCTTTCTGCTCGAGCAAATGATATAAATCCCTGTGGCTCTGTCCAGCCGACCCACGGATACTTATTCTGTGGCTGTGTGAACACAATGAGGCATTCGCCTGTCTGACAGAAATCTTGTCTGCGTGCGTCTTCTGGCCACCAGTCGTTGATTTGTAGCGCTGGAACGATGTCAACTGAGACTTTATGCATCACGTGATATCCGTTCACTAGTTTTGTGAAAGCCAGTTGTATTGTCATATGTGGTTTTGTCAACGGTCTGTTTTGTGGTAGGTCTATATCGGTAGGCGAACTTAAGGTGGATATCAAAGTTTCGTCGACTATGAACTCAAATCCAGTGATTTTGGGAGACTCTGACGACGACAAAACACGTTTTACCAGAAATTCAAACTTAAACTTCACTATCCTCGTGTTTAAAGTTCCGTTGTTGTTGAACAGATTTTTATCGTACTCCGATGTTGAAGATTTCACAAGTACAAAACCCGGCTGAGATTTCGGTGAATAGCAGATTTTGCATTTTCTGCTTAGCTTGGTCAACACAAAGTTGTAATCAAACTCATTACAGAGCCCAATCTTCGTTCCTTCGTGAGCGCTTCCTACAGCAACAACTTCGCAAGCAAATTGATCGTCTGCTACTGATATTTTATCAGCCAAGTATTTCATAGCAGCTTCCACGTGACTTTGAATAGCCGCAAACGTAATATCAAGCCTACATGAAATCGCGCTAGCAGTTGCATTTGTGACTCGTTCGCATAGACGCTTTTTTATTAACTCCGTTATTGGTTTTGATCTTCTGGTAAATTGTTCGGTATAATCGAACCGACATTTACAGTAAATATTATTCACGTATGATGTTACATCGACAGAGTCTCGTATGTCTTGAAATATTTGGTGCAGCTTTGCCTCACACAACGTCGAATCGCTCAAGAATAGGTCTAGGCCTACCTCATTAAGCTCTTCGATAAAATGTGCTGAAGGTAAATCGTCCAAAATGCCTATGCCATACTTAATATGTTCCATACTCAGATATTCTCTAGCTGTTTTTCCAAATTTGTCTTGAATCTTTCCATTTGCTTTTTTCGTTTCCAGTATGTCCATAAATTTCTTATTGTGGTTAATTGCCGCGTAGTGCAGAGCAGTTCGACCGAATATGTCCTGATCGTTGATGTGTTCGAAATAGAATCTGTCGGTACAATTTTCTGTATAACCAGAGATGCAGGCGTAGTGCAGTGGAGTTCTACGCATATAATCTTTGCTATATTTAGCGTGTGATTTGTCAATCGTGTCATATAACATATTTAGTTCCTGACAAAAAACGGAGTAGTGTGTCTGTGATATAAACACCAAGTGCAAAAAATTCCGGCCCTTTTTGTCCGTAATCATGAAAGTTCGATCATCTGCATATGATAAACACGTTTCGAGAATTTCCCGTTTTTGAACCATGTGCAGCGGCGTGTGTCCGGCGTTGTTCTGGGCGTTTAGGTCAGCGCCATTTTCCAGCAGATATTCAACATCTTTCAACTGACCATTTTTAACAGCGTGATGTAATGGTGTTTCCATACCGGTCCACATACGTCTGTTTATTATTTTTGCTATGTTTGATATCATCAGACTGGTAGTCTAACAACCCGTGTGCTATACTTTGTTCCTTTGCAGACACACCCAAAGCGTTTGGGGTGATCATATCGGGAAGTTTAATTCTCAGAAGCTTCCTAACACAGTCTGCAAATGCATCCAGTTTCATGAGCTCACTGTTGACGTAATGAAGAGGAGTATTACGCAAGTCATCAGTAAGTCCAACATCAGCATCTTGACTCAACAAGAACATGACGACATCAGACATGTGACGTTTAATGGCGATGTGTAGCGGTGTTTCACCTTCATTGTTCTGAACGTCCAGTTTGGCTCCATGTTGAACCAGCAACTGTACAGCATTCTGCCGTCCACGATGCACAGAGAAATGCAGCGGTCTGTTGCCATGATTGTCAGCAGCATCGACATTAACTCCGTGTTGATTGTCATTTTCCAGCAACACTTTTACAACGTCTACGAATCCTATATATATAGCGGCGTGAAGTGGAGACTCGCCATCAATATTTTGTAGATTAACATCAGCTCCAGCAGATAAAAGTATACGCGCTATTCTTGCGTGTCCTCCACGCGCAGTTATTAGCAAACAGCTTTCGTGTTTGTTTGTCACTGCATTCACATCTCCGCCTCTGTCAAGCAGCAACTGAACTACATCTTCGTTTCCTCGGTCTGCTGCAGAAAACAATGGAGTATAACCGTTTTTGTCTCTGTTTTCAATTATTGACCCATTGTCCAGCAACAAGTTTACAATTTCAGCGTTCACGAATTTTCTTTCACTAGCTTTGTAAAGTAGAGAACCACCGTCATTATTTTCTGAGTCCGCATCAGCTCCATCGGGTAAAAGTGAATGCACTGCGTGTTCCTCTGGAGGATCTTGTCGATCAGCAGCTCGGTCGGTTGCCATCGAGTTTTCATCAAGGTATCTCATAATGGAATGCGCGCGATCTTCATAATTAAATCGCGACAATAGTGCACAAAGTAGTGGTATCGAGTCGTAAAAATTGTCTTTGCAATAAACATGTATTCCTCTAAGAAATATTTTTATCGTGTTAATAAATTTTTGGGCTTTTGTGTGAGCTTGGTTGTGCATAACTTTAATAGACTTAAATGCACGCACAAATAAGTTTATATCTACGAGTTTTTTAAAATCATGTCTCAGCAGAGAACTTTCATTCCTTATTTCCACTGAGTCGATATCTGCATTCCCAGGAAGCGGAAATTTGTCCAATTTGTTTTGTTCTGAGATCAATGACGTGTCATCATTTGTGGTAACTTCAGGGATCTTATCCAGCATTTTTTTCATTAGGTCATTATATACTTCACGACTTGCCGCATGTAGTGCAGAAATGCCGTCTTCACGTTGTATATTAACATCAGCTCCAGCAGACACAAGTTCACGCACTGTGTTTGTGTATCCACTCAACATAGCCAACAACAGACAGCTTTCGTTTTTGCTAGTCGTTGAGTTCACATATGCGCCTCTGCTAAGCAACAGTCTGACTACATCAGTGCGTCCTGCTGCTGAGGCGTAGTGCACTGCTGTCCAACCGGCGTTGTCCTTGTCATGAATATCTTCACCACCGTCCAACAGTTGACTGACAAGGTCGAACTGTCCCAGTAAACTGGCGTCCATGAGACGTGACCTCCATAATTTTTCTGAGTCTAGGCTCATGTTGCTGTATGTGCTCATACTCTAGCAGCGGAACAGCTCTTCAACAACCTGCCAACTTCACAGTGTTTGAGTAACTTTTGCAACTTAAATGTTGATAGTGTAGTTACTTTATATTTTTTTCCGTTGTTAAGACATAAGCTTGGTATACATGGGCACAATTATTATACAGGCGATTGTCCCTGCAGTACTTTTAATTTTTGCATCGCTGTTGGAAATATAATTTACTAAATCCCAGCGAACTAGGGACATAATGTTATGGAGAAACGCGCATCGCCGTTCTTTTTTTTGCGTCCATATCTGCAGTTCTCTATATATCTCGCTGAGAGCTGACGAAAATTCGCAATACCAGCATCTTCGCTGCAGAATACACGCGTATCTACACACGATGTGTTAAGTTTCCGTCAGTTCCAATACAAGAAATTTGAATTAATGCTCCCGGGACGCGCGAAAGCCTATAGCAGTTCCTGTTCGCAAACTGTCAGTTTATCTCCAGCCATTTCGTCGCGACTTTTACGGGGGTACCGCTCTTTGATGCCCTTGTGCACAGGTTTCCTTGAACCTAGAAAATCGAGACTTGGACCGTCGAAATCTACGTTCAATGCTAAAAATTTCATTCGCAGCTTGTCCATGTCAATCTTAATTGGTTTCGGTGCAATTCGCTCTTGCAATGTGTCTCGCAGCCCGAAATCGCCAAAAAATCCATAAAACCCCCTATTTTGGCGTTCAAGGTCATTCAAGGTCATTGAATTAGGCGTCAATCGAGAACCAGTGTACGACTTCCTATTAGTGATTAATAGTAACCTAGGCTCTATCTCGCACCGTTACTGAGATATAGTGACTTATTGGTCAAAAATCGCAAATGTTGCCCACCGTCTCTCATTTAGCGCCCTCGTTCGGGGCGACCCCCTTCGAATTTATGAAAAAGCTTAACGGTTCTTGAAACTAGAGTTTTACAGGCAGCCAACGGTGAAGATTTGTTGATCCTAGCTTGGACCGTTTTTGCCTGATCCACCCGTGTAACAGACGGACAGACGGACAGACGGACGGACGGACGGACAGACGGACAGAATTGCGATGGCTAAGACGCGCTGAAAGCAGTAGCTGCTTTCGCGCGTAAAAACGGTCGTTGCGGTCAGTTTACGTATTAATCAATCGATTTCGGATTTGGATGTAGAGGAATGAGCGTGTTGTCGCCCAATTAACGCAACTCCGCTGTAGAGCTCCACAGCGGCGTTCGTGGTGAAGCCTTGGAAAAGCCCCGAGAATGCATATTATAACGGGAGTACAAATCTCGTTCGTTTTACTGCGCATACTTGCATTAAGGAATGCACTATTCCAATTTGACTAAAAACCTGCGATTCTGACGTAAGCTTATGAAATTATTGCACTATGGAAAAACTGTGGAACGAGGCATTGTGAGTTTTCACTGTAGGCGCCAATCGCCACGTACGTGTCTTGAACGTTTATGGTCCACCTAGGCCTACTAAAATTAGGCTAGCTGGCGACACCGCTTAAAGCGTGCCCGATTTGGGGGCTAGAACCGCCATTGAAAACAACACAGATACTGGTAAATACAATAACCTATAGACAGGTTGAATTATTTTATACGTAAAATAAAAATTTAAAAATTTGTTAACACAGACATGCAACGAATATATCGGGAAAAAAACAACAAAATTAGCAAAAATAACAAAATACGATAGTAATTCTATGCCAAATTACTGATTGCTTAAGTGTTAGAAAGATATATTAATTAGGCCCAGATGTAACTGGTTGTAAGCCAGAATAAAAAAAATAACGAAGTAATAGCTATTAGCTAACTAAAGTCCGTGACGTTTGCAGATCGATCTTTATTTATAATTACTTGAAGCGCAAACAAAAGATGACCTCACTGCACTTTGTATCGACTTTCTATATACTTGAGGGGCGTAGGCCTACAGAGCGACGCAACTGAGCTGAACTGAAACGAACTGATAGTGTTTAGTTTTTGACAAACTGGTCTAAGTAACGAGCAAGTTTCACGAATATGAATGTCACTTTTTTGTTCTGTTAACCCCTGCAGATTTTACACTTACTTTGTAACACGAGCAGCGAAATAAACACAACGTAAACTCAAAATACGCAAAATAACTCAAACATAAAGGATGATGAGCATGACACTGACCCAAAAAGCACTTAACGGTCAAATGTCAGGTTCAAGACCTAAAAACCCCTTGCGTGTTATTTTACGTTTTCGATAGGCCTACGCGTGGATTTTCCAAAGGACGTTATCTTGTAACGTTGCCAGTTTTGATGGAACGCTGAAATATTATCAGTGTCGCATTTGCGAGAGAAGAGTGTACACTAACTTTTTGTTTAAATATTTGGCCATAGTATAAAAAAGTTCAAATTGACATTATTATTAGCAGTAGTTTTACAAAAAATCTTACGCATATTTCGGGAAAAACCATAGTATTGATATCATGGTATTTTATGGAGCTCGGTGGCCGAGTGGTTAGAGTGTTGGACTCAGGTCAACGCCACCAGAGCGAGAGGTCCTGGGTTCGATTCCTGGACGGACCCCTCAAAAATTGCCAGGCCTCAGGACAGTCACGTGGTCACGTGTCCAGCGGGTGGACCAGGAAAAACACGATTGACTAGGCCTT
>Ga0209367_1010609_pt1 | contig 12329 bp, 5 predicted proteins | sample WorMetLIZISLAND2_FD_187412 | JGI IMG/M metagenome (GOLD analysis project Ga0209367, IMG submission 187412) | Marine gutless worms symbiont microbial communities from Max Planck institute for Marine Microbiology, Germany - Olavius geniculatus... ... | reverse complement strand
CTTTTAATACATATATTAACTGCTTTTAACTAATTTTAACCATGTATGGCACTGAATGGCCTATTTTGTGCTGATGTGCCGTTAAGAAACTACTCACTCACTCACTCACTTGTTTAATGGGAGAGATTCAAGTCGACGTTAAGGGGGTAGGGGGTTAGATACTGGAGGGAAAGTAAAGGGGGGCTTAACGTAGTGTGTCCAAGCGGGGATAGGCGCCCCTGTTCTGGATTTCTGTTATTAAATGATCAACATAAAAAATTAAACGCGTCGATAGTGTTTTGACCGTCGCCGTGATTATGTCGTATTTTTCTAATCTTTCCCCCCAAAAAATAATGGTTAGTGTCCTGCAATTAGCCGCTATTGTCTCTTTTCGACATCGTTGTTTTTTGTTATTTTTGTTTGAACCTGAACGTGCAATAACCTACGGAACCATACCATTATCAATAACTTTATGTGTAGGCCTATTTGTGAAAATTCAAACACGGATTGGACGTCTGAGCTAAAACGATGCATTTCAATACAGACAACTATTTCAATTTCTTTGGGAAATCGCCACTACATTCTTCACAGACCCTCCTCAGACCCTTCTTCATCTCTTCCCTACGTCCATCTCGTCCTAACATCACAAAACGTTCCAGTTACAGGTTTAAGATAGGCCTATTCTTTTAGAAATACAGTTGTTTCGATGTTCGTATTTCAGCCTTTTCATCACAAACGATTTTTGCGGGGGATCCCTGGGTCCCATAGCGACCAACGAATCCGTAAATCTGTCAACATACAGGCTTACAGCGATACCGATGAAACATGGTCGGGCGGCTGTTACAGCGGAAGTGTGGACCGCAAGTAGACTAAAATTAAGATAATCCGCATACCGTTTTTTTCCATCCGGTTAGTACGCTATATTCAATCACTATCTGTAGGCCTACAGCTGCCGGACCCTGTGTCATGCTACCGATTGAGTACTAGTTACTCACTGATTAGAGTAGGCCTGGCTACTAGTTATGAATTAGTTTAATCTCGTGATACTCCACGCGGCGGAAACGGATATGACGTCACGATGACGTAACGATCAATAATGCACGTGATTCGTCGACTGTTTCCGCTTCTCTTCGCTCTCAGCTTTCGCTTTGACGTCGGTAAGTGAACAAAAAGCTCAGCTACCGCTAAAAGACAAAGGTCAGGTCATGTGCCATCCGTCATAGACAGGTTGGCGGCTCGATGGACTTCTTTTCACCAGATAGTCTACTTCTTTCTCCGGTAAGTTTGGCAGCATCGTTGATAGTCATCTTCAGCCAGTCTTCCACGTCTTGCACCCAGCGCCTGCTTGGTCGATTTCTTGATCTTGATCCAGGGACAGCACCGACGATGAATGATGATGTCTTTCTCTAGGTTATCCTTCTGAGCGCATTATGTGACCATAGTACAGTGTCTCAAAAAAACGTCCCCGACATTTTCGACTGTAACTTGAAAAGCAATTATCAGATTTTGATAATTTTTGGTACGAATATTTATGACACAACTGCGATCAAATGACTAATCAGTTTTCCACCTCACCAAACACTTGTTTCTGCACTATCTAGGGAAAATACAACCGGCAAAATATCACTTTTTTATCCAATGCGATATGATTGCTTAATTAACATAACGCGTAAAAACACATTTTGTTCACATTTCTGACACTTTGGCCGACATTACATCCAGTTGTTCATCTTTCAACTGCCTGCAATAAAATTGCTTGAAGTGTTGACTCACTACGTGAACACAGGCATGCTTTCTCCATTCATTGACAGCAGTATCGATAAAGTTCTGCTCCAGTCCAATCCATGCTGTACCAGTAGCTTCTTGACTTCGTCTGGTAGACACGCTGCTGCATGACAGTCAAACCTTGTAATAGACTGGCCCTCAGATTAGGACAGATGGAATTTTTCGACGTTTTTTCATTCAGTTCACCACGTATTATGCTTGGTCTGCTTTCCCCAGGTAGTGCAAAAGCAGACGTTGGGTGAAGTGGAAACTAAAGCACTTATTTAATAGCCATTTGTGTCAGAAATAATTCCGCCAAAAATTATTAAAATCTGCTAATCATTCTTCAAGTTACGGTCGATAATGGCCGGGATGTTTTTCAGGTTTCTCTGTTTATTTCAACACATTTCGCTTGATCTGCTTTCCCTAGGTAGTGCAGAAGCATACACTAGGTGAGTTGGGAAACTGAACTGTCATTTGATGGCAAGTTGTGTCAGAAATATTCGTACAAAAAATTATCAAAATCTGATAATTGGTTTTCAAGTTATATCAAAAATGTTGGGGATTTTTTTGAGACACAGTATACTTTAGCTTTCTATAGCCTTGACGTTAGGTACGAGTTCAAGATCATTACCGATCTCTGCTGAGACACTGTCATTGGTCGTTTTTTTGTATCCATGACACGCGAAGGGTTTGTCCATATCATATAGAGGCAGCCTGCGGGCCTAATAGAAAGAAAACATTTTCTAAGGTATGGGTATCCACGTATATATACACTACATAATCGACTGCAAACGAGAAAAAAATTATACCACGCTACAAATATTTTGCTGTACTACTGTCTAAAATAGGCCCTACTATTCAATACCAGGGTATCTGCCAGCAGTTTTTTTCACACGGTAGTGAAATGAAGCTTTTGGAGTCCGACGTGTGACATAATCTCTCTCTCTATATATATATACTGTTAACTCGCATGCTAAATTTGATACTGAGAAAAGTTTGAAAATCGGTCATTATTGTTAAGTCGGCGAAAACTTTAATTGGAGTCTTAAGGAGGGGTCACTATAGCGGTCCTGACGGCCGTCGGAACGGTTGGTGTTTTTGACGACCGTTTTGACGGCCGTTCGGACGCCGTCCGGACGGCTAGTGTGACCCCTCCTTTATTAATTTTCGACCACTCCGTATGTCATCACAGACAGTGTGTAGATATTGTCTTATTTAGATGCAACACTGGAAGAATGCTGTCTGCTCGCTACGCGTTCACCGCAGTGCCGAAACACCTGTCAACAGGTAACTATTATAGTTAAAGTTAGACCTATACTAGGTCCTGTATGATTGTAAGTTTGTCTTAACTTCTAGTTGCGGTACCTAGAGTCAGTAGAGTGTGGCTTGGTGTTAGACGGCTACGCCAGCTATTGCGATCGATGTTACCATAGCGTTGTCCGTCCGTCTGTCTGTCTGTCTGTCTGTCTATGCACAGTGCAACTTGTGCACTGTGTATACCGGGCGCTAAATACGTTGCACGGAACAAAATGTAATTTAGCGAACATTCGGGCCCCCACGTAATATTGTGTTAACCATAAGCCCCGATCTCCCACTGCTGGAGCATCCTATAATAATGCATGGGGTCAGAAACTTTAGTCTGACTCGCAGTTTCTGTAGCAGGTTGCGAACAGAGCGACATGAGAAGTGCCGCGATGTTACCTAGTGCCACGTGATCTCGGCCCATGTTGGGAACTTGGGATACTTGACCAGCCAGATCAACTCAGCCTCCAATCCCTCCGGAGTAGGTAAATCGAGTAACGGGCTTGTCTGGCTGGGGTTAAGGCGGGACGCGTTTACCAGTATTTGACGGCAGGTAACACTGTCTTCGTATCGTTACATTTACGTAATCTAAGTTACATTTACGTGATTTTTATAGCGGGCCCTATGTATCAAAATGTAATTTAGCGAACATTCGGGCCCCCACGTAATATTGTGTTAACCATAAGCCCCGATCTCCCACTGCTGGAGCATCCTATAATAATGCATGGGGTCAGAAACTTTAGTCTGACTCGCAGTTTCTGTAGCAGGTAGTAGGCCTATAGTTCGTTGCATTTGAATAAATGTCTGAAAACAATTTTCTCTTAGTTTGATACGACAAACGACTGCATTATTCGTGGCATGTGCTGAAGCAAATATGCCGTTCCGATGTAGCGTAAATGATTATATCAGGCATGTCACAGATGACACATTATTACACAAAATGTCCATCTGCAAAACCGACCAACCAACGAGCGCTTGATCTGTCTGTCAATCTCCGCGTCGGTCGGACTTGGGCACTTGCTAAACGGCGCCAGATAAACACCGGAAAGGACCGTGATAATCGATTCGGTCGACGGATGATTTCTGATTAACGCTGCAGTGAACTGATGGCTAGCTGTGGAACTTTGCTACTGCCGATTACCCATCCTTCTTGTAGCCTCTTAACGTCCGAGTGACTTGGAAAGGTGAATATTTCTACCGATATTTTGGGTGTCTGATAGCCCGAGAAGTATGTTGTTTTGTGATGTCAGAATTTTAGACTGTGCATGCAGGTGCATAAGGGAAAGAATAGAAAGAAAAAATAGGAAAGAAATGTTAAATTGAAGATAGAAGAAAGTGAAGAACACTCAACTTATTAAAACCACCCAGCATCGCCCATTGAGGGTGAAATCAATCATCTTTACGCGCGAAAGCAGCTACTGCTTTCAGCGCGTCTTAGCCATCGCATTTCTGTCCGTCCGTCTGTTCGTCACAGGGTGGATCAGTCAAAAACGATGCAAGCAGGATCACCAAATCTTTACCATCGGCTGCCTGAAAAATTCTAGTTTTATCAACCTTAAAGCTTTTCCATAAATTCGAAGGGGGTTACCCTAGAACGAGGGCGTTAAATGAGAGAGGTGGGGAAAAATTGCGATATTTAGCCAGTAAGTCGCTGTAACTCAATAACGGTGCGAAATAGGGTTTAGGTTACTATTAATCACTAACAGTAAGTCGTACACTGGCTCTCGATTGCCACCAAATTCAATGACCTTAGATGAACTGAACGCTAAAATGGGGGTTTTTATAGATTTTTTGGCGATTTCGGGCTGCAAGACACATTTCAAAAGAATTGCGCCGAAATCGATTGAGATAGACATAGAAACGCTGCATTGGAAATTTTCAGCATTGAACGTAGATTTCAACGGTTTAAGTCTCGATTTTCTAGACTCAAGGAAACCTGCGCACGAGGACATCAAAGAACGGTACCCTCGTAAAAGTCGTTATTTTACAGTTGTTGGCCAGTCTTTCGCGAAAACGGTTGCAGATAGGCATCTGCATGCTGTCTATCACAACAAGCACTAGTGACGAGCTTTACAGTCGTGTAACATAGATGACTTTGAAAGACCCTGAATTTCCAAAATAAAGAGTATTTATTAATTTTTGCGATCTTCGATTGCAGCGCACACTCCAAGAATGAACTGCGGCGAAATGGCTGGAGATAGACCGACAGTTTGCGAACAGGAACTGCTATAGACTTTCGCGCGTGTCGTGAGCATTAGCTCAAATTTTTCGTTATACACCGGTGTTCTATTTGGAAAATTGTGAGTGGAGCGATGAACGGAGGTCACAGAAATAGGCTTGAACACCGTGCTCACATTCTGTCTGAAGTCTCTGGTTGCTTTAACGAAGTTATTAAACTGTCGGTCCTTACCGTATCAATTACGCAAGAAAAAAGTAGTAAAGCCTTTCAAGTGAAGTGTGTGGTCGCAGATGAAGCCAGTTCGCTGTCGGTCTAGATCGTTTCCGCAAGGGAAAAAGTGCAAGGGAAGTGAACACACAGGGACATGTACATGCAGTCGATCATGTGAACGCTCGGTAATGCCCTGAACAATGAAGGGATAACTGATTGAACAGAGCTTGCTGCTGCTGCTGCTGCTGCTGCTGCTGAGTGGCATTGAGATTTATTCATTCGGCTAATCGCTGCACCAGCATCACACTGCGCGCGCTCAGTCGCCTGTTTGTTTATTCCCGCGCCACAGGTGCGCCAATGCGGCTCCACGCAGAGATGTAGCCTAGTTAACGTTAGAGAAAATGCTTAAAATTAGAATTTAAACATTTAAAAAGATTTGTGTAAAATATTACTGGGTACTACATGTATAACTATGCGCGTGTGTGCGTCCTTGATGTTGTTAATTATGGCACTAAGTTTTGCCAGTCCAAACTGGGACAGAGATGAACTGACGTGTTTTGGGATCAAGCCGTCACAGTTGTCCATGACCAAATACCGGCATGCGACTGATTTAGCGAGAAGAAGTCTCGTTTTAGCCGACTGTAGTCTACTTAAGAATCGGTTGAGCTATTGTCATGGTTGTCGTCCGTTTGTCTGTCCGTATGTAACAGATGTACTGTGGCTAACGGCTAGGACGTAGGGGAAAACTTTTACACGAGTAATTATCAGTCTTAAACTCGAGCATGCAAAATATCAACCATCTACTTAAAGGGGAAGATTTTCAAATTGGGGGTTAAATGAAGGGGGTTGGAAAAATATGCGTTTTTAACGAAAAACTTATCATATCCCAGAAACGGTGAGAGATACGGCCTATAGTTGCTATTGATCACTTATAGGAAGTGGCATATTGGCTTTCAAATAACAAAAAACGACCTTGAAGATCACTGACAAACAGTACGGTCGGCTATCCTAGCAGCAGCTGGTCTTCTTGTCTTATTTATAGCCCACGTGCATGCGAATGCTCTCGTTGGAAAACTTGAAGTCATAGGCTACAAGTGGCAACTGAAAACAGATGGCGGATAGTACATTTGCCGCTGCCGTTATGTCACAAGATACGGCGTGCTGTGATGTAGCTATACCCCGGTAGTTGCTATAAACTGAGTAGGCCTAGGCAACCGAAACAAGTTACTAAATAGAAGCAGACAGTCGCGACAGGTCTCGGCGGCAGGTTAATTGACCTGGGAAAATTCGTCCGACTCTGACCCCCGAGTGACACGGTTGTAATAGGCTGATGCTGGTGACATTCGGTGCTTTGATTACTCTTCTTTTCCTCACTGTGAGTCTGTGACTATAGTTTCAAGTTTGATAGTGGTGAGCTGCAAGGCTGCAATGTTTCGGCCTATCGCTTGTTTTTTGCTGAACCTTTGTTATTATCAGCGACGGAAAAATATTAGCTACCTGGTACCGAGCGTCAGTTATGGTGAATTTCGTCAAGACTGGTTAGCAGTTTTAATACCAAAGCAAAACTCTGGTACGGGAACTGAACGTAGGCTGTGGTAAAGAATTCTGAACAATGATCCGGAATTCATAGAATGAATATTCCGAATCTACAATTACTTTCTCCTTTGGCCACATCCAACCCAACCGTTGGGCAATCTTTCACCGAAATCCATTAATGGCTTTTCGAGTAATCTAGCTGACAACTGACAGACCTCGAAACATAAACTGCTTCTACATTTCGCTTTAGCGCAAATAATTAAGCGTTGTATTGTAAAAATCGGTAAAAATCGACGGCTGCTGTTTCAGGTTGTGCTGCTGGACAACGGCGGATACGACGACAGACTTCGTAACAGCTTAGCGAATTCCTGTCCACAATTCTTGGTAGGCCCCGCCTCTTTTGTCGGTTTGTATAGGCCCCCTACACTGTGTCTCAAAAAACATCCCGAACATTTTCGATTGTAACTTGAAGAAGAATTATCGGATTTTAATAATTTTTGGTAGGATTATTCCTGAGACAACAGGCGATCAAATCATTATGTAGTTTTTTTACCTCACCCATCGTATGTTTCTGCACTACCTGGGGAAATCAGAACCAACGAAATATTGCATTTTTACCTAAAGTGGTATTACTGCTAAATGTAAATAACGCACATAAACACATTTTGTTTACATTTTTGACACTTTGGCTGACACTTTATCCAATTGTTTCGTTTTTTTTTATTTTTTCAGCTCCCTGCAATAAAATTGATCAAAATGTTGCCCAACTGTGCAATCATAAACATGGAGACGATTTCTCCATTCATTGACAGCAGTATCGATAAATCGATAATGTTATGCTCCCAATCCAAACTTCACCAGTCGCTTCTTGAATTCATAAAAATTCCTTAACCCTTTACCAGGCAAAAATGCCAAAGAAGATTTTTTACGCGCGAAAGCAGGATGCTTCGCGCGTCTTTGCCATCGTCTGGGCGTCTGTCCGTCCGTCCGTCACACTCGTGATCTGTATCAAAACGGTGCAAGCTAGGATCACGAAATCTTCACTGTGGCTGCCCCAATGTCTCTAGTTTATCATGACAAAATTTCGTGCCACTGGATGCAGGGGTTCCCCTCGAACTAGGGCGTCAAAGAGGGGTACCGCCCTAAAAAGACGTCATTTTGCCGTTATTGGCTCGAATAATGTGAAAACGGTTGCAGATAGGTACATACATGCTGCTTATCATAACAAGCACTGGTGACAGGCTTTTTGGATTTACCAACATCGATGACCTTGAACGACCTTGAACCCCTCAAAAAGAGGTTTTTAGTGAATTTTTCGCAATTTTTGGATGCAACGCACATTTCAACACCGAATTGCGACGAAATGGCTGGAGATAGACCAAGACAACCTGCGTATGAAATTTTTAGCATTCAACGTAGATTTTAGCAGTCCAAGTTCCGACCCTCTAGGTTCAAGGAGGCCGGCGCAGGCGGGCGTCAAAGACAGCTACCCCCCTAAATAATGATTATTTTACCTCTATTATCGCGTGTATCGTGAACCTAGTTGCAGATAGGCACAGACATGCTGCTTATCATAACAAGCACTGGTGACAGGCTTTTTAAATTTATTAACATCGATGACCTTGAACGTGATTTTTTTGGCGATTTTTGTCTGCAAAAGAGTCAATTACGACGAAATGGATGGAGATAGACTAAGATTACCTGCGAACAGGAACTGCTATAGGCTTTCGCGCGTTTCGTGAGCTTTTCTCAAATTACTTGTGAAGAAATTACTAGCTATCTGACATTACCTAAATACATATAATATGTGGCATATTTTTGTTAAAAATGTTCAAAAATTTGATTTATCATGTGTCCTAGCCAGGCAGTGGCAATATAATTGCCACATAATGAACACGCACGAAGGTCCATGACTGACACAGTAATACAATACAATGCAACACAATTTAGAGTAAAATGCCAAACAATGTTTCTTTAGAGTCAACTGTAGAAAAGAGAATAGCAAGTAAGACAAAACAGTTGCAGCCTAGCGTCATATGGTAGACATGCAGTGCTGCACGATAGTCAAATCTTGTAGGCGACTGGTTCCTGCGGGCCACAGATCAGGATAGACGGAATTTATCGACGTTTTTTTTATCATTTCAACGCATATTTTGCTTGGTCTGATTTCCCCAGGTAGTGCAGAAGCAAACATTGGGTGAGGTGGAAACTTAAACAGTCATTTAGTGGCCAGTTGTGTCAGAATTTTTGTTCAAGTTAGAATCGAAAATGTCCTAGATGTTTTTTGAGACACAGTGTATAGCAATACAGTAGCAGCGGCGGCAGTGAGGACCTAGATGAGCAGAACTTCGTAAGATTTTTCTCGGCTCTTGATTCCTAAGCCACCAGCTTAGTTATGCGTAAGTTTTTCTTAATTGTTTCGTAAGTTTTCTTGCGATTTTTAGTAAATCGCTTTTTTTTCTCGAGATTTTCGTAAGTCCGATTTTTTCTACGTTTTTTAAAAGTTTGACTTATGAACTATGAACTTGTGTAGGCCTAAATCGGCACCATATTATGGCGCCCAATCAAACTCAAGTTTAACTTAGCTGAATTAATTGGTTTTGTAATATATTTAGTAACTGAGGGTTTAAAGTCGCCCATGCACTTGCTGGAACGTTCACCGCGGGCCCTGACACTGTCAGGTTCAAGACAGTATTGTACGTTACTGTATAGTGTTTACGTGTAACTTAATCACTGCGTTGACGACGACGTGCGTGACTTATGCTCTGCTGCTGTAGCTAGTGATGGGCTATCAGTTTTTTTTTAAACGTTTAAGAACGCCTCGTTGTGTTGGACCACTGAGCGAGACCGATGCTTTAACAGTATAACTTCGTGGTAATATTTTGTTCTGATCGAGAGTTTGATTCCCGACAGAGCTTGAGTTGAATAGAATCTTGTTTGACGCAATTAATCCGTTTTTGCTCGGTAGCACTAAGCTGATATTCTGCACTGACTAAAGGAAAGGGTGACGCTGTTTATCAGGGAAAGTAATCGCGCACCTGGCGGAAAATGCCTGCAGTTTATACCATTATATATTATATATATTGTACATAGTTAATACCATTATATAAACAGAAAATTAATATAAACAGACGTTTCTATTAATTGAAGAAAGGACAGTGGCAACCAGTAGAGCAGTAGCAGATTATGATTTTCTGAGAACAACAATTACGTGTCTTTTGACGCGCCAACTTTAACTGACAATTGGGCACAACTCTGTTTGGCGCTGGTTTTTTTTGCTGTTTCTCGTAACACAATCCTGCCACCCATAGCTCATCCTATATGCATTCTTGCAGGCGCCATTGTGATGCCGGTTCACGGACAACGAAATCTGTACTTTGTGCTACATTTAAAATTTGTTTTAAATTACTGACTTACTACTTAAAACTTACCTTTTTTGTGAAAATCGTTTTATGTACGCTTGACGTAAGATATGCAACTTTTAGCAAAACTAATGCCAACTTTCCCACTTGTTAACATAATCGCAATATGTGTATATTATTTGTAACAACGAATGCGTTTTGACATTTGCTGTAATAAAGAAATGAATGAATGAATGAATGAATAAATGAATGAATCTATGAACGAGGAGGCTGTAAACCACGTTTTCCAGTTAACATGAAAGAAAGCAAAAATCCTCGGTATAACTGAAACTAATACTAAAAAGAATTAAAAGGCAAAAACAAAATGTTTGTCTCCTTCATAACGTAGGCCCTATGCGAATCTCTCGATCGGCTTCTGACATGAGTAGGCTTCCATGTGCATTTTAACAACACGTTTTCTCAATGTCTGCCTAGTATTATCTCTCATTTGTCTCTTGAGGCGACAAGGAAAATCGTGGCCACTCATTGTCTTCTCGAGTCGATAAAGTCTTAATTTAGCATACAGCGCTTCTCATCTGAGGAGCCTGAGAACGAAATTCCCAGGATCTTTAGTTTTCTGCTGCCTGGCTGCTTGATATGGGCGGCGCCAGGGAGGAGCAAAGGAACAGCTTCTCCCGTGCCTTTGCTTTTACTCTCCTGGTTGCCCCCAGGAGAAATTTTGATGGTGATAAAGTGCCCTCTGCCCTCTTCACATGCCCAGGTGTGACTTGATAAACGTCATTTTTGCAAGACAACACACATATACAAAATAATGACTATTTTGCATTTCAAAATATTAAAAAAGCAGACAAATTTGCGACTTCCATTGAACGTCCAAAAGCTAAAAGTGTTTCATCTTCAGGCGGCCTAAATCCCGCTATACATTTTTTCGATGCACACAACAACTGAATGACGTCGACATTTAGCTTACACACAAAAAATATTACCCCCTGTGCCCCAGCCTTCGTTCTCTTCCTGTTTTCCCACCAGCTTCAGATTTCTAGCGCCGCCCATGCTGCTTGAAGTTTAGCTTTGACCGATCGGGCCTCGCGTAGTCACTCCTAATAAAACGCTGCTCATCAACACTGTCGGCGCCAGCAGTCAGGCCCATCGAGAGCCACAACGGGGTCCGGGGAAACATTCTCGCGGGCCCCCAAACATTTTAAAAGTTCTCTAGGGAGAAAATGTAATTTTTCGTTTTAAAATGGTGCATTCTGATGTTTTTTTGTATTTCTGAGGGACGGCGGAGCCCCCAAATGTCGCGGGGCCCGGGGTAGCTTACCCCCTACCCCACCCTCTCGACGGGCCTGCCAGCCGTCGGCAGGTAGTGTGGTAGACGACGGGAACACTAGTTCACTTGAATCTGTTGATGATGCAGCGGCTGCTGTAGTAAAAAATGTCCAGTAGGCCTACTTGCTATAGCGCTTCTTAAGACGAACTCGTGGCCTGAAGCGCTTTGACAATCTCGGAAGTGGCAGCTGATTGGCATGAGCTGATGATACCACAACGCACTATACGACCATCCATTTCTCGCGTTAACGAGCAGTTGGCCCCGCGGTTTGCAGCAAGCAGACATAGCCTACCACTGCCTCAATCAGTCACACTAGGTATTCACCCCGTAGCCCGTAAGCTACTACTTATTTCTCGTCCCACGGAGGGTAGAAGGCTGAGTTAGCCTAAGTACATGTACGTGCGACGTTCCCCTGGTGTCACCACTTGTCCGTTTTTCTTCTCTTGCAGCTGCCGATAATCCACTTGTCTCTCGCAGGTCGGTTTGCCTCAGCACCGCAGAGATCACCACTGATTACCAAAATAAATGTACAAAACATCAGTTTATACACTTGTTAACGGCAACATTTAAGGACTTGCACATCGAAAACAGCAAAAATTACAAAAGGTGATATTGCCCGCATCACACTGACTGTGTGTCAATGTGCTGCTGAATAATATCACCT
>Ga0209367_1010608_pt1 | contig 12330 bp, 4 predicted proteins | sample WorMetLIZISLAND2_FD_187412 | JGI IMG/M metagenome (GOLD analysis project Ga0209367, IMG submission 187412) | Marine gutless worms symbiont microbial communities from Max Planck institute for Marine Microbiology, Germany - Olavius geniculatus... ... | reverse complement strand
ATTGGCAGCATTCGATGGCCCATCTCCGAAAACCCCCCTATAGGTGCAAAAATCTCGCCAAAATCTCTTATACAAGCCGAGTTATAGCCAATTTTTGTCCCAAATTTCGTTGCCATGGCAACCAGGGAGGGTACGGGGTAAAATTAAATGACACCGTTAGATTCGCCATCCCCGAAAACCATACCGTAGAACCAAAAATTACGACTCTGTCTTATACACAGCCAAAGTTATGACCGTTTAAATAATTGCTTAATTTTCCCCATAGGCGCCATTGTAATTTTTTTTCGATTTTTGCGAATAAATACGTTAAATATTAATTTCAAATTTTTTAACCCCCAAAAGGCACATCCTTGCGCGAGACCGCGTCGTTTAAGCCATTGCACGCAAAAATCCGCCGAAGGGTCTGACCTGTAGGTGAGTTTCTGAAAAAAAAGGTATATGGCTATAAAAATTTTTGCGTATATTTCACCCATTTGCTGGGAAGCCCCCCTTGGAGGGATTTACATGAAATTTTGCATGAGGGGTCATCTCGCCGACGTAATCAACCCTGCCAAATTTTATCTCAATCAGATGAGGGCTTTTGATTCTGTGGGGGTCGAATGTTTGGCTTTCCCATAAGAAAGAGAAGTCGCCGTTAACACAGGGCTTGAACTACCGTTCAGCCTGTGATCACTGTATTGGTAGCCTACCATTATTTGTATCACCTGTGGCATGTCAATAGTGGTCAGAATCCACCAAGAATTAAACTGCTGCTAGTTGGGCGGGGGGAGTTGCAACACTCACTACTTCAGTTTTTCGGTTAGCAAGGTAGTAAATTTCATACTATTGCTAGTTTTGTTACGTGGTCAAATTCAGAAGTTAAACTACTTCTTGAACTTCGTATTTTTTCTTTATAAAATTAACTACATTTTCAACGAGGCCCGAGGCTACTGCTAAACTCAAAGTACACGACACACATGGTACGAAAAGCCCATAATTCTTTGCAGATACCGATACACCATGACTGTCATTCCAGCCATCATTATAGTTTTTGCATGACTTGTGGATCTGCAAACCCTGCATCCCTAACCATCCTCCTTGCAGCAATTTTCTTAGTGATTTTGTACAGTAAATGTGAATTTGTCCAGCTGTGCAGTAGTGAATTGCTGTTAAGTCCTATTGTCGTCATTGCCATGACCACTGCATTGTAGGCTATTGCTAAGACTACCACACGAACTTTCACGTCAGAAGTGTGTTAATGACTTGACTTCAAACTGACTCACTGCGTTCACAATGTTATCATATTCTGTAATTTCTGTTATTTAGAGTATTAGACTGACAGTTATTGTTGCACTGCAGATTTTACCTCAGTGCAGAATGCTTGAAACTGCCTCTTATAGGAAGACTGAATCTGTTTTTAGGCTATCGTACCATAGGCTACTATGAATAAAGCATAATGCATATGTGTTCACTGTAAGACTTATGTTCTGGGTAAGAGATTAACACTTTTGATGTATAGTGCATAATATTGTTATTAGTATTATTACTGATCTTCTTATTATTATATGCAGAACATATCTAAGTGTTCGAGAATCAGCAACATAGGATGTCACTGCAAATGCACAACGATTTTTATACCATAGATATAAATTTGCATGTCCAGCTAGTTTGTTGACCGATAGGTTGCTAATTTAGTTGAAATGAGACAACGGAAATTTTTGCTTAGTGGAACAAAGTTCACCGTATTTTTTCGCCAAACAGGAGGGGTTGTAGCTGATCAACTGCTATTCCAATTTCTGGATATCAGAGACTTTTTTTGCAGAATGTGGGAGGAATCACTGTCGATCAAGTACAAAAAAAGACTACATGCATACAATGTCAATGCCTCTTGTGAAAATTTTCTACAAACTACTTGAGCTAAAGCAGCAAAATCACAATTTACAAACATGCACTAATGGCAAATACATACATTGAAGCACAATTCTATTGACGTGGCTGCAGCAGTTCCCCCTCCTCTAATTTTTAGTCTGTCAGAAAATTTTCATCTTGTCCAAAAATTTTTTCCAAAGATACAAATTTGGGGCGGAAAATTGCCCAATTTGGGGGATTCTAGGGGCAAAATTTTAATTTTAGGCACCCATAATCTCCTGTTGAAAATTTGCAGCTCTCTGTTAAACAAGAAAAGCCCAGCTAACGCAAAGGGGAACATGCGACAGCAGTGCATGTTTGAAGGCCCACTGGGAACAAATCTAAGCTCATCGATTCCAGCAACTGACGTTAAGTACGATGTATTTACATACGCCAGACAGCGCCAGCGTCTCGCGTGGATGCTGCCGCTCTTGAAAAATATGTCGCAGCCCAAAAATCGCCAAAAAATCCATAAAAACCCTATTTTCATGTTCAAGGTCACTGAACTCGGTGGCAATCGAAAGCCAGTGTACGACTTCCTATTAGTGATTAATAGTAACCTAGGCCCTATCTCACACTGTTATTGAAATACAGCGACTTATTGGCTAAAAATTGCAAATTTTTCACACCCCCTCTCATTTAGCGCCCTCATTCGGGGTGACCCCCTTCGAATTTATGCAAAAACTGTATGGTTCCTGAAAGTAGAGTCTTCCGGGCAGCCGAGTGTGAAAATTTGGTAATCCTAGCTTGCACCGTTTTGGACAGATCTATTCGTGTGATGGACGGACGGACAGAATTGCGATGGCTAAGATGCGCTATAGCAGTACCTGCTGTCGCGTGTAAAAACTGCAACTTCCTGCCCCCAAATTTTGTAAGCTACGACCTCGCTTTAAGGCACCATCTTTATCAAAAAGTTTCGTGGTACAGAACACAAGCAACAGAAACAGTATTGATAATCAATAGCAACCTACAATACCTCTATTAAAATATTTTTATTGATGACTTAAAAGCGATGCAACAGAACACAGTAATATGACAATAACACAGTACAATGAGCAGATTACAGATTACTCTGTAGCGACAGATACATCAATACATGGTGGTCCAAAAAATATTCTAACTTGTTTTTGTCAAAACTTCATCAAACCTACAGCAAATTTGATAATTTTTGGCAAACAGATAGCCAAGATGATAAAATTATGCAAGATACACTCACTGTCCACCTCACGTAATTTATGTCACCGCACTACCATGTAAAACACAGGTGCCCCGAGTTGTTTCACAACGCTGAGTTGTTGTGTTCATAAAAGATCTAATGACTTAATTAAGCACACAATAAACTAAAATGTGATTTATTCAGCAGAGTTATAAGTTTGTGTAACAACTTGCTTCCAAATTATCAGAATTTACGCCCAAAGTGTACACAATAGCTTAGACCTGATGTCACGGCTCGTAGCGACATTAATGATCAACTGATCAACATCACAGCACTCATTCATGGATTAAATGTTTTTTGATCTCATTAGTCAGCTACTTTGTTGTCTGCTATTTTCAGAGTAAAATATTTAATACCACATAATTATTGAATCATAACGCTCTATGGAACTAATCATGCAAAAGTAAACAATCTATTACTGATAATCACTGCATAATGTAACAATTTGCAGCATCTGCATTTTACATGGTAGTGCATTGACATAAATTACATGAGGTGGACAGTGAGTGTATCTTACATAATTCTATCATACTGGCTATCTGTTTGCCAAGAATTACCAAACTTGGTGGAAATTTGATGAAGTTCTGACAAAAACAAGTTGGACATTTTTTGAACCACCCTGTATAGTGTGCATTTAAAATCATAATAATAAAGTGCAAGTGGCAGAGCCAGCGTTAACAGTGAGGCACAATGGCTAACTTACATAAGGACTTTCACATGCTCAACGAATGCAAGTAACAGAACGGGTATCAACAGTAACCACAGTAGGGCTGAGATGCCCAGGCACATACGCAAACAACCAGTGGGTTTTAACGGCTTGGAAAAACCCACGTAAAGACCACCAAAGATGGCAAAGAAACACACCCCAAACTTATAGTTTCTCATTCCACTAATGAAATGAAACGCTATATGGTTAAGTTTTTAAAATATTTAACCTTCAAATCTGTATATACCCAGTCGTCCCAGTATATTTATTTGACACAGTGCTCATTCTAATAACTCAAAAACCCCAACTAAGGCCACATTTAACCTAAAACAACCAAAACCAGCTAGGTTGAGTTTTTAAACCTATGTTTTCCATCCCTGACTCACAATATTACTGTTCATCAGTGACGCAAGTACACGGAACACAAGTTACCACAGAACTGGTGCTAACAGTAAATCACAATAACTAACAGCAAAAAGCACAAACAACTGGTGACCGCCTGCACAATCTCTCACAATATCTTTAAGGTTCATTGATTGACGACTTTCACTCAGTCGAGGGTTCCTACAGGTCTTCTGCAGCAAAACTCCCTGACTTTTCCAGTCATGGGATGACAATTTCTCTGACCTTATCAAAATAATAACCCTATCGTACAAATGTCAAAAACGGTAAACTATATCATAATGAAATAGTATTAATGGAGCAATATGCAAATGACAGAGGCCCTGGTCGGTCACAGCTGAAACACTTCTAGCTGTTGGATGTTCAATGAAAGCCGCAAATTTGCCTGCTTTTTAATATTTAAAGACACAAAAATCACAGATAACTGCAGTCTGCACAATCCAAGATCATTTTCCCTGACTTTTCAAAAATAATATCTTCCTCTGACCTTTTCCTGATTCCCTAAGTAAAAAGAAAAGAAACAACCATAACTAAAAATTAAAAAAAAACTGAAACAAAAAAAATTTAAAACCATTATGCAAGTCCAGATAGCCGTGAAATCAGTCCGAGAGAGAAGCCAGACTGCCAGATGTCTAACTAGGATTTAAGTAAAAAACCTTTTGAGATTAGACTGTAAAAATGATAGAAATGATAGGGTAATGGATAGCAGGAGTGGTGATGATGACACTGGTGAAGTGGGATGACCACTGAAGAATGATAAGTCACGAGGAGTTACCCATATACTGACTGACAACAAACAGGCACAAGTAACAAAACAGTCAACACACTATATATCACATTATCTTACTAATGTTCATCGAAACTTGAAAACACAAGCAACAGAACCATTGAAATGGTGTTAACCATAAACTAAGATGTCATAAGCAGTTATTTGTGACATATATGGCACCATGGCACAGAAAAATTAATTTGTGTAATAACAATAATAATAATAATAATATTCATAAATGACTAAATATAGTTACACAAGTAACACAACATGTAATGTCTCACAGTCACAGATGTCTGTTTTTGTTCGTCAAGGACTTTCATGCTTCACGGCATGACTGATGTTTGTATGGAGATGCCTTTCCAACTGGCTCCAGAACTTAAAACCTCGGTCACACCCGGTACATCGATAGCGCATGACACTTTCCTGCGCCACTTTGATGCCGTGCTTGTAATTGACATGGTTGTGCAGCGAGCTGTGATGCACAAACTTACGTCCGCACTGATTGCAGGTGTAACGTCGATTGCCGGTGTGCGAATTCATATGTCCGTAGAGGCTCGTTCGAATTTTAAACATCTTGTGACAAATGCGGCACTTGTATTTGTAATGTCCTTGCGGAGTATCTATGTTAATCTTCTCAAAGTAGTCCATCACCGTTGCCTCGGTGGCATTCCAGTATTTGCTCTGGGTCACCGCCGTGGAGGGGATGTCGACTGGTGAAAGTTGTGGCATCGTTGGGTCATCAGTATCATTCATCGCTGCGTGTGTATCATCTACAACGTTCTCGTAGTCTTTTCGTTCTAGTGCTTCCAGCAGTGCTAGCGAATCGGCAACATCGGCTTCCGAACTGTGACCCATTTCATCACTGACATCCAGATAGCTAGCATGTTCGACACTGTCAGCTTGCTCACTTTCGAATGCAATGCTGAGATGACCTTCACGATACTGCACGCTTGACTTGTCAGCCAGTTGTCTACCAGTTGGTTGATTCTTAGACCTGCGTTTGCTGCCACCATGTTCACTAGTGACATGCTCATGCAATGCTGCCACACTTTTAAATGCTGCTGAACAGTGCTGACACTTATGAGCTGTCTCACTTCCATGCTCTCTTTTCATATGGCACTGTAGTGTACGTTTTACCTTGCATGTCCAGTCACAAACTGGGCACCGATGATTACCACGAGACGATTTCTTTGCACCAACCCCTGTTGTAGTGGACGTATTGTTGGCATTCATATCAGTTCCCTGCATGAGTGATAAACTGCTGGTGCTGCTACCAACTTCTTCAAATGTAACACTTTCATCGGCTAGCACAGGTTCCAGCTTGACTTCGGCTAGCATCGGTTCAGTAGTACCGAAAGCTATTCCATCATCATCACAGTGCTGATCAAACCCAAACTCAAAGTTGTCACCGATATCCGGAGACTGCTGGGAAATCCCACCGACACATTCTGCAAAGTGTGCTATCATGACTGAGGTGCGGTCAGACATCACGCACACCGTGCCTTCAATCTTCAGCTCGTTGTCGTAGACAGCCTCCAGCTGACACAGCTTCACTATAGCTTCTGTTAGCAGTGCTCGGAAATTGCCCTGTTGTCTCTCATCCATCTGCAATGTACAATCAAAATACACGTATCTATTAAAGAACAGTTATTACGGCAAAGCACTGTGGATTGCATCTGAGGCATGCGACTGTGCATAGGGGACCATCAGACGTTATTATGCATCTAAATTCAATGTGAGTGTAACAGAGTCCACGGTTCACACCCGTAGAGCAGTGTTGTAAAATGGTGTCTAAAGTTATGTTGTAATCATTCTACAGCCAGCAGTATAACAACTACAACTACCATGACAACTACTACAACAACTATTACAACTATTTGCTGGTATAATCTTCTATTTGTATGGATGGAAAATAGCAGTTTTGCCTATCAATCTGCTGTCCCTACGAATGAAGAAAGTGTGTGCATATGGCCTTCCATGCAAATAATATGCGGGCAAAAGATGGCGGTTTAGCTACATGCATTTGCATTAGGTTGGCACTAAAATGCAGCTGGCATGTGATAGCTGTGTGCTGAGCACAGTTGTCCATTGTGTAAGATGAAGTTTTGCTATAGTTCAAAGTCAATACCAAATTAGGTGGCAATTTCCAATGTTAAACGAATACATATTAGGGCACAGCTTGACCAACCAGACGTCCAGTTCGTTATTTGAGTGTAATGTGTAATAAAAGTGCGGCATCTGATAAATAATAGGCATTGTGTTACTTACTACCTACCACCATTAATGCAGCAGAAGATACACGCATCAATCATTGACATTATCGCTGGCTTGCATTGCCGATATTATTGCACAAAATTCTCTTTATATCCACAAAATAGCCATATAGGCGAACAAACTAATATAGCACACATCATGCTCTGATTAATAAATGCCTGGAAAACATTTCTATAATGTTAATTCAGCTAATCATATTATTGCACTTATTCGATGGTTGCGTAAAAAAATGAACAACCAAAAATTGCACAAAAAAATCAAGTCAAAATTCTAAGCCCAGCTCATAGATAAGTCTTGTGTTGAAGCTCTTCTTTATGCAAGCCTACAATTAACATGCCACCTTCTGCCACTGAAGGAAGATGAGGGGCATATTAAACAATCTATAGAGGTTGCAGAATGCAGACATGACAGTTACTGGTAATGAAATGCTTGACATTGAACAACCGTTCAACATATGAAATTATTTCATCAAATATGCAATCATGCACTGGTGTGCCTGAGCACAGCTGCATAACAGTATAATTGTACTAAAAGGCAGCTGGCCGTGACCGAGTTTGTCAAGTGATGTGTGTTGTCCAATAAGATCGTTCCGCTGTGTCAGCTGGCCGGCTGCAGTTTAGTATTTGTAAACCTTTTCATGCTGTTGATTAGTAAGGTAAATAAGTGCATCAGCAATGAAGAAGTCAAAAGGTCAGTGCTAGCATGAGATTGGCGATCTCACAGCCACTGAAGAAAGATGAGGGGCATATTAAACAATCTATAGAGGTATTTCCAAATCAGATCCCGTGATTGGTCAGCTTGGCTGTTCTGCCACTCTACGACACTCCCTCTGTATGATCTCATACTAGGCAACAGTTCTAGAACGAGATCGGCGATCTCATTGTAGAAATTATTCTACAGTATAAAATTGCTGTTTTTGTTCTAAAAAATAATGCTCGAATGATATCGTCGTGGAATTTGAGCATTGTAGGACCAGATCAATCGCTGTGTAATACCTCGTGCTAGCTGGGAATAAGATCGGAATACTTTAGGCTAGGCCTATCATCATCCTAAGATCGGAGATCTCATTGCAGAAATGATTCTACAATGAGATCGCCATCTCGGTCTAGAAAATTTTCGATCGCTGTCGAAATGCAGGATATTTCTAGCTAGCTCCAGAATCCAGATTAACATTCCCTGTGTAGATCTCAAGCCAGCTAAAAGTTCTAGAATAGCCTAAGATCCGTGACCTCAATAGGCCAATAGACTATCATCATGCTTCAATCACTATTTTTTTCTGTAGGCCTTCCCAAAGTGCAAAAAATAAGATAGTAGGTTGCGTAATGCCTGCCTCTCGACGTAAAAGGCTAGTTAGGGCTTTAACATTCAGCATTAATGACCTTTGTCGGCAAACTATTGACAGTCGTCGCCCACTGTGCATGCGCCCTTGCGCTATTACGCTGGAGGTGATGACAACTAACGTTGAGATCGCCGATCTCATGCTAGAATTTACGAAGTGAAAAACCTGGTTACCGTTGTCGTGCACAAAAAATCGAGCTCGAATACACAATGCAGGTTAACAATTAAACTATTTTATCCTAAATTCAGGACGACAACTACAATGACTATTAATTATTAAAGTAAAAATGTCCATTCGTTTTTATTTCTCTTTTGTTTACGTTGACACCAACCATAGATAAACACGAGAATTATATAAATATATATATATAAAATTTGTTTCAAACTTTGGATTCGAGTCAGTGGTAACCGACAAGTCTGAGTCTCTGAGAGCAAGCCATGATGTAAAGCTTGATATGGATAATAACATACCTTGTGCTTGTTATGTTGACAATACATAAATTGTAATTGTAGAATGATAAAAACAGATAAAATAAAATGATAATAAATTTTTACTATACTGAGTGAATCATTTGTTAAAATTATAGTTTACAACAAAAATGAGCTTATTAAGTTTTTCATCACTGAACCAAATTCGGCCTTAACTTTGATATAAAAGCAAACTTTAATGTCAGATTTTAATCGTAATTACTTTGTCTAAAAGAAACTTGACTTCAACCCGTTACGGCAACTTGCACGTTTGCCTAGTTGTAAACTTGTGGCTGTAGAGTATCGGTTAGTGATTGCAATATTTGAATCGATTTTTCAATTTATCTCGAAATGTGGATCTTTCCGCTATTAAAAAATTTGTAATTTCAGGTTTCCGTTTTCTTAATTAGTCATTTATATTTACAGATTAATCGTTATTTAGTAGCCATATCAAACATATTTTGTGCATAAAATGCTGGGTGCAAGATAGTCAAGATAACTAATATAGCCCTTATACCTATCAAAAACTTGGGAGTGGCTGTGCTCTGACTTGTCGAAATGCAACTTACGGTTTACAGCAAAAACTTTTAAACAGCTAGAATTTTTATTTTGTCATTTGTAGCACTTGGCGAAAAAAAACGGCCAAGATTACGGTATTCGATTAAAGATTTTGAGATTGCAATCGCTAGTACCGGAAAGTAGTAATGGATTAATCGAATCCGCCCAGCTTTGCACTATCTATGTTTTTGTGAAAAGTTTGAGGCGGAAGTAATAATAACAGTGTTGACATTCTTCGAAAATGGTGAGTAAATTGTGATTATTGGAATGTTTTTTTCTTACAGTATGTGTAAATTATCATTTGTTATTTTGATAAATGCTGTATATTGTTTTTTGTTGTAGACGCAGTTATCCGAAGACCAGATTTCTGGTAAGTGATTGTTATTGTCTTTAGTAATGGTGATTCACCAAAGGATATATGTGTGGGCGAATGGGCGAAAAGTTGCTCGTAATCGCATGCTATTTTGTGTAGTAATATGTGTTTTCTTTTTCTTATACGTTGTTTTTAAATAAAATAGAAATATCTGGTAATCTGGTATCTCCAATAATTTTGTCCATTGTTACATCTGTGTTTCTGCAAAACGATGTAAAATGATGTGTACTGTAACTGTACATTGTCTCGCTTGAACTTTTTACCATAAACTAAATGGAAGAGTTTAAAAATAAATATATTATAATAAGAAAAATGGTTTGATGATTTGCCATGATATTCCTGTATTGCCATTCACGTGTGATAATTTTGTTCTGTTTCGCAGAGTTTCAGGAGACATTCTCGTTGTTTGACAACAAGGGTGATGGAAAGATATTTGCTCATCAGCTGGGTGAAGTGCTACGAGCAATGGGTCAGAACCCAACTGAGGCTGAGGTGAAAAAGTGCGGCTTTCACCAGGATCCAGGTAAATCTAGTGCCATTTTGTGCTAGTTTTGTTGGTAATAATTTTGGAAGAATGCTTCTTGACACGTAATATGTTGTCCTTTATTAATGTGACCTGTTCTGTTGGCCAGTGCTGCTCGCATTTTTTGGTGGCATTTTGGCTTTGGCGCCGGGTAATCCCATCGTTTAAATGTTGACCTGTTAGTAATTTGTTGGACAATCTTGTTAGAAAATTTACCTTCAAAAATGAAAAAAAATTAGGACTAAAAACTTCCATTTTGGGGAAATTTAGAGGTAAACTTGAAATTCTGTGCACTCATGATCTTTTCTGACTGAAATATGTAGTTCTGTGTTGGAATTCTGTTGGAAACTTGCAGTGTTTGTCCGAAAATTACTTTGTGTTGCACATACTTTTTTAACCCATGATGCTGCTGGCTGGTGATTTGCACTGATTAACACATTGTGTCTGATCAGTGCAGATACTGTATGGTCAGTAGTGATTTGCAGCATTACCCGTTTAGGAACCTGGTACCTGGTTGCAATTACCCGCTACCCGGGTACCCGGACCCGTTTCAACTTTTATGTAAATAAGAAAAAATGACACTTTTGTGACGGGTACATACCCTAATTAATGAACATTTTTCACAAAGCTAGGTCTTTTCGTATAAAACGTTAAAATGTTAAAACGTCAATAATGTGTTTACAGTACGAAATATGCTAACATTCATCTAACGAAATTTCATGAAGCAGAATTTTTTTTGCAGTGTAGAACTTTGCCACAAAGGGCACAAGAAGTACAATTTTCCACTGATTTTGTCAGTATTTAGTGCAAAAACGGGTATCAGTTACCCGGATTTGGAACCGGGAACTGGGTCCAGTAATGGGTTCTAGCTACAAATCACTAATTGTCAGCCAGTGGATAACCGATGGTGTGACTGTTTTTAGACCGGCGAATAAGTTTTGAGATGTTCTTACCGATCCTATCGACAATCAGTAAGAACCGAGAGAAGCCAGTGCTCGAGGACTTCATTGAAGGGTTCCGTGTGTTTGACAAGGAGCAGAATGGATTCATTCACTCGGCAGAACTGAGGCATCTACTCACTAACCTCGGTTTGATATTACCACTGTGCTCTTTAGGGTTGGAACATTGTGGCCGGAGAGTGGCAATTCCTCCCAGTTCCTAAGATGTTTGGCTATCAAGAAATTGTTGGAAAATTTTTTTGTTGGAAAATTGTCATCCAACAAGATAATGTTCATGTGAACACGGAGTCTGTCCAATGCATTTTGACAGTTTACAGTTTATGTTTATATAAATATAATCAGTGAGCTGTTTAGACCGGTAGAAAAAAACAAACAGTTTAATTTCAAAATATCATAACAGCAATGATCCTTTCATCCTTCTGTATTATTTTAACTAAACCATAAACATTGTCAGTTACGAGACCATTTGATTCGTCACCAGCACTTTACCATAAAAGGTCCATGCGTCTATCTTTCACCGTTGTGGAGATGTGGCGCCTCAAAGATAATGGGGTCATGAGTTTGACGTTTTGGGGTCACGTGACATCATCGATTACGTGACCATTCAATTCCCAGGTGTCGACTTCCTATGGGTGGTCCATAGTGACCATTCGTCCATCTTGCACCATTATGGAGATATGGCGCCTTAAATATTGGACGCACGGACCTGGACATGGAAAGAAAGATGGAAGAATGGAAAGAGGAAGGGATAGGGGAAGGGAAATGGAAAGTGGAAGAGGAAAAGGAAGGGAAAGGGGAAGGAGAAAAGGAGGTAAAAGAAAGGAAAATGGAAAGGGGAAGGGAAAGGAAAAAAG
>Ga0209367_1010607_pt1 | contig 12330 bp, 9 predicted proteins | sample WorMetLIZISLAND2_FD_187412 | JGI IMG/M metagenome (GOLD analysis project Ga0209367, IMG submission 187412) | Marine gutless worms symbiont microbial communities from Max Planck institute for Marine Microbiology, Germany - Olavius geniculatus... ... | reverse complement strand
CTATTGTCTATTGTATGGTTTACTATCTACCAGTGATGGTGAATGAAGGTTTTTAAAAAATAATTTTCGTTGAAAAACGTACGATTAGATGCGACAAAAAGCAATGCATGCTACGTTGTGCTAGTCGATTGTAGTCACAATAACGTAATTAAGTACGATGACATTGGTCTCGGAGCCCAGTCAGCATCATTGAAATTGAGTTATTTGGGTGACTGGATAGGCTGGGTAAGCCCAATCATGATGTAATAAAATCGCTGTTTTTCCCGTCAAACTTTATATCTGGGAAATGCAATAGGTCTGGCGTTGAAAACTTGAAACTGTTTAGACTATTGGGAAAGTAGGCTATATAGTCAAACTTTAAAACAGTAGGACCTAGATGTGCCTAGTAATAAAGCGTACTGAGCTGAAAGGACTTTTCTGAAGTCCTAAGGTCATCATCACACAAGTTTAGTAGTGAATCCAGAGTAACAGTGGGAAATTAATAATGTTCGACCGATGTGGCTGGAAAAGAGGCCAAGTCCCAAGTCATAGCTGCATTCGCCACCCAATTTCTGTGCGACGAAAATCCGCTGAAAATATAAGGATATTCGATTTTTCACAGAAAATGAATCCACGACAACTTCAAATTAATTCTTCGGCTAAAACCACGAGTATAAAATACAAAGTAGTGCTTTTGTTTGTGAGTTGGTAACAGTTTCAACATTCAAACAGTTGTGACTCGGTTTGAACGGTTTGCTGCATGCTTTTCAGCAGAATTATACTGCTGATTCTGTCCTGCGATAATTTCTTTAATTTAAATAGGCCTAGCAGCCGTATTTTTAACTTTTCGCGATGATCCGGTCAATGCGGTCATCAGACGAAAATCCTTTCCACCCGTATGGATTTTTAAAAAATGGGATTGGGGGGTCTACTCTAAACTGGAAATTAGCGTCAGTCGATCGCTGTATCTTTTGGCGCGCACCGGTGCTGCATGCGATACACCGGCGTATGTATATCTGCTGCGGCAGCTGCGTGGAACGATTCGTCTCCAATCCTAGTAGGCTACACTGCGTATAATATATTAGTTAGAAATGCCAGATTGCGACGACAGACTCGCTTGACGCCGCATATCTGACGCGCTGATTCTTCAAGTCCTCTCGAGATACGCTTTGCACAGGCAACGGTAAGCTTGTCGCGTTATCGGCCTAGTTCCTGTTTCCAGAATGTTTTAATGGATATATTATTATAGCAGCTGCTGCATTGAGACCGTTATATTCGTAAGCTGGCAGGACTGCTTTTGACGTAGGTCTGAGCTATCTGATTGCTAGTTAGGAGTAATTTAAATTTCTTTAACCAGGGCTAGAGCAAACATCGATAACCGGCCTCTATGTTACTTTTTAGCCGAACAATTGGCATGGTGGTCGTCGTCTGTCTGTCTGTCCATCCGTCTAACCGTCACGGATGTATTGTGGCTAAACGGTGCGAGATAGGGCCTAGGTTGCTATTGATCACTAATAAAAAGTTGCATACTGGCTTTCAAATGAGATATAAATCATTGACCTTGGATGACCTTGAAGGGTAATAACGTACGTATGGTAAGCCAATCATGCGGTATTGTGGGTGAACGGTAAATCGTACAGGGTCGGCGATGGTAACATGAATAGGGAGGTGGCGACTTCCTATAGGCTGTTAACAGTAATCATATGTCCATCTGCAGCGGTTTGGCCGCAATTTTGAATGAAATGTTTGAAGCTATATGTGGCCGTATCTCGGAAAAGATGAGAGATACAGCCTAGGTTACTATTAATCACGAATATGAAGTGGTATACGCCCTGTCAGATTAGATGGAAATCAGTGATCTTGGATGACCTTGAAGTCTGTTACGCGCTATTGCAGCTAAACGGTGCGACATAGGGCCTAGGTTGCTATTGATCACTAATAGGAAGTCGTACATTGGCTTTCAAATGACATGAAAATCATACACCTTGAATGACCTTGAAGGTCAGTACCGGTACTGCAACAGGAACTGTATAGGGTGTAGCGTGTCTTCCAGAGCAAGGCGTATTTATTGTGAGAAATATTTGCAAAACCTGGGTCCGATATTTTCCTTGTTCATTTACTTTGTAGCTGTTTATATCGCTTGGCGAAATAATCCAGTGTCTGTTATAGCCTACTGGGCTACTAGCGTTCATTGTAGCTTTCGAGAGAGCGTTCCGTTAACATAACGTGCATGGAACACACCGTTTAGTCACAGTACATCTGCTACAGACAGACAGACGACACATCGTGCCATAGGCGCTGTACAGCATACGGTAGCTATAGCGCGTCAAAAAGCGTGAATGGATTTCGCAAACGCTGTGAGCTGATGACGTACGGTGTTCTTAAGCGCAATGATATGCAGAGAGACACCCAGAACTTGTGACTATGGACGGTTGAACCAACACAGTGTCACAGACACAATCATACGGCCCAAGCATGTACGATCTGTATTGGTGGATGATGAGTGACTGTTGAATGTGGACGACTGACTGGCTGCCAGCAATGTGGCCTGAACGTCCCCGGGAGACTCTTCTGTACTCCGCGATGCGCTGTTATGACCAGCATACGTGTGTCTGTCCGTCCCGTGCGTCCGTCTGTCTGTCTGATGACAACTGACAGTTCTGCAATGCAATTATGTGACCGACGGAAGGACAACTTCACGGCCGACAAATCGCAGATCAAACGCCGCCATAATTCCCGCAACGGCAGGGCCTGCCGTGTGCGCGTTAATTCTACATGAACTGCGCAATGCTATAGTTAGGGCCTACAACCGCCTATTAATACTGCGAGAAGCAAATCTCTTTCTGTCTGTCTCAAGGCAGACATACGGCGATTATTGACTTTTTGTGATTTGCGCAGTTTTATGTTTCCAACTACAATGTCGTTCTGATATCGTATATAAACTGAAGAGTTTTTTCTGCCAACCGTTAATTAAACTTGTCTGTCGTCTGTTGCGGATGTATTGTGACTAAACGGTTCGTCATAATCATACGGACAACTTTTTACACGAATAATTAGCCTGGTGCGGTGATTTGATGGCTGCAAAATTTCAGCGATTCAGTGCAAGGGGAACATTTTCAAGTTTAGAGTTGAATGGAAAAGGTAGGAAAACGGGAGTTTTTCAAGGGAAAATTGGCCATATCTCTAAAACGGTGAGAGATACGGCTAACGTTGCTATTAATCACTAATATGAAGTCGCATAGGCCCTTTCACATGACATGAAAATCATTTGCTGGCTTTCCGACACCCGCATACAGTTGGCCCACCTTAGCCACAGCTGAACTTCTTGTTTATACATAATATTTGCAGTTTAACGTAAAGTTATGTAAAAACATACTATGTAAAACATAGAAAGAACATCAGTTAGAAGGTTTCTGCATGTACAACAAAACTTCACATGCGACAAAAACAGGGCAGGTCTACGTACAGACCAGCTGTCAGTCAACTCGTGTTTGGCAGCGCCATCGCGCCATTGCAAGAGACACCACTGGTACGAGGCTTTGTCGCACATGTAGAAACCGACTCTTAAATTTTTATGCACGAAGTTCACGCGTTTGACAGTGCGTTTGAACATGGAAAAATAACCGAAATTCACAGTTTTGTTGTTTCATTTTCACGCGTTATTGGGCGACGGACGTGCAATTGGTAACTCGATCGATCAATCAAAAGCAGATTGATATTGCGCCACGTGTCACGAGCGAATCGGGGACGATTAGCGCAAGCCGGACATTAGTGTGTTTGTTTGTTTGTTATGAGCACATGGCTGACTTCATTGTCGCGCATGCTCTGATTGATGTCTTGCGTGGAAATTATACAGGGTGGGCCAAAACTGGCATCTTTTTCAACTACTTCAGTATAATGTCATACAAATTACACCATATTGGGGCCTATTCATACTGCTGGAACAATTTTAACATTTGCTTTTAATTAGCTACTCATAGCTTAAATGTGTCTATATAGTCGGAAACATTTTCCTAATTTATTCGGAAATCGGAACTCCAGCTTTTTCCAGCAAACAGATCGTGAATCAAACAGCGTTCATCGTTAGTTAGTACAGTACAACCATCAAATGTCAGTTGATTCGCATAAAAACAGAACGTCATTTAATGAAAATGGCCTACAGTTTTTGTTGCAGCACTGATTTTCAAGGTCATCTAAGATCGACGATTTTCCTGTCATTTGAAAGCCAATATGCGACTTCCTATTAGTGATCAATAGCAACCTAGGTTCTATCTCGCACCATTTAGCCACAATCTAAGGTCATTTAAAATCAATAATTTTTACGTCACTTTTTACTAGTGATTAATAATGGCCTTGGCCATATCTCTCACCGTTTCCGAGATATGGTCAGTTTCCGTCGAAAACGCACATTTTCTACCCTCTCCATTCAACTGCAATTTTGTAAATGTTTCCCTTGCACTGCATCCCCTAAATTTTGTATGCGAAAAGCGTCGATACAGAGCGAACTATTCGTGTAAAAAGTTTTCCCATATGACCTAAAGCTTAACCCCAATACATCCGTTACACACGGACAGACGACAGACGACAACCGTACCATAAACGCCGTACAGCATAGCTGTGGCGCGTCAAAAATAGTCTTACATCGCAAATATCAATGCATCCAGCAACAAGACAGGAAACTCAAATACCAAAACGGTGTTACTTTTTTGGTGCACCCTGTATGCTGACAGATTTTCGACCCCGTTGCGACACGTTTATTTGTTGTCGAGCTGCTGGTGACGTAATACGCTACTGAGATGACAATTTCGACGCCCTGCCGTTGTCTCAATCAGAATCCACTAAATTATTGATTACGTGACATCCACGTTACTATAGTCCAGCGGATATGCGTCGACTGTGCGACCAAGCATTATAACTGAGGACACCACGCGTGCCGTTTATTATCGGTTTAAGCCGCTACTGTTAGAAAGTCGAGAGTTTACAACTCGCTTGTCCTGTCTGTTTTCCTGTACGGATGCGAAACGTAGACCATACTGAAATCTGATGAGCGGAAACTGGAAGCATTTCACATGTCATGCCAGCGATGCATCCTCAGAATTCGCTGGTTCCATCGTGTAACCAATGCTGAAGTGACCAGTCAGACGGAGCAGGAAGATCTCACCAGTCACATTCGTAAACGGCGTGCGGCGGTCTTTGGACACGTCCGTCGACTACCTGAGGAGGCGTCAGGTCGGATGGCTATGCGACTGGCAGTCGACACGCGAGGTGGAGGCCGTCCCGACAACAATCCACATTGGAAGCGACGACCAGGACAACCGAGACACACCTGGGTCCGACAAGTGGCGATCGACACCGGTACCTCCGCTGATATCGCATGCGACATTGCCGTCGCCGCTGCAGTTGGAGGGCGCTACGACCCCAGCTGGTCAAGCGTGACTGATGACGATGATGATGATGATGCTAGAAACGGGCCTGCTCGATTATGTCCCAGATATAGCTTAATGTGTTGTCTATTTCTATAGCATATATTTGTTACATTACTAATGATAATCAGCGGCCAGGGGCAGGTAAGCTGAAGTACTTGATCGCTAGTGAGATGGACGCCCAAACCATTACAGCACCAAGCCACACAGGACTTTATTTAGTTCCTGTCGTTCCATGCAGAACCGGTCGACGATTCGTCTGCAGTTGGCACAATCGCTGTCAGCAGTCTTGTCGCTCCATTCTATGCCCATCACCTTCAGATTTTTTTCGGCGTATCTTGCCATGTCCTCATGCCATCTTCTGGTTTGTGTTTTATAATGACAGGCTACACTACGTTTATACACTCTGTCCCGAAAAACGTCCCATTTTGTCATTTTGCATATCTTCGCCAAATATTGATTGATTTTCAAAATTCTTTCACTAGCACGTACTGTGGACAGTTAGCAATAAAGTAGTTGAAAGTAAAGTACTTTATTGCTAATTGTCCACTCCCTATTTTGGCGTTCAAAATCATAAGGTCATTACTTTCTGTGCCAATCGAGAGCCAATGTACGACTTCCTATTAGTCATTAATAGTAACCTAAGCCCTATCTTGCACCGTTTCTGACTTATTGATTGAAAATCGCAATTTTTTTTCCACTTTTCTTTCATTTAGCGCCCTCGCTGGGGGTGACCGCTTTCGAATTTATGGAAGAACTTTACGGATACTGAAACTAGAATTTTCCAAACAGCCGATGGTGAGGATTTGGTGATCCTAGCTTGCACCGTTTTTGACTGATCAATTCGTGTGACGGACGAACGGACGGACAGACGGACAGAATTCCGATGGCTAAGACGCGCTAAAGCAGTAGCTGCTTTCACGCGTAAAAATAGCAGTAAAATGGCAGATTACCGATGACACGGGCTGATGGAAGACATGTCGAAATTACAGAAATGGACGTAAGATTTTACTGGGAAATTAACTCATGCATGAGCTGCCATTAACTCTAGTTTTACAACCACGGCAATTCAAATTTGTGGATTTAGCCTATTTTGAAATACGGGATCAATGCATCATGTGTGAGACACTCGAAATTTCGAGGACCTATATAGCCCTTGTGCTCGTTGGAGAGACAAAAGATTTTTTGTTATTTCAGTTTGCTGGATAGATGGCATTGCAGATTTGGTCGCCTTTTTACACTGCAACATATGTTGCAAAATAATTTATTTTGCTAGCATTTGTTGTTGACAGCAATAAGGAGACGTTGTTATTGACGACGTCGTGATATTATGATCCGGCGCTCTGTCATGTAGTCAACTGGCTTCAGCCTGCGTCTGTGGCGTTCATAAGGTTTCTTTCAATTACTATATTTCTCTGACTTACGAGATGTGGACAAGACAAGTAATATCATTACGGTGCTTCGCATCAATGCGCACAACTCAGACATGGACATGGATTGGGTTTGGTTGTTTATATTTTCCGTAATAGTTATTTCAAAGTTTTGAATAAAATAGCCTAACTAATTTACATCGGTAAGCATTATAGTTTCTGAATATAAATTTTGGTTTAAAAGTAATTTCACTCCTAATAATAGTAAATAATAATAATAATAATAATAATAATACATTTGTATAGCACTGCAGTGCTGTAGATTCAGAGGTGCTGGCAGAGCAGGTCAGTTAGCTGTATGCAAAATTAAATATGTGAGTTTTAAGCCTAGATTTAAATACAGAGAGAGTGTCACAGTTAATGACAGAAGCAGGCATGCATTTGTAGCCTGGTTTGATCTGTGAAATGCTGGCTCGGGTTGTGTGAAGTTAAACAGACCTATGTCCATCTCTGGCGTGTAGCGTGTTGATAAATAACCAGATAGGCTAAGTCTACATCACAGAACGGGACAGAACATGCAACTCAACTTAAATCAACTCTGCAATCGGCATCTCGGTCTACTCAGATTCACCAACCGTGACCAAAAGATAAACGTCTGGTACTTGATATAGCGCTGCTTGCACGAAACCGGGATTGCAGCGAATCAGAACACAATTTCTACAATCTCGGAGCAGCGACTGATTGGCGTGAGCTAATGATACGGCAGCGTGCATTATGCGGCAATCCATAGCCCGTGCTTGCTTATTAATTATTGGACCCGCGGTGCAGCCAGCAGACATGCCACCGCCCCAATCACGTCACCACTCATTATCCACCATGCCGAGGGTAGGAGGCTGAGTTAGCCTGAACACACAGTAGGGTAACGGTAGCAACTAGGCCAGTATGGCTTAAGGTTGCTTACAGATGGTTCGAGAAACGTTCGAAGCGCAACCTTGAAGTTAGGCCTACAACTCCGATGGTCTAACCACTAACAACTTGCATGGAGCCGCAGGTAGGCTACTGTACATTAGCGAAAATACGGCGGAAGACATTTTGCAGTCAGAGCGACTGCCAGTAATAGCAAGGCACGGTGTTGGCTGTATTACTGCCATTAGACGTACAAACGTGGCGGTGGACGTGTTAAGCATGTCTATTAAACCGGCGCAAGATTGATGGCCCTGCAAGTGACCGATGGCTTCAATTTACTGTGTGTTTTTTTCGCTTGCGTCACGCTTGCCAGACAGTCGGTGGATCATCCCCACTGTTATAATCCCCGTCGACACATGCGAGCCCAACAGGTAGTAATATCGTAGACGTAGATTACGGACAGGATTAGAGTTAACTTCGGTACGCGCAAGCACTTTAGGGTACAAGCTCCTACTGAGAATCATTTTAGAACAAAAATTTAGTTCAATACTATGAAGAAGAAGAAACAGCTTTAAGCAGGCCTATTTTACTTGCCAAACAAAAATTACGCAATTATTACACTACAGAGGCAGGTTGCAAGAAGAGTAAACGCTCATCAACAGCACATCTGTGCGGCTGTGCCTATCTGTAACCGTTTTTACCTTAAACGAGCCTATAGCGGTAGTATAAAAACTTTTAGGAGGGGTCTTTTTCACGCCCTCGTCCGAACTTTGAAAAGAACTCCCTCATCCAGCCGCACAAAATTTTGTCACAAAAAACTAGAGTCATTGGGGCAGCCGACAGTGAATATTTCGTGATTCTAGCTAGCACTGTTTTGATAGGGCTCCAGAGTGTGACGAACACACATTCATTTTACTTTTTCTGGACGCATACATACTGCTAATCCAGGGGCTACATCTTATCAGTCTGGTGCAGGCCAACGTCCTTTATTAGTTGTCATCATGATAGATATGAATAATTTACAGGTATTGGTACATATATTGATTTACCAACCTAAGCCTAGCTACATCCTGTCTCGCCTTTCCGTCATATCCATCTAATTATTCCGAGCAGGACAGATAGGAAATGAGCGCAGAATCGTCAACTGCAGGCGAAGGCTATAGTGACAAGCAGTGCGGCAGCATATGAGTTATCGGGCGGGAAGCAGAAGCAAGAAACGCTCAGGTGTAGTAAGTTCCTATAGCAGTGTGCTACAGCAGGCAACGACTGCGCGCCCTGCACGTGATCGGGTAGTAGGCTGTGTCCTAATAAAAAGTGGCCCCTAGACCATCGTCAATAACTGCGTTAAACTAAAAACTAATGTTCAGTACTTTAGGTGAATTTAGAAGGAGTACATAAAAATGATTAACATGTTGTCTATGTTTTTTTTCTGTTGCTGTCGCCAAAACTGGACAATATTTCCATAAAAACGTGAATTTTTATTGTAGTTTTTGTATTATTTTTATTTACTGTAGCTGTTAGAGTTTAGTAGCAGTAACAAAACTTGCTAATAACACAATGTTAGAGTTAGAAACTAAGTTTGCACCAGCCGGCAAGCTGCAGAGACGACGCTGCTGCGGCTGCTGCACAACGACGTTTGCGTGAACGCAAGCGACGACCGCTGCTAACACGGTAATCAACAAAGCTAAATTTTCGCCGAAAAGTAATTGTTTTTTACTTTTTTCAATTTGTATAAAATTTTAAATTTTATTTAACTTTTTTCCAATTTTTGGGCTTTGCAATGTTTGTTGTAGTTAAAGACAAATTTTCTTCCATGGAATCTCTCTGCTCTTCTTCGAAAGCGGTATTTTCGATGATGTCACGGTTACGGCAATCACAGTTAGTGATGAGCTACTCGGCTATTGGAGGAATTTTTGGTTTTCAATTAAGACGCAGTATGAAGATATCATTTTGTGCCATGCAGAAACTATGAAAACACAATATGTAATGCTAAATGAAGTTAACAGATTTACTGTAAATCTGTTAACGACATGTACTGTATAAACTGTGGCTTTTTTCTCAAACTGAGGGGGGGGAAGAAAGTGAAAGAGATAAAAAGAATAGAAAAGAAGGAAGATAACGGAGTAAGCGTTGAAATCTTTGTTGGGAAATTCTATGCGCACCTATGTGTGAGCTGGAGAGCCACATAATAATGGTTCACAGATACAGCGAATGTGTTGAGAGATACAGGATCAATCGAACGAATGGAAATTGCGTAGGATCCATCCAGTCACCGGAAATCATTTGGACCACGGCGGCGGAAGATCGCACATTAATGGCTTTATTTATTTCCCGACCGACACGCATGCACTTGATGCCCAACGCATACTCCGCTGCGGTCTGCTGTTGCGATACGGCGCGATATTGGCATAAAAGAACGGAGCAGTGGAAATAGGAACGTCAGTACCTGGCCTGGGAATTGGCCTTGGCTAACAGTTCAAGGCCAATAAATCGGCTTATTGCTTGAACGCGTTCTGCAGTGTCCACCTGCAGCAAGTTCAGCGCCAGTCGAGCGAATCTTTCGCAGAGTGGCTTCTTGCTCATTTGACCACACAGTGCGCGAATGCCTGAGCAGCGTGAGAGTTTGTTGGAAGCACTGGTCTTCTTCAAATGCAATGTAGCACTAAAAAGTTGAACTAAATTTGCCTAAATAAACTATTTTGACTTTTAATAACTGGTTAATTATATCAGTTGCATTAGAGTAAGACCAGGGCTTCCAGCCACCGAACGGCATTTCTGGAGACTGTAAGCTATCTGTTCAGACTTGTGGGTAAACTGTGAGTGACAGCAGAATAACTTTTCGGAGATTTTCTATCTATTTATATTTGCTCTTAAGAGTATGCCGCATTTTTAAAAACTGTGCATCTGATCGTATTTGTTATTAAACGTCTTGAAATTGTTCGTGTAATTATACTCCTATAACAAGCTTTCAGTAGGCTTTCATTTAACATTTTTCTTCATCTTCAATTATCGTAAACTTTTGCACTATGGGTGACTTTAAAACATTTTTACTTTGGCTTTGATTGTTTTGGCCATTTAACATCACTGAGTAAAAATGACTGAAATTTTACGAAAAGAAATAAACAAAACACTGAGTAGCAGAAAAATGGAAAGCTTTTAGGGTGCATTACGGCGATGCGGTGGATACCAGCTGTACACTGTGTCCCAAAAAACATCCCGAACATTTCATTTATGATTTTAAAAAGGATAACTAGATTTTAATAAATTTTACTTTGAATATTTCTGAGACAGCTAGCCATCAAATGACCATTTAATTTCTCACCTTATCCGGTGTCTGTACTGTTCCTAAACTACCTGGGGAAAACAGAACCAACGAAATATTAGGCTACTTTTTTATCCAGTGCTGTATGATTACTTAGTCAACATAACACATAGGTTTAAAAACTCATTTTGTTCACATTTCTGACGCTTTGCTTAACATTTTATTTCGTTGCTTATTTTTCAAATGCCTACAGTAAAATTGCTTGAAATGCCGGTTCATTATACGAACACAGACATGAAGACGCTTTCTCCATTCATTGACAGCTGCAGTATGGATAATGTCCTGCTTTAGACCAATTCAGGCTTTACCAGTCGCTTCTTGAATTCATTAACATAGGCCGGCTGATGAACCCACAGATCTGGATAGATGAAATTTATTGACGTTTTTTTCATTCATTTTAACACGTATTATGCTTGGTTTGCTTTCCTCAGGTAGTGCAGAAACAGACGTTGGGCGAGGTGAGAACTTAGACAACGATTTAATAGCCAGTTGTGTCATAAATATTTTTGTAAAAATTATAAAAAAAATCTGTTCATCGTTCTTCGAGTTACAATCGATAAGTCAGAAATGTTTTTTTCGGGTTTTCTGTTTATTTCAAGGTATATTTCGCTTAATCTGCTTTCCCTAGGTAGTGCAGAAGCGGACAATAGGTGAGGTGGAAAACTGAATAGTCGTTGAATGGAAAGTTTTGTTAAAAATATTTGTACCAAAAATTATCAATATCTGACAACTGGTTTTCAAGTGACAATTGAAAATGTTGGGGATGTTTTTTGGGGACACAGTGTAGTCACTCACTGGTGGAAAACATTCGTCGATCCATTACCGGTACCGCGTATCAAACGCTCACATGGTGAAAAAAACTACAGAATTGTGATCATCAGCCTCACCTATGTAGGCTTTTTATTACAATTCTATTGTGTTTTCTATGGTCTGTTATACGGATGTGTTTTGCTGTTTGAAACAAATATTAAGTGATTGATTTATCACTGAGCTCTAAAACTAGCGTGAGATTGGTCACCAATGCGCCGTTTGATTTGTTTCACTAGAACCAACACAACTTACCAGTATAATTCCTATCATACTTTTCTCGCTGCAACATAAACATGTATACTTCATACTTGACGCCCGGCCATTGTGCATCACAAACAAACTCGTGACTCCAAAATCTTTGAAGCCCCGTATCTCCGTATCTGTGCAAGATACATTCATGGTCATCATTGACCACCAATAGGAAAGTGCTCTCGACGAGTCCGATGGTCACGTTCCGATGACGTCACGTGACCCCTAAAGATCAAAATCGTGACCCCCAAAATATTTAAGGTTCAGTGTC
>Ga0209367_1010606_pt1 | contig 12331 bp, 7 predicted proteins | sample WorMetLIZISLAND2_FD_187412 | JGI IMG/M metagenome (GOLD analysis project Ga0209367, IMG submission 187412) | Marine gutless worms symbiont microbial communities from Max Planck institute for Marine Microbiology, Germany - Olavius geniculatus... ... | reverse complement strand
CTTACGGCCCATAGGGCGGCGCTGATCTCCGTTTCCTAAGGCCCTCAGCCAGACACCAGTTTTTACACTGCGAGACCACGGATACGGGGCCAGTGTATTGCGCGATGTGCCTGTTTACGTCCCAGCGGTGAAGCCGATACCAAATTATACTGCTTGGTGACAGAGGCACATGTGTGAACAACTTGCCTAAGGTCGTTACCCGGCAGTGTCCTGGTGCTGAGTCGAACCTGCGCCTCTAAGTTACCTCAGGATTACATGTCCGACACGTTACCGTTAGACTACCGAGCCACACAGAGCATTACGGTAGTAATAAAAAACTTAGACGAGAGCTCAGCTTGTTGAGAACAGTAAAGCAAATACCGACGACACATAGAGAATTTTATTGATGTGTATTGTACACTTAGTCCAGCTCGTTTGGGCTGCACTATCAACGAAATCATATGTGTATGTATATATGTAGGTAGCACGTCAAAGCGCAGTCAATCGGATGACCGCCGCTAATCTGTCGGTTGTGTTTGCACCTTGTGTCGTCAAACCGGAAATAGACGACCCAGCGCTACTTGTTGGCACCGCGATCAACCGTGCCGCTGCTGTGGAGGATATGATTGAGAATTTTAGTGAGGTGTTTGCACCACCAGATGGTCACTGTTCGCAGAGCTTTCCAGTACTACGCGGTATCAGTTCACAAGGCCAGGTACCAGCTGAGTCCAATGTACCAGCACATAGTAACAGTTCAGAGGCACTTGATGTGAGGACAGAGGCAACAGACTCTGCTGACGGCATGGCAAATGGACCACGTCATTGTCGTCCGCTTGCCAGACCTCACTGCGAAAGACGTACTCCTCTAATGGAGCCTATCGCATCACTAACAGTAGCGAATGATGATGATGATGATGATGGCGAAAGGGCAAGTCTTTCAGATAAGGATACAGTTGAACCCGATGGACCGTTAGCGGCAGAGAACGACGAAGCGGTGGAAGTATCATGTCTGGATCCCCGAGCATCGTTAGTGCTAGCGAACGGCGATAAAACACTCAACTCATCGGATCCAATTGATTACGTTGGATCGTTAGCAGCAGCGATCATATCTGATTCCAGCATTCGCGAGCATTGCTGCCCCACCGAACTAACAGATGTAGCCAGCGGTCACTGCGAACATTGTCTGCGGCCAGTGTTAGTCAGCAGCGGTAACAGACATTGTCCAGCCTGTCTAGTAACTACGGACGTTGGTGGTCAGCCTGACCATTGCACGAAGCCAGCAGCAGCGGACGTGGCCGGTCCGCAGCATCAGGGTGTCCGGTCTTTGGAGCAGCAGCTGCAGACGGAGCGACGTCTAGTCCACCAACTACGAAAACAGCTCTCGGACGCGACAGCGCAGAACTCGTTGCTTACGAGCCGACTGTCGGAAGCAACAAAACAAGTCGAGATGCTTACCAGTCAACTGGCGGAAGAGCGCTTAGCGACGTCAGCTGCTGTGACGCGAGTAGTTGATCTACAGACTAAGCTGCAGCGGTACAATGTGAAGTTTGGATCAGTCGGTGATGATTAGCTCCAGCCACTGGCATCCCCCTCGATTTTATCATGTCTGAATGTTATTCTTGTTTGAAAATTTTCTGTCAAAAACACGCAAGTTGGGCTGAAAATCCCCCATTTGGGGCTATTTGGAGGCAGAATTGAAATTTTGAGCATTCATCATCTCCTCTGTGGTCAGTTGCGTATGGTTGTTTTCGTGCCGTTTTCTTGCAATATTTTATTGCATGTCACGTTTTTAGCTGTGTGTGATATTACGAGCAGCGTTACTTGTGCACAGATTTTGATGTTTTTCAGTGTAACGTACTGAGTTGCAAAACTTTTTGAATACCTCTCATATTGCAGCATTTACGGTAAAATACTGTCTATGTTGTAGGGTGTAGGGTGGGCCAGAAGACTCGATTTCAGTCTCACTTTAGGGTAGAGATCGTGGAATTATGCGATTATGCATGCGCATAATTTTGCGCATAAATGCGCATTTGCGCATAACCTTCTGCTTTATTGGGCAGATAATACAACTACTTCCGCATAATCTGTCTCATTTATGAATGTCGTTTTGTTATACATCAGTAATTTTGCTTATAGTAATGAATGTACGCTATATTCTAACAACAAATACTGTTTCCCGCAAGCTCTCCAGTGGCAATGTGATGACACTGACAGACATTACCACATTCTGGAAAAGCACATCAGGCAGACTGCCGGGATTGTCAAGACTGGCACAGATGTACATTTTTTCAGTTACAACTAGTCCTGATGTGGAGCGTTTGTTTTCAAAGTACACTCAGTTACTGACGCCACAGCGTACCCGATTGGCCGCAGAAACATTGCGCATGTTGGAGTTTTTGTATCGGAATTTGAATACCTAGGGGTCCTAGGCCCAGGCCCTAATGTAAGAACTATTTTACTGCTATAATTTGTTTTCTTGAACATGAATGTTGACTCTTAGTCTGATGTTTGCAGAATAATCACCTTCAGTTACGGGAGTTGATTTAGAAGGTCTTTTCATTGTTGATTGCCAGTTGTGTGTAATACAAAGCCGAAAAGGTGCGCATAATGTCTGCATAATCGGCAAAAAGTGCGCGCATAATCTTTAAAATTGTTGCGCATAATTTGCAAAATTTTGGCGCATAATTCCACGAACCCTACTTTCGGGGTGAAAATTTATGCGAATTAGGCATAGAATATTTAAATGCATTCCTGTGCAAGTTGAGCACTTTTTCTATAGAACATTCTGAAACTTTTGACAAATCACACACATTTCTACCGCAAACCATCACAAAGTTATCAAATCAGCGCCCAAACAGGTCCGTTTTTTGGTCCACCCTGTACCTAGATTTATTGTTGTTGCACATGAGTAGCAAAATAATTTGGCACAAGATGTTGATAAATAAGTTATCAGTTGGCATGTGAACAGTGTCTTAAACTTTGTTGTGAAATACAGCTATTTGTAGGACAGAGGCATATACACGCGTCATGCAAAATATTTATTATAAATGTACAAAACATCAGTTTATACACTTGTTGACAGCGACATGCAATGACTGACACTTCGAAAACGGCAAAAATCATAAAAAGGTGATATCACTCACCATCACATCGCCTAACTGTCAATGTGCTGTTGAATAACATCACCTTTTTATGATTTTTGCTGTTTTCGATGTGTCTGTCATTGCATTTCGCCGTTAACAAGTGTATGAACTGATGTTTTGTACATTTATATTTGCTGTTTTATTACAAAAATAGCCCCCTAATGTTTTCCTGTTTTTCACTGCTATAAAGCTATAGAGCCTTAAATTATTTCGGGGTCAGGACGTTGACCTTACGTGACCATCGGACTCGGCGTGGGCGCTTTGACTTTGGTCAATGACGACCAAGCATGTATCTTGCATGGTTACGGGGATATGGGGCATCAAAGATTTTGCGGTCACGACCTTGACCTTTTGGGGTCACGTGACGTCATCGGTCACGTGACCGTTGGACTCAACGTATGCCATTTCCTATTGGTAATCCATTGTAACCATGTGTCTATCTTGCACCGTTGCGGAGATATAAAGCCTCAAACTTGCGTTTAGCCTATGTTGCAGGCCAAAACTTCACTGCGCGTGCTCCGTGTCACTTGACACGGGGTCCAAAATGACCGCATATTTGGAATTCCCAAGTCCATATTGCTTATTCACTATACAACTTCTATGGGGCTACGATGACGATTAAGTGCCGTTCGTAGGTGAAAATTTTATACATAGGCGTGTTTTTGAAGGCTAAAATGATGACTGCGCATGCCCCGGGTCACGTGACATGTAGGCAAGGGGTCAAAATGACCGCATGTTTGGAATTCCCGAGGCCATATTGTCTATTCACTGTGACACTTTTATGGAGCTTCGGCAACAATTATGGGTCGTTTGTAGGTGAAAATTTTATACAGGAGCGTTTTTGGCTAAAAATTTTGAAGTCCCTTGTTGGGCCCCATTTTTCGACTGTATGGGGATTTTCTAGGGATATAATATTAACTTTGAGTTTTCGTTCCCAAAAAGGTTTGACCCTTGCGTGAGGCCGCGTCGTCCGAGCCATTGCGCGTGAAAATCTGCCTGGCGGTCTGACCTGTAGATCGGTCAACAAAAAATATATAATACTACAAAAATTTTCGTTATATTTCACCCATTTGCAGAAAAGCCCCCAATCAACGGATTTGCACGAAATTTTGCACAGGGGGTCATCTCGCGGACGTAATCACTTGTTTCAAAATTTGTGTCGATCGGTTCAGGGGTTTCGGAACTGCAAGGGGTCTAATTTTGCCTTTCTCCATTGACTTAGCCGGTCACCGTTAACCCAGGTCTGCGCTACCGTGCGCCTGTAATTATTCTTGGCCAGCATCAGCATGTTTAAAACATACAGTGATAAAGGGAAGTCAAAAATTTAAACACCATTTTCTTGTGTGACGGGATAGCCGATGATAACTTTATCGGAAGTTTTACACAGAGTGTTCCAATGAAAAAAAAATTGAAAATCCGTCAATATTTGGCAAAGATAATTATGAACAGAAGTTTGCAGTTTTACTTTCCTGGTTCACCCTGTGTTAGCTGAATATCTGGTCTTGTTACTGGTATAAACGTGACTTTGGAATTGCTTATTGTGTTAAAACGTCCAATACTCCTTAATTTGTGTTATGTTGATATGGGCATTAATCTGCTCAACTGCAAAACATTTCCATTTTTAATCCTCGCGCGTTACGTTCCTAATGTAGCGAAGAGGAGTATATGAGATCAGTGTAATATTGAGGACCTGCTGACTGACCGACTGACGACCGATCTCTGTTCCTGGAAGAGCCTTCCTGGAAGAACTTCAAACGGCCATATCTCCATAACGGTAGACGCTTGGTCACCAGTGTCACCATCAAATAAACTTTACAGTGTGCAACCGGCCGTTGGTCGCAGTGTTAGTTCGTCACTGGGCCGCTACGACTCAGTCCTCATCAACTGTCTTCGAATTGGTCATACAAGACTAACAAACTCTTATCTCCTAAAGGGAGAGAGTCAGCCAGTATGTGAAGCTTGCCATTCTCCACTCACAGTCAAGCACATTTTGGTAGACTGCACCCATTACAGTGCAGCACGTCAGAGATATTTTGGAGTGGACACACTCAAGGACGTTTTTGAAAATGTTGCATCTCGCAACATCATCACTTATGTTAAAGATATCGGTTTTTACAATCGTATATAATGTTGTTTTTACATTAGCTTAACAGCCTTGATCTTAACAAGTATTTCAACTTTGCTTTTAATACATATATTAACTGTTTTTAAATATGTATGGCACTGAATGGCCTATCTTGTGTTGCTGTGCCGTCATGAAACTACACACTCACTCACTCTACTGTGCACATATTATATATAAGTTACGTATTTTAGACCTAGATAAGTAAGTAAGTAAGTAGAGGTAGAACTGCAGAGGTAGAACTACGGATGCTAGAGGGTAAAGTAAAGTAAATAGCAATGATGTAACTTGGTGAGCACCTTTGTCTGCAGAATGACGACGGCGCAGTTGCTTGGGCGGAAAGTCCGCCAGCGGCCGGAAGCGAAAGTGAAACTGAAACTAGGCGCGCAGCAGTTAGCAGCAGCAGCAAGTCGTCGCCGGCAGAGCTGTTGAACTGGAGCTGTGCGGTGACTCGGGGTTACGCTGGCATCAAGTTGACCAATTGGACGACGTCGTGGCGCAACGGACTCGCATTCTGTGCCATTATCAACCACTTCCGTCCCGACCTTGTGTGAGTCGGCTCATCTGTGGTATCAAGCTATTATTAACTGCAAGGTATTAGTGGGGACGCTGAAATCACGAGACCTATCATCGCGAGACCATGTAGTTTAAGCACTAGATCAAACAGCGGTTGAACAGAAAGACTGAATAGTCCTTGACGGATTATTACTGCTGAGTAGAAATCAGAAAACTGTCCGTTGACAACTAAAATGACCGGCTGAGTAGGAATGCGAATGGCTGTTGCAGCTGAAGTTGACTAAAAACCGTTGAGTAGAAATCAATGCTTTGTATAAGTACATTAGACTGGACGACGCGGCACTAGACCAAACAGAGGTATCAGAGCACGGTTGTTTTGACATATTGGACGTATTACATTATCATGATAATAAAGTTTATTTCGTTTGCTATTTACTGTTTCATTAGAAGACAATTATCTTATTATTTGTATTACATTACTGTGACATTAAAGTGTATCTCGTGCTTCATTTACTGTTGCTTTATAAACTTTGTCGTTTTAGACGTACTGCATTATCGTAACATTAAATTGTATTTGACGCGTTATTTACTGCTTCGTTAAATATGCTTCGTTAAACATAACACACTTAGACGGTATACAGTAATACACAGATGACTAAGACAAACTGATACCTACAGTTCGTTTTACATTATAATAACACAAAAACTTAGTGAGCAGATACTCGAACATTGAAACAAGTCTCGCGATGTCCACCCTTGTCAGTGTCCATCATACTTGACAGACGTTGTTCAGTCGATCTGCGTGAGGAGGGTTACGATCGGCTGCAGTGACGAACTATGTAGCTCGGGGACCAAGAACTAAGTTCGGCCAGCATGCGTTCTTGTACGCTGAACCTGCTGCTTGGAACCAACTTCCAGAAACGATCCGCCAGCCACAGACTTGGGCACTTTTTAAGAAATGTAAAATTTAAAAACATTTTACAGGGTTCCTACAGATCAGGGAAAACCAGAAAAAGTCGGGGAATTTGTGCAGTCGTGGAAAGTTAGGGAAAGGTCGGAGAAAATGATCTTGAATCATGCAGAGTACAGGTATGTGTGATATTTTTTGCGTTTCCAAATGTTGAAAAGCTGGTAAATTTGCGGCTTCCATTGAACGTCCAAAAGCCGGAAGTGTTTCAGCTTCAGGGGGCAAAGTGACTCCCTAATTAGGGTTTGTGTTGTTTGCATACTGCTCCATTAATACTGTTTCATTAACTTACGATATAGTCTGCCATTTTTGACATTTGTGCGATAGGGTTATCGTTTTGATAAGATCAGGCAAATTGTTATTCCATGACTAGAAAAGTCCGAGAAAAGTCGGGGAATTTTGCTACTGAAGACTCGTAGGAATGCTGATTTTATTTGCAGTATTCTTACGACTGTCGTTGAACTTGTCGATCGATTCCTCTGTTTGTAAATGGATGTTAAAACACTTATGATGATGACATGATGAGTCACTTACACACTTCTTGCTAAAACGAAAAAGAACTCCAATGTTTGCTATATGCTATTTGATAACTGTCTAGTGCAGTGTTTTTCAACCTTTTTGCTGCCGCGGAACCCTACACAAGCGTCAAGGTCACTCACGGAACCCCGTGCGCATTGATCCGGGAGTCCAGCGACATATGCGAGGATGAAGCTATAGGGTGTCCACACATGTATGTTGTTGTATTTAACCAAACACGACGGGCGAGGCGGTCGTCGACGGCCGCTTAGCCCCGCCATTAACCCAGAAAATTTATCACGTGGATGCTCTCGAAAAAAAACAGGCCTATGTGTCTTTTTAAATTTCCTTAGTTGAGTTTTTACAAAATTGAATTAACAAAGTTAATGGCCAAATGATTTCGTATTCGTAACTATAACCTTTATCAATACGTACTTCTTTTCTTCTTCTTCATTTCCATTTTCCGATAATGCCTAATTGGAGTTAAATAATGTCATGTCACGCTTAGGAAGCTTAGGCCTATGTTATAATGTAGACCTAAAATGCAAATTGCCAAAAATTTTACTGACAACAAAAATGATTCAGCACAGTGAGTCTATGCATAAAAGACGCGTAGAAACGCAATTTCAAACAAAAAAGATCGATGCTGAGTATTTCTACGGCATTGTCTGGCGTGAATTCACCAGCAAGGTCATTTTACTGCAGGTTAGCCACGGAACCCTTGGCAGATGCTTGCGGAACCCTTCGGTTCCACGGAACCCCAGTTGAAAATCACTGGTCTAGTGTGAGCACTGCATTATGTCCCTATGTGCTGCTCTGCATGGCCATGTGTGTATGTGTTTTAGTAAGGTGTGAATTCATTTATACGCGCTCCTATTCTGTCTGTGTTGTCTAGTGACTACAGCAAGCTGTCTGCACGGGATATCCACGCTAACAACAAACTGGTAAATAGTTGAGCCTCGTTTCGTTATCGTCCGTCCAGTGCAATGCATAGCATTGGACAGAGTATAAAAATATAAAATAATATAATATATAAAATATATATATAATATATAATATATGTGTTAACGGCGACTTCTCATTCCAATGAAAAAGCCAAAAATTCAACCCATGACAGAATCAAAACCGCTGACCCGATTGAGATAAAACATGACTGTTACTTACTTATTTACATAACCGTGCAAGATAGATGCATGGTCATCGTTGAACATCTATAGAAAACTCCTGTAAAAAGTTGAATGTCTCTTGATCCCAAAAGCTAAAGATCGTGAGAGTTACGTATCTGGGGCCAGATATCTCTGTAATTGATCACCTGTAGAAAAACGTCATTTTAGTAATAAAACAGCAAATATAACTGTACAAAACATCTGCAAAAATTACAAAAGGTGATATTATTCAGCAGCACGTTGACACACGGTCAGTGTGATGCGGGCAATATCACCTTTTGTAATTTTTGCTGTTTTCGATGCGCTGGTCGTTGAATGCGGCCATTAAGAAGTGCATAAACTGATGTTTTGTACATTTATCTACATAGCGGTGCTAAGATAGATGCATGGCACAATGGACCACCCATAGGAAGTCGCCCACCGTGAGTCGAATCGTCACGTGACCGATGACGTCACGTGACCCCAAAAGGTCAAGGTCGTGACCCCGTTATCTTCGAGGTGCCATATTTCTATAACAGCGCCATAATGGTCATAATGGACCACCCATAGGAAGCAGGGTTCCAAAAGGTCTTCTGTGGCAAAATTCCCCAACTTTTCCAGTCATGGAATGACAATTTCCCTGACCTTATTGAAACAATAACCCTTTTATCACACAAATGTCAGAAATGGTACACTATATTATAAGGTAATGAAACAGTATTAATGATAGGAATGTGACGAAGCAAAAAAATATTTGTATTCGTCAAATGCAAATATTAACTGTACTATTCGTCGAATAACGAATGCAAATACTTATTCAGCCTCGAAAAACTTCTCTATACCGGTATTTGAATAAAGCGAAACGTCCAAAGTAGTGGTTCAGTGTTCAGTCAGTGAAAATCAGCACCAGTATCTAAGGCAAAGTTCAGTCAGTTCATTTCAATTAAGAAAATGAAACATCCAGAGTTCTGTGTTCTCTTCATTGGCAGTATTTCCTATTTAAAATTCAATAAACTTAAATCAAGTTGAATAAAACGAAATGTTCATATTCGCCAGAAACTCCCCCAACTATTCGTCGAATATCGAACAGCTGTAAATTTGCCGAATATTCGCATGTTGTCGAATGCGAATACGAACTTCGTCACATCCCTAATTAATGAAACAATATACAAACAACAGAAGCCCTGGTCGGGGGTCAGAGGGGCGAAGGCCCCCTGAAGCTGAAACACTTCTAGCTTTAGTACGTTCAATGGAAGCCGCAAATTTGCCCACTTTTTACATGCATTAGCAGCTACTGCTTTCAGCGTGTCTTAGCCATCACAATTTTGTTCGTCCATCCGTCCGTCTGTCTGTCTGTCTGTCACACGGGTGGATCAGTCAAAAACGGTGCAAGCTAGGATCACCAAATCTTCACCATTGGCTGCCTGGAAGACTCTATAGTTTCAGGAACCATGAAGCTTTTCCATAAATTCAAGGGGGTCACCCCGAACGAGGGCGCTAAATGAGAGGGGGGTGGGAAAAATTTGTGATTTTTAGCCAATAACTCACTGTATCTCAGTAACGGTGTGAGATAGGGCCTAGGTTACTATTAATCACTAACACTAACAGTCGTACACTGGCTCTCGATTGCCCCCATCATTGCTGCTGTACAATTTGAAATTAAACCGTTCGATTTTTTTTCTACCAGTCTAAACAGCTCACAGATTTTATTTATACGGACATATACTGTAAACTATCGAAATGCATTGGACAGACTCCGTGTTCATATGAACATTATCTTGTTTGCTTGATGATTGCTTCGTGTAGGCTATGCTTTATGCATGCTTCATATTTGCTTGATGTTTGCTTGATTTTTGCTTGATGATTGTTTGATCGTGCAAACGGTGTATCACGCTCTTAATTCATGGTGCACGTCCGCAAGGCCAGCGTGCAGTGTAACTAGTTGAGCGTAGATATTTACAGTTGTGGTGTCAGCAATCTGTAAAGTCACGATTAACTACACAGAAGTTCAAAAATGCAAAGAAATCGCATCGGATTTGTGGTATACGAGGGTCATCCCACAAGTTTCCGGCCTCGACATATTAGACAACAATATTTTCCACAATCTATACATTAGTGAAACGTACATCCTTTACGAACTCTAATGAGTCGGTTGCGGATACAACGTCGTTGTAATTTATGACGTCACAGGGCATTAAACAGAAGCGATTTCCAGCGTCAATCAAAAAGACTCGAGTCATTCATCATCATGGATAGCGGACACCATCATTATCAGATTTCAAAACAGATAATAGTCACTGGGGGTGAGGTCTTTGCTGTATGCATGGTGATCTTGGTGTAAAAGTCTCTAGTCATGAACAGCCAGCTGGGTAACTGTACACTTTGGGCTGAACTGCAGTGCTGAAATTTGGCAAAATTGCACAGGGCTTGCTTCCGGGCCCCTCTCGGCCCCCTGTCTATGAGGGGCCCATGTGACTAGTCGCAAATTCTGATGGGCCATTCATTAACACAACTAATATAATTAACAGTTAAATTTTTAATAATTTTTTTTGATACCATCGGATATTGGCATTGCATCGTATTTTACATAAAGTGCTTTGATTTACGGCTACCATAGATTAGGCTATAATATATTCACGGACCCAAATGAGAAATTCATAAACTTAGACATCAGGGCTTTCATAAAATCAGATGCCAAGGAGCCCCGCTTGGTAAATCCAGCTACAGACTGAAAAAGTTTCATGCAACAATCAGCCTGATTCAAATGCTGCTTGCATTAGCGCACCAAATCGTTTCAGCTTAATGCTCTGTGACATCATAAATTACAATGACGTCACTTCCACAATCTGCTCACACGAATACGCAGGCAGATACCTTTTACTGATATATAGATAATAAAAAGTTTTTCTCCAATATACTGAGGCTCAAAACTTTTTGAATGCCCATCGTTTTTGCATGAAGTCGTAATTGACTCAAATGTTGTTATTTGCGGCTAGCGCAAATGTAGGCTATTGCATATTCACATATGCAAATAAAAAATTCAAAAACGTATTTGTTAGGGCTTTCACAAAATCAGATGGCACGGGGCTCCACTTTGGTACACCTAGCTATGGACTGGAAAATTGTCATGCAACAGTGAGCCTGATTCTATGTTGTTTGCGTTAGCGTTCCAAATCGTTTTGGTTTAGAGCTATATGACGTCATAAATTACAACAACGTCATATCCGCAATCGACTCTTTTGAGTTCGTAAAGGATGTGCGTTTCACGGAAGTATAGATTGTAGAAAATATTATTGTCTAATACGTCGAGGCCGGAAACTTTTGGGATGGCCCTTGTAGACTTAAAATGTAGGTCTACGTATGCAAATGTGAAATTAAAGCACACACAGTAGCTTAACAAATTTAACATTTGTATAGCACCGGTATGCAGAGCTACAGAGGAATCCGGGCCGAGTCTCAGTCGTGACGGCAATTTTTGTGCATTCGTGACCTTGTAAACGATTTTTCCAGTGCTAAAAATGTACTTCGTGTGGCACCACAGGAAAACCTCAGCTGGTACTCTGTTCTCAACAGTAGTTCGCAAAATAACAAGTGCTATTAAATGCTAACCGAATATGTATTTTGTGCACCAAAATCGGTTAATATTGAACCAGGTTTGTTGGATTTATTAGAATATGTAGCAGCTGTCGGGGTTTTTTTAGACACAGTGGGCGACTTCACTTTTTGACTTAGACTTTCGCTGAGACTTTCGCTGAGCCTAAACTTTGGTCTAAGTACCTACTTAAGTCAAAAAGTAAAGTGATTTCACTGAGCGAAAACATGGCGACTAACGCGGTTAGTTTAGTAAATTAAAACAGTTTAGTACAAAAAGTAAACGCCGTAATGGTTATACATTGACGTAAGACGTTACGTAATTACGTCATTTGCGTGCACGGCGCAATTA
>Ga0209367_1010605_pt1 | contig 12332 bp, 12 predicted proteins | sample WorMetLIZISLAND2_FD_187412 | JGI IMG/M metagenome (GOLD analysis project Ga0209367, IMG submission 187412) | Marine gutless worms symbiont microbial communities from Max Planck institute for Marine Microbiology, Germany - Olavius geniculatus... ... | reverse complement strand
CTTTCCCGTTTTCTCTCATTTCCCCTTTTCTTTCCCCTTTTCCCTTCCCATTTTCCTACCCCTTCCCTTCCTCTTCTCCACCCTTTTCCCTTCCCCTTCTCCTTTTCCTTGCCCTTTTCTCTTCCCCTTTTTCTTTTGTCTTTCCCTTCCGTTTCCTCTTCTCTTTACTTTCCGCTTCCCCTTTCCTATACCTACCTTTCCCCTTCCCTTCCCCAAATCAAATGGTCTCGTGACTGACAATGTTTATTGTTTAGTTAAAATAATAGATAAGGATGAAAGAATTATTGCTGCTGTAAAGTTGAAATTAAACTGTTTGATTTTTTCTACCGGTCTAAACGGCTCACTGATTATATTAATACGGACATATACTGTAAACTATCGAAATGCATTGGACAGACTCTGTGTTCGTATGAACACTATCTTGTTTTGACTAAAGTCATAGCTTGCTTCCGAAGTTCTGATAAGCTCTTTATGTGATGACCTGCAATATAATTGAACGTGCGAGAATCCAATATCCGTCTACATAGGCCAGACATATAGTTTGCAGTGCACGAAACTGCAGTTAAAATTTTGTTTATGTCTAACAACACAAAACTTGTTGCGACAGGCTAAATTTTGGTTAAAACTAAAACCAGCTCCAATTCTGTAACAATGAAAATCAGTAAGTAACCAAGAATCCAGAAAACGTGTCATGCCATTGCTAAATTTTCGCCAGGTATATAACAATATATGTGCGCAAATTTCGTTGTAAAATTGGGGCCTCGTGGTGAACGCGGAGCTCGAGCCTATAACGGGAGTCTGGGGACGAAACCCGATAAAACCCCTAGTCAAAGAGTCATGTGCCATTTTTGGCCCCAATTTTTTTGGTAAAACGTGCTCCAAATTTTGAAAATTAAGCCTAAATTATAAAATTGAACAGATTTTCTATCATGTGTAAAAGTTTTCTGGCGATCGTCCGACGAAGCTCGTAGATCTCGTGCCGAAATACAAAAAATAAATATAATATAGTGCTGCATATGACATGCAGCACTGTACCTGGACATTTGAAGCATCTCGTCTGGGCATCATAATCGCATCTTGCATCATGGACGTATGTAAACTGTTCAGTTTTTGCTCGACTTGTTTCAGTCGGTTGCCAAACTCCGTCGCCTGAGTCCTGTCCACTTTCACTTCTTGACTCATCATGTGGCTAAGGTCACACACAAACACACAATATTAGTTATATCGGACGTGGAACAAACCACGGAGTGAGCATAGATCAACAAAATATGTAGTTCATACGCATGGCGCGGTGTTGCAACCCTGTGGTTGCTTAGCTTTTGTTATAAAGGCTCTTTAACTGACTGTCTACCGTCGGTGACCGAGCTTTTCTAGTCGCTGCTGCTCGTGTTCGTGTCTGGAACAATCTGCCAGAACCCGTCACCTCTGCACCCTCCATGGTTGTCTTCCAGTTCCGTCTAAGTGCAAACATAACCGATCGATTCGACGACGACGCAATCAGACTAAAATGGATTCGTACTAATATGCTATTTTTAATATACGAAATACACAATTAATGAATACGTACACGCCACTGTCAATGACGTCGCACGTCACTGTTCTATTTTCTTCGCTCAGTTCAAGCAGAACGTTTTTTGGAGCGTGCGAAATGTCTTGAAACTGAATACTGAAACACAGCGAATGCGCAATGCAGCACTGTATTTGCATCACTACATGGTCAGGCACGACTACCCTCATAAAAACATTCTATTAAAACATAAAAACATAATATTATGACAGAATATGATCGTCCAGTAAAAACTGTCAGTGATTGTGAAAATAGAACATTTATATGTATTTAATATGAATGTGGTGCAAGAAATGCATACACAATTCTAACATATACAGTTACATGAAAGTATTATTATCAAGTAAACAAACACTCGAGAACACAGCAGAGAACTATAAGCATTAGACATTTTGGGGGCGCTGAAATCGCGGGAGTGGACATTGAGGGAGTTGCTGAGATGGATGCAGGGTGTCCGGTGTGTCGTGGTATGATTACGATGGTGATGCGTATTTTTCATTAGAGACAGTGCTTATAGGCTACACGTACACGAGAGTGACTGCGAGCTAGGATCTTGTAATTTTCACTAGAGACAGTGTGAACTTTGCTGCTAATGTAACTGTTTGTGTGTTTTATTTCACACGTTGGCTAGGCACTTTGTTCATTATTATTATATTAGAGCAACATTATTACTTTCCATTTCCTGCTTATAGGCTACACGAGACTGACTGCGAGCTAGGATCTCGTAATTTTCACTAGAAACAGTGTGAACTTTGCTACTAATGACTGTAACTGTTTGAATGCTTTATTTCACACGTTTGCGATGCGTATTTTTTATTGCATTCGACTTTTTCAGTATTTAGTAGCATCATAGATATCCAAAAATCTCCACTATTCACATTCTTTGAGTTGACATGTCCAAAAAACATAGCGTTCCGTTTCATGGTTATAGGCTACATGAGAGCTTTCGTTTTGTGCCGCATTTGCCAAAAATATCTGCAACACATAGGCCTACTAAGTGTATAACTGAAACTTTTCTGTGCGCACATACTTTTTCTACTACCAATCACTCCCGTAATGTCCACTCCCGCGATGTCCACCCCTGCATTTTTGACCGTGCCACGATGTCTACTCCCGCGATTTCAGTCGTCCCGACAGTTTCTCGATTACGTAATTACCTAAATAGTTAGTGTCATAATACGTACTTGAGAGTTATTAAATATGTCCTTCCACTGCGTCCTGTATTCAAACAAATAATACTTTAAATAAAAATTAATTTATAATTGGCTTTAATTTTTAATTATTCGCAACATTTCCACTATGTAAAATAGATTTTCTCGCATTACACTGTTTCTCAACGAGTACGCACGTCAAAGAGCTCGCAAAGTTACCAATTTTCCAATAGTTAGATCCATAGGCGCTGACATTCTAGTCGCCCCAAAGCAGCCCAAATATTAACCCTAAAATGTCATCCACCAGTTCTCACACAGGCGCGCAGCCGTTCACGGGGTACAGACGGAAAACGAACAAGAAGCCCAGCTGTCGCTAGAATAGCCGACAGTACTGGTTGTCAGTGACCTTGAAGATCATCCAAGGTCGATAATTTTCATTTCATCTGAAAGGGCGTATGCTACTGCCTATCAGTGATTAGAACTAATCCAGGCCCTATCTCGCACTGTTTAGCTACATCAGCGCATAACGGCTTTCAAGGTCATCCTAGGTCAATAATTTTTATCTAATCTGACAAAGCGTACGGCACTTTTTGTTAGTGATTAACAGTAACCTTGGCCGTATCTTTCACGGTTTCCGAGATATAGCCAGTTTTCCATTAAAACGCACATTTTTACCCCCTCCTCTCCATTTAACTTCAAATTTGAAAATGTTCTCTTTTAAATTGCATTAAATCGGCCAAATTTTGCATGCTCAAGTTTACGACATAAAGCTAACTGTTCGTGAACAAAAATTTCCTTTACGACCTACCGTTTAGCCACAATGCATCCGTTACCGACGACGACAAACCGACAGACTACGACGACAAACAGACGACAACTCGTACCATAAGCTAGACCGTCACTTAAGTACGGTCGGATAACAAGCAGACAGACGGGCGGACGGACGGGCAAGACCCGTAATGTGGCCTTTTAGAACGGCCGCACAATAAGCTAATCATTGCACAATAATCGGGTTACATTGGTCAACTATGTATAGGACTATCTGGTACGACTGAGTTAAGTTGATACCGAATGGATTGATCCTGAAATCTTTCTTAATGAGTGCCAGTATCTGAACAATGATGCTGAGAGGTGACGGAAAAACGTATCGGTAATAGAACTCGATCGTCAGCAGCAGAAACTGATGTTTGTAGTGCATCTTGCGATCTTTGTTGATTTCATCAATCACACCCCTGCGACGTAGAAAATAAAGATGAATAAATTTCACAGTTTTCTCACTAAAATTTTTTTTAACAAAAAACCTGCTTTAATGTAAATCGTCAGAAAATTTCAATAAGCTGAAAAGTAGCCTGTGTTTATTTTCAGTTTTAAACATATTTAATACATCACGGTATGGTTATCGCTTATTTAAAGCCTGCAGAACTATTTGATCCACATACATAGTAACACACAGAAAAATTGCTACAATAGTAGGCCTAGTACACAGCATTAAACACGATATACCTGCGGCTATACACAATCACACATTGTGCACATTATGAAAATTATGTACGTATGCTCCACTTTTTATTTGCCACTACGTTCTACTTTTTACCTCCAATCCACAGACATGGCAAAAATAATTAACGTTTAAATAAGCTAACACTCTACTCCATCTTTTGAAGTTGATAGATCTGCTAAACTAACAGCTGTAGTAGTAAACACGCAGTTTGCCCCACGCCTGGCCTATACAGTTACTATTTGGAGCTGTAGACTAGTAAACCATTTCAGTGTATACGGTAATCAACCACCTAGGTCAACTTAGCCTTCTATCCTTCCAGGATAAATAAATCGAGTACCGGTATGCTTAGCTGAGGTTCAAACACGTAACCTAGCCTAGTGATCTCATATGGCTGGTGACGCTCCGTAGCTCTAAGATGGGTTTCCATGAAGAGCTGTGCCCACTCTTTAACCTTTTTAAATAGAGAGACTAACGTGAAGATGGCGATGAGGATGGACAACATCATGACATTGGTAAGCATGAGCTCGGCCATTAGCAGTGCGGGTGCAAACGAGTACTTGGTAGCATTCAGTGGAATTGCGACGCCTTTCGTTCCGTTAGCATCGCTCTTACTACCACCATTAATGACGTACGTCTTGGTCGAACTACACAGGTAACTGTTCGACTCGTCGATACCTGTATCGTAGTAAATCAGGTAAAATATTTTTTATTAGGGTGCAAAGTCAGCTTGATGGCAAACGGAGAGGACGCAGAATCAAAAGCTTGAAGGTTGGACACTTCATCACGCGACAGTTAATCACGCGACAATTAATCACCGACATATAATCACCCGACACTTGAACACGTAGACATTTAATCACGCGACAGTTAATCACTGCATAATCAAACATTTAATTACTGGTACGCACTTAGCAATCATCACACGACATAATCACAGTTACACATACAAAATCCTATAAAAACATGAATGTCCACGGACACGTTAACAACTTGACACAGTCAATCGCTTTGGGACAGAAGGTCTGGGCATTTGTCTTTATTTACTGCGTCACATCCATGTATGTGACAGAAGGTTGTGCACTAGCAATTTTTTGTACAAACGATGAATGTTGCATTTGAAGATCTTTTTTGATACCTTGCTTGAAAGTCCACAATGTTGGATGGTGACAATGGAAAAGTGTCTGCAGACCAAAATGCCAACCTTCAACTGCATTTTGTTCTGCTTGCAATTATACCCCCTGCCCCCACTTCATAATGAGCACGTTTGTATGGGAAATATGGCTGAGTCGTAGTGTTCACTATGCACGTCCTGGCCGTCCTCTGTCTTTAAAGGCATGTTTGAAAATGCACAATCGATCACAGGTCGGTGATTAACTGTCCCGTGATTAAATGTCGGGTGATTAAGTGTCACCAAACGGAAGGTTCAACCAATCAATAATCAATCAATAAAATATTTATATATCGCCAGTAATCGATAATCGAATCTGAGGCGCTGAAGGTTGTAAGTTCGACGCACAGTCAGGTCGCTATCAAGTTGTCTGTGGACGGGTAAACCATCTCGGTATCACAGGCGTGTGGTAGCGCAGCCCTGTGTTAATGACGACCGGCTAAGTCAATGGAGAATGGCAAAATTCGACCCAGCGCAGATCCGAAACCCCTCAACCGATCGACACAAAATTTGAAACAGATGATTATGTCCGCGAGACGACCCCCTGTGCAAAATTTCGTGCAAATCCGTCCATTGGAGGCTTCTCGGCAAATGAGTGAAATGTAACGAAAATTTTTCTAGTATATAGGCCTTTTACCTTTTTTTTGACCGACCTACAGGATTTTCACGCGCGATGGCTCGGACAACGCAGCCTCACGCAAGGGTCAAACCTTTTCGGGAACCGAAATTCGAAGTTAATATCTAACCCCTAAAAAATCCCCCCAAAGGCGAAAATTGGGCTTAACAACGGACTCAACAATTTTCGGTCAAAACGCTCCTGTACAAAAATTTCACCTATAAACGGCCAATAATCGTTATCGTCGGCCCATAAAAGTTGTATAGTGAATAGACCATATGGCCTTTAAAATTCCAAATATGTGGTCATTTTGGATCTTCTACCCACAGGTCACGTGACACGGGGCATGCGCAGTCAACGTTTTGGCTTTTAACAACATGCCTATGTATAAAATGAATGTACAAAACACCAGTTTATACACTTGTTAACGGCGACATGCAATGAGTGACACATCGAAAACAGCAAAAATCAGAAAAAGGTGATACCATCACATCGTCTGTCAACTGTGCCGGGGGGGCACAGGACCCAGTTTTCCTCCAGACCCCCTCTTCCAGTTTCGTGGCCACTCATAATTTTTTGCAAAGATAAGACGAATATCTGATTTCTTTGCGTTTTCAAATTTTAGAAAAGTGGGCAAATTTGCGGCTTCCATTGAACGTCCAAAAATTAAAAGTTCTTCAGCTTCAAGGGCCTTTGCCCCCTAACCCGCTGAGGGCTTTGCTCCCAGACCCCCTTATACGCTTGCGCTACCGCACTCGCCATGGAGCCGTGCCCCCTCCCAGATTTTGCCGGCTAGAACAGCGACTGGTACTCAAAGAAAAAAAGAAAGAAAGCGGCCTATAAACGGCCACATATAATGATACCTGCAAATTCTTCGACGGAACTGTACCCGAAGAGAAACATCCACTGTCGTGAAAACAGTCTAGTAATGATCTGTGAGTCAACATTGTCATTGGGACAGAAAATGGCGTGCGTTCCAATTCCAAATATGCAAATGAACATTGCCAGTACGACCACAAAACTCCACAGTTCTTTGATCTGACATGTAAACAATGGGCGTGCAACTTTAATTAGTTACAATGCAAATAAAGTGCACGACTACGTTCTACACTGTGTCCGGAAATAAGTAACCCCTTATATATATGGTGCAACAGAAATGTCAAATCTGAACAAATTTGAATAAAATTTTGAACAGCTAAATTGATTACTAAATTTCGTTGAAAATATTGTATAATAGCCTAGCTGTCAATTGTTGAATATCAATAGCAAAATATCTCCGTTACCAAGTAAACTGCTCTGTTATTGACATTTGCGTAACTCCAACAAATAACATTTAATTCTGGCAAAATTTTACATCAACAATGTGCCATTTATTGGCAATCAAAGTGCCAAATTTCAGTTAAATCCGCCGTGTTTTGGGGTGTTCTCACAAAAGCCGCTGTAATTATCGTTTGCGTTAGCAGATTTGGCTGAAATTTGGTACTTTGAATGGCAATAAATGACGCATTGTTGACGTAAAATTTTGCTAGAATTACATGTTGTTTTTGGAGTTACGCAAATGTGCAGTAACAGAGGGGTTTAATTATGTAACGCCATATTGGTAACGGAGATATTTTGCTATCAATATTCAACAATTAATAACTCCGCCAAGGAATAATATTTGTCAACGAAATTTGGTAATCGCTTCGGCAATTTATTGCAGATAAGGCGTAGGAAATTGTATTTAAATTCGTTTAAATTTGACATTTTTATTGTACGATGTCTAAGGAGTTACTTTTTTCCGGACACAGTGTATAAACAGCGAGTCAAAAATACAGACCGATTAAGTTTGTCTAAGATTTATGAAATAAATGTGGACCAATTTTTAGCCGACGTTACTAACATTCGCGCTCATGGCTGTCGTCCGTTTGTGTTCGTCTGTCGTCGTCGTTGTTGGCCTGACGTCTGTCTGTAACGTTTTATATTGCGGCTAAACAGTACGTCGTAGTGGGCGCCGATGATACTAATAGAAAAATGACAAGTTCCTATATAAATGTATTTTTCAAACAGAGATTTATAATAAGTGAATTACAAGTCAACTTTCCAAAAGTTGAATATTTTTCACGATGCATTTCGGATGTGATAAAAGCTTTAACAGTTAGGCCCACGTGTTTTCTCATTTAGGCTACCATTGATTCGATAAAAGCTTTTTTTGAAAATTGGTTTTATAATCGTTGAAGTTAGGCCAATAGATGTATAAAAGTTTAGAACTTGCTTTCGAAACTACTCACCATTCGGTTTAAGACGGGAATCAGTATGCCCCAGGTCTCGAGAGCCGTCATGTAGCGAATCAACTGATAAGCAAACGACATGAAGTTCAGAGCTCGAATGACCCTTGCAGACTCATAGTATTCGATCGTATTTAGGTGTTGCAGGCCCAGACCGACATAGTAAGTAACGAACGAGAAAGTTGAAATCCAGTTCCAGCGATCCATCAGGTACACTCTTATGCCTAAGCCGCGTATCTGCCAATATCACAGTTTACTGGGCGGAATCACTTTTGCAGCACAAGCGATTCCGCACATTCCTACAAATTTCTCAGTAGCGTGGTCTGTCCCTCTGTCGTCTGTCACATTCATGCATTCTGCCAAAGCTGTTTGATAGATTTAGGCGTTATTTGGCAGCTAAGCTGATACGCATTATACCCCGTTTACATGATCGAGCAAACATCGAGCAAACATCAAGCAAGCCTGACGAAACCCCGCCCTTGGCTCTATTGTAGGCCTAGGCTTAGCCCACAGCTGATCACGTGTTATATAGGCCTTCCAATTACAACTCGCCCGCCCTCCTATTGAGCATGCTAATTACCATAGCTCGTCGAGCTAGCTGGATGAATGCTAGCAAACATCAAGCAGACGTCGAGCAATTAGCACGTGTATTTTGAATACATTTGTTCGACGTTTGCTCGATGTTTGCTCGATTGTGTAAACGGAGTATTAAACGCTCGGATAGTTGTTTTCCACGGCAAACAACCGCTAAAAGATCGCAGCTTTTTTTTCGACGCAGCAATTAAACGCACTGGCTTATGCTCTAGTCAATTTGACGACTTCGGTAACTGAGGTCTTTGTGACAGTTTTTGTGCGCCACTCTACTAATCCTTCATACTTGTTTGACAAAAAGTGGCGGACTCTCACGTAAGTTTCAGCATGCACGTGTCTACCAAAATTGCGAAAAAAGCGGTCTTGTAGCCTATAACTAATAACAGAATAGTAAGTCAACCTGCAGCAATTCTTCGAATGCAATTCCGGTGACGTAGAGCAAGACAAAGATTTCATAGCCGATGCCGTCGTTTAGAAAAGGATAGTGGTAAAATCTGGTAACGATCAGAATGGCGTACGCTATCAGGAACGCCGCAAACATCACCTGCATTGTAACAACAGATCATCGGTGCTGTAGAATAGTGCGTTTCAAATAATTTACCATTTTTGTTTACACTATATTTTATTTTGATTTTAAACCAATTTCAATAAAAGTTTCTCAAACAAATAATTTGAGCAAAGCTTACGTGAAGCGCGACAGCATCAGTCCTGCCACCTTGGCAATCAGTGTAAAGCGTCCAATAAAGTAATATGTAATGCATCTTTAAAAAGTACCCAAACTTGAAACCTCCGTACGGAAGACTCCTTGAACCTAGAAAGTAGGAACTTAGGAGGTAAAAATTTAGAATTTAGATGGTTAAAAATGTGCGTTTTATGCTAAAGATTTCATATGTAGGTTATCCGGGTCTATCTCCAGTAATTTTGGCGCAATTCACTCTTGAAATGTGCGTCGCAGTCAAAAATTGCAAAACAACACTGAAACCCCCTATTTTGAAAGTTCAAGGTCATTTAAGGTCATTGATATTGACACCGCTAAAAAGCTCGTCACTAGTGCTTATTATGATAAGTAGCATGTTTGTGATTATTTGCAACCGTTTTCACGCTACACGAGCCAATAGCGGTAAAATAACCACTTTTTAGAGAGACACCTTTTTTAACGCCCGCGTGCGCCGGCCTCTTTAAGCTAGAGGGTCGGGACTTAGACTGCATAGCTCGAAATCGCGAAAAAAATTACTAAAACCCCTTATTTTAGGGGTTTATTGTCATACAAGGTCATTGATTTTGATACCACTAAAAAGCTCGTCGCCTGCCTATAAGCGTTTTCATGCTAGACCAACCAATAGCGGTAAAATAAGAACTTTTTCACGCCCTCATCCAAAGGCAAAAAAATTGTCAAAAACAGAGTCCTTGTGGCAGCCACAGTAAAATTTTTGTGATCCTAGCTTGCACCGCTTTGAGGCTACAGAGTGTAACATACGGACAGACGGAGAGACGGACGGACGGATGGACAGACGCCTAGACGACGGCTAAGACGCGCGTAGCATTACATACTGTCGCGCGTAAGAATGTTGCAACGCAAAAATGCGTACTGAATGCTATCATTACATAACGCGTCTTGGCCGTCAACAGTCGTGCGCTGAAATAGAAACAAGTTTGGGTGGGACACTTTTTTGGCGTAAAACGGCACGAAAACTCGATCTCCAGTAAATTGTAGGTGCGTGATGAGTTGTTGCGCATGACGGTTGACTTAAATGACTTGTTAATCCACTGGCGATCAAAGCAGCTGCGTCGTCTAGTTGCCGCTGTGAGCTTTTACAAGGTCTTCACTTTTTAAAACTCGAGTGCAATGTCACCGATAGTAGCGACAGAGACAGCAGGCATCGAAAGTTGATTTGCGTTTCCTCGTCTTTTCGACTGGCCCACTAAGCGTCGGTGAGCCCCAGTTTGCGTACAGGTTTGATGAGCGACTGAGCAGAGTACGTAGAACCAACATCCAGATACTCTCAGCTGATCGCCGTACAAGATGGGTAGAACGGCGGCGACTGCTTCTTTAAAATCAACGATGACTTGAATCAGTTGAAACTGTAACTTAATGTAGATCACAACTGTGACTGGCTTTTTTAAGAAACACGCACATATTATTGCACGAATCTAGTATACTATACTTACAAAATTTACGGCAAAGGCGACACGAGGCGACGTTCTTTTCATCCAAGCTGTACGACACCAATAAGTGTTCTTGCGTTGTTGGCTTTGTTCGGCCTAACAACAGAAACGCAGCCACTGTTTAGTGATAACAACTGAAACCATAGCTACGTACACAGATTTCTTTGTCCGAGATGTTGTCCGAGCTTCTCGGACGAGGAAACCGAACGCGTCGAACGACGCATCTAATTTCCTTAAACGAGGTTCTGATGGGCGTCTTTTGGCTGACAGGCAACAACTTCGTCCGAGGAAATCCGAAAGAATAAGCATGCAAATTCCGTCCGCTCGACGAAATAATCGGTGCGTGTGGCTACGGTATAAGAGAGATGATATACGAACATGCAGGCAGACCATCTCGGTATTGTATAACTAGCATCAAAGTCAACTCAGCCTTTCATCTTTTCGGAGTAGTATAGGTAAATCGAGTATACTCTCAGGTTGGGCGCGGTTACATGTGTCGGGTGCCAGGTAACATTACGTAATTCCATATGGCAGATGACGCTCTATAGCTTTGAGACGGGTTGCCATTAAGAGCCATAGACAACCTTTATAGCTTTAATGTGGCTTATTAGGACAACCGCGCAATAAGAACAACCGCACACAAGCCGTGACAAAATAGCCTAATACGAAACCATACGTAGATATAGGGCCTATACTGGACATACCTGTTGTCGTATTTTGCCGTTTCTCCAGATTTTGCAAATGACTTTCCAGCACAGGTCATGAGCGATGATGTCACGATCCTGAGTTATCGTAGCGAGCATCGTCGGCGACATTTTCCCCCAATTTCGATTGTTTATCACCATATACTCCTTGGCGATTTCCTTCTTTTCCTGCAGAACTTCGTCCACTGTAGCGGTACTCTGCGGCGACTCCGTAGACTTATTCGGTCTATAACTCCGCTGCGATTTTTTACTCGTACTCTTCTTTTTCTTCTTACTTTTTCCGCTCTTTTTGTTTTCCAGTCCAGGTGACCTGAAGAGTTCGTGAGTAAAGTCCGCCTTTGTCAAATCATCAAGAATTCGTTTTATACACGACCTAAAGTACCTGCGGTGCACGCAACAACAAGTTTTTATTAATTTTTATCAAATTTAAGTTACCTAGCGAGATAATTCCCTGTAAATTTCAGAAATTTGTAAACAAACTTGAACTTCAACGCTGTACGCTAAGCTGTTAGAATACTCTTATAGTTAAGGTTATGTGTGTCTGTGATATGCTATAGCCTAGTAACTGTTTTACATATTTTTGTTTTGTTTTCTACCACAC
>Ga0209367_1010604_pt1 | contig 12333 bp, 6 predicted proteins | sample WorMetLIZISLAND2_FD_187412 | JGI IMG/M metagenome (GOLD analysis project Ga0209367, IMG submission 187412) | Marine gutless worms symbiont microbial communities from Max Planck institute for Marine Microbiology, Germany - Olavius geniculatus... ... | reverse complement strand
TACCATTTGTGCTCAGTGTAACGTCATTATGACATCAGAGTTTGTTTACATTACGATGCGTTCAGTGCATTGTTATTGACAAAGGGATCAAGCAGCAGCATACCCGCCTTAGACTAAGAGCTTGTGTCGAGGCCAAAAGTGGCCACTTTAAGCTCAAACTTTAACGACAAGTTCAGAATGATTGTCTCAACGACTGATGTTAATTTTGCAAAAATCTGTCAGGTATTAACGATTTTACACTAGCTTATCTGTAGGGGTGCCACTAATTTTGGGACATGGTGTATAACTGTTTAACTGTGTCAACGACCTCGCCATATTTCTCCTGGGCTCCCGCCTGACTTTAGGGCATAAATTTGTCTGGAACTCTTGTCAATTAGACAGAAGTAGTTGCATATTTTGTGTTGTTGGAATACGTTAACTGTGGTGGCGGTCTGAATGTTAGTTGGAGTGTCAACTGAGTGAGGCCCGAGAGACTCGGTCGAAGTCTGCATCTGCAGCCGCCACTGCAGCATCAGCTAGTGTAGACAAGAGTATTGCTATACAGCTTCGGTCGGTTCAATTTGTGTTTCTTTAATAGCCGCAATAGGTGGTTTATAGGTCGTGTATGGCTTTTAATTTGAAAACCCATCCCAGAGCTACGGAGCGTCATCTGCCATATGGATTCACACCTGCCACCCGACACAGGTGAACGCGCCCCGCCTTAACCTCAGCCAGACAGGCCAGTACTCGATGTACCTACCCTGGAGGGATGGAAGGCTGAGTTGACCTCGGCAGCTGGTTACATACTGAGATGGTTTACCTACTCGCAGGCAGTCACCCGTCCAAGTACTAACTCGGCCTGGCGTAGAGGAACTTCGTCAATCGGACACAATGCATTGTTGCTACTCTAGACCACCAACGCATTGTTGTGTGTGATTCTTAGATGTTGACTCACTTTAACTTGGTTAAAAACTTGGTTGACAAAGACTTAGTTAAGGTGCGCCGGCAGCTCAACTTCTGTCCAGCTAATCTCTATTTGTTCCTGTCTTCAGCAAGTCTGTCCATTTTGATCAGTGATAGTCCCATCTCTGAGCAGTCTTCTTCGATGTTGTTGATCCATTTTTCTAGGTCTCTTTTTGATCTGGTTTTCCTGAATTCCCCGTAATATATACGTAACTTTTCTCACTATTTGCACTCTGTGACCAAAGTAGGACAACCTTCTTTTTTGTACCATCTTTACTATGCTCAGCACAATGCTCAACTTTTAGATTTTAGAGCATATGAGACATATAACTTCACTGCCATTGAAGACTGATACAAACTAGAAGGTGCTCGTGAGAATGTATATCTCCACCAAGTAAAGTAATTTAAACATTAGTACTACTACTGCTACTACTATTACAACTACAACAAGGAAAGGGGAGGGCTGCTTCGTGGCGGGAGAAAGGGAGCAAAAAGTAACAGCCAGCTATGCAGCTGTTGGTGCAATGACGTCATTGCTATTATGAGTCACCGTGTAAACACACACACACAGAACGACAGACAGAAGGACAGAACGACCAATTTCTTCATCTCCTCCAATGTTTGCTTCATTCACCTTGGCAGAGATAACAAGGTGTTCTAGTGTATTGTAGTGACACATTTGAGATGTGTCTTGTGCAGTTATTACTTGGACGGGTGACTGCTTACTAGCAGGTAAACCATCTCGGTCTATAACCAGTCACCAGATCGACTCGATCAACTTCTCCTTCTTTGCGGGATGGTAAAATGAGTGTCAGCTTTTGAGTTTGGAGCAGTAATTAATGCCGATTTGCACCCGTATCCTGATAGAAACCTTTCGTGTTGCATGGTTTTTATTTAGTCTTTGATTTGATCCCAGCTGGTGGATGACTTGCACTGGCATTAGCTATTTAAGGCAGCTCAGGTGCTGTGTGTAATTTACTATGTACACGGTGTTTCATAATAATAATAATAATAAAAAAAGGGACCGCTTTTGTTTTTCTGACAAATCACTTAAATGATGATCAATTTACACAAATTTTTTACCAGTTGTAGCTGAAAAAAATAGTAATTCAAAATATTGCAACAAAATGTGGCACTTGATTAAATATTTTTTGCTAGTCGAGATGTAATGCTGACGTCATAATGTGCCACAAGTACAAGCTTGATAGTCTCAACTGGTGCTATCAGTTGCTACCCAGCTTCGATGGTGAACTTAATCTGGTTCGCTAATGAGAAATGTTTATCGTGTCAGCACTAAGCAACATGGGGACATGAAATTAAGCATTTTGCTGTCTAAAAAACGCAACCATTTTGCAAGCTCGGTGTGCCAGTGCACTGTCTTGCTCGAATGTGGGAAATTCCAAATATTCCCACAGACACGTAAATGTGATCACTTTGCCTGTTTTTGTGGCTGCAACTGTAAAACTTCAAGAATTTGTCATCAACGAACCAGATTTTTCACCATTGGAGCAGGGTAGCGATAGACAGCACCAGTTGAAACTATCAAGCTTGCACCCATGACACATTATGATGTCAGCATTACGTCATGACTAGCAAGGAATATTTAATCGACTGCCATATTTTGTTGCAATATTTTGACTTAATATTTTTTCAGCCACAACTGGTAAGAATTTTGCATAAATTGATCATCATTTGAGTGAATTATGAAAAAAACAAAACGGGGTCCCTTTTTATGAAACACCGTGTATATCGAAGCAGCAAGACACTAGTCTGTATACATATGTTAACAGGCAGCGTATTGCTGATTTGGAAAAGCAACTGGAGAATTCCGGCGAGGAAAATGAACGTCTATCAGAACAGTTGGAACGACGTGATATACAGGTTTTTTCTGCTCCACATCTGTGACAATTTTCTGAATTCGTTTTGCAGAATTTTCTTAGTCTAAATATTTGGTTTAGTAGGCTATAAGGAAATACGATATGTAGCCATTAGATTTTGTTGAGCCTAGACTAGTTCCATTTCAAAATTGCAGGTTTTTATTTCAGTCTGAGATTTATTAGTGGCGTCGAGTTTAACGTAAATGACCGAAGCTAAAAGCTGCTTGTCATCTATGTTACTGGGCCAAAATTGTTGGGACGAAATGTATGTATGTTGAACAAAATATGATTGTTTTCTGAAGACTTTTGCAACATGTTGTTTGGTCAACTTTGTTGTTAGATTTGCCAGAGTAAGTTTCAAGTGTATGTGTTATGTGAATTGGGGAAACTAAACTCCCACCATAACAATGGCTAGGGTCAAAAAATCAATGGGTAGGGCCAGGTCGTATAATTTACAATTCTTTGTTATCAAAGGAAAGACTTTGGCAGTGAAGAGAGTACAAAATAATGATAAAGCAATAGTAGTAAATTAATAGTAATGTTGATAATGATCGTGAGATTTTCAGTGACGATTTTGAGAGAATTTTTTCGTTTTAGAGGATATCCATTTTTATCCACCACTACAAGACCATTATGTTGCATAGAGTTGTAACTTTGTAGTATTTTTTACTAATCTGTTTCTTTGCCTTGGGAAGTGCAGTTGCTTCCGTGGGCAGTAAATAAAGTGAGTGACATTTTCTGAATCCAATATGAATGGTTCAAGCAGTATCGTGCACACGGTAAACACACAAAAAACCCATGTGACTGTGACCTTTGATATTTAATAGGATAGTAAAGTTTGTCAGGTTTCATATTTGTGCAAAATATCATCAAGCTAAGTGAAGCGGTTGGGAATTGGCAGAGAAAATAGGTGATGATGCTGAAAACAATACTGCCATGATTTCCATGGTCAGTATTAACAGTCTGCACAGTGTTTCATAAAAAAGGCGCTTATACTCAGGACACATTATGATCTCATTGTTACATCATGATTAGCAAAGAATATGTAACTAACAGCCTTTTTTGTCCAAATATTTTGAATTACAATTTCTTCAGCTACGTCTGGTAAAAATTTCGTGCAAAGTGATGATCATTTGACTGAATTATGAAAGAAAGAAAAAGGGTGCCTTTTATGAAACACCATGTAGCAGAAGTGAACGTTGGGAAAACATGACATTGTTGGCTGTCTGTCAGGGCGACTATGACCCAAAGAGTACAAAGGTGCTTCAGTTCAGGATGAACCCGTTCTCTGTGTCTCAGCGCAAGCTGACGGCTGACCTTGAACAGTTACGAGAAGAGAACAGAAAGCTTACAAAACGTCTTCAGATCATGGAAGAGTCACGAGGCGCTGCCGTGAATGACCTCACGGCACGAGTTGACAGTGAACTACATGCGTCCGCTGGCAAAGAAGTTGAAGGTATGGTGAGAAGATACACTTGTGACTTATAGCATTTGGAGCACAGACTTCACCGCTAGTAAGTAAGTAAGATGAAATGTCCTCAGATTGTAGAACAGACATGTGGATTTTCAAATTTGGAGGCTTACAGTTTTAAAAACTTAACGTTAGTGAAACCTGTTGTTACAAGAAAGTTAAATTGCTGTCTGAGGTGTTGACTTTTTATCATTGTTTTTTATTTTATTTATTTGTCACTGTATTTTTGTATAATAGTTGTGATTTGTTGACTGTTTTTCAGGCAAATGTACGAATATGAATAAAATTGAATTAAGTTTGTTTCAGGTGGTTTTTTTGGGAAGTGTGTCTAGTCTACTGTTGCAGGACCCAAAGCCCACAATCAGCTCATTTAAACATACCTTAAAGACATATTTTGTTCTAGTAACTATTTGTAGTCAATGTTGCACCCTTGTAATTGTTTACCATGTTATAATGAATTAGAAATGATTGGTGTTATTATTGTTAGGCCACCCATACGTAGTAACGAGATACCTTATGTTTTTGCTAAGTTTTTTCTACTTAAAAGATATTTTCATATTCTTCTTGGAAACTGAACAATGGAACAGTTCCATAATTGACGGGAGGACAACTCTTACCTAGAAGGAATTGAGACCGAATTTCAGCAAGATTTGTTGCAGGAATTTTTGACGTAGGGACATTGATAATGTCGACAATGAGTAGGTCTATGGGACTATTTGGGCTGCACAACGCTTGTCATATGTGACAGTTGTTGTACACGGTGTTTAAACGATCACTTTCATGCACTTGTTGGGATAGCTTGATTTTTACATCTTCCAGCAAGACCAGCATGCAGCGCTTGCGAGACAGTTTGAGTTTTTGGATTGCAAGATGTCTGATTTTATGCCCCCTTGTTGCGTAGTGCTGATATGATGAACGCTTTTCATCAGTGAATTAGATTAGGTTCACCATTGAAGCACGGTAGCAAATGATAGCACAAGTTGAGACAGGCAAGCTTGTACTCACGACACACTATGATGCCAGTGTTACATTTCAACTATCAAAGAATATTTAACTAACAGCCATCTTTTTGTTCAAATATCTTGAATTAGAATTTCTTCAGCTACAGCTGGTAAAAATTTTGTGCAAATTGATCATCATTTGAGTGAATTGTGAAAGAAAGAAAAGGGCGTTTTTATGAAATCCGTGTACTTTATTCGCTAGGTGGCGCCGCCCGTCGGACTTACTGCGGCTGGCAGCCACACGTTGCAGCCTGCACCAAATTTCTAGTTACTAGCTGTTTAAACCCCAGTTTATCACATGGCTGTAGAGGTGAAAGCACAGTTGCAACGTGCTGAGCTCAAGCACAAGAGACTGATAGAACAGTTCAAGAAGACCAGTCAGGAACTGCGTGAAGTTGTCTATCAGCTGCTCGGCTTTCGTGTTGACATTTCGACCACTGGACAATACCGACTGATTAACGTCTATGCCGAGAGTGCCACCGACTACTTCCTGTTTCAGGTACTCGCAAGGCGTCAGTCAATTAAAGCTTTACCGTATATGATTTTGGGGCATGTTTGCTGCATTGTGCATAATGCAGTATAAAATATATATTAACTGCACAAATATTGAAAATGATCCTAAAGTGTCATCTGTAAGGTAGATACTAGATACGAGTTATGTGAATGCGTACGACTGACTGCGCTGTGTTTCATAAAAGGCACGCTTTTATGTTCTTTGTAATACTTGTAAAAATTTGGTGTAAATTAATCATCATTTGACTCAGTTATGAAATAAAGAAAAAGGTGCTTTTTATGAAACACTGTGTACATTCTTAGTTGCAGTCATGCAGTTGGCAACGGCGATGTGGTGTTGTTAAACGCATGATGCAAAACAAGCACATGGTGAAACTGCTGCTCTACTTGAGATTTTGCAGTTTTCTATTATTGCATTAATCTACAGGGTGGGCCAATAAAAAACATGCCACTTTACTTTTGTTTATATCTTCGCCAATTATTGACCGATTTTCAAAATTCTGGCAGACTCTGCGGACAATTTGCAATAATGTGATTATTGTGTATCCCACCACGCCATAAATGCATCTCTACACTACTTTGTGAAATATAAGTGAAACATGCGTATATAATGATAATAACAAACTAACATTTTGGTAAATGAAAAAAACGCTTCAGACCAACATTGTGGTGAATGATCTGTATGACACTAGACTGTGTGGATCTAACTCAGTCTAGTGTCATACGGATCATTCACCGCAATGTTGGTATAGAGGTTTTTCGTTTACCTAAGTATTTGTTATTATTGTTAGTTTTTTTCTGACATTTATATTTTGCAAGGTAATGTGGTGGCGCATTTATGGTGTCGTGGGATGTACAACAGTTACCTTATTGCAAATTGTTCGCAGAGCGTACCAGTTGAAGAATTTTGAAAATCGGTCAATAACTGGCAAAAATATGAACATAAGTAAAGTGGCACATTTTGTATTGGCCCACGATTTATAATGAGAAAGCTCGGGCTTGGGCTCTGTCTCTGGACCCAATGCTTGTTTGCTGATATCGTAATGCAGTTACGTTGAAAACTTATTTGGTATGTGTACTATTTGACCTCGTGCAACGATGTATTTTATCCCGGAAAGTCATTAAAAATGCATTTTTTTAGTCTTAGAAAACCCTGGAATTTAACGCCTGCATGTTCTATAAAGCGTTGTTTTAATGTCTGTACGAACTCCGCAGGCATGAAAGTTGGCAAAACCCCTCATTCAGTGATCCACAAAATGTCACCACAGTTAACAAATCGTCAGAGACATGAAAGTTGGCAAGGCCCTGCAGCTTAGTTTGCACTTTACGTACATGCTTTTACGTCATATTCTATAACTTTACGTCAATGTTCCTCTAGGCTTCGTATCGCTTCTGAAGCATTTGACATAGTGAGCCAAGTGGTGCACTGTTTGTAGCAATCAGGTGGAGGTGAACTACAGATGCTGGCAAACTCCTACTCCGAGTCATTCGCCGATTTCATCGAGATGTATCTACGGGGCGCCGACAGCATTCCAGCATTCCTGAGCAGCGTCACCTTGCATCTGTTTCAGAAACAGACCATTATGCAGGGATGAATATGTCTGACCTAACCCTGTAGCTATTTGAGCATCGGTTTTGGACACAGGTCTCTGCGATTGTTTCGATTTTAAGTTCCATTCATGCTACACGATGTCATAATCTGTGACTGCACGTTTTTTGAGTAATGTGAATGAACAGACAGAGGTGCACTGTTGCAGGCAAAACCTCTTTTGTGTTGTAAATATTCAGTATTTGTATATTGATCAGTTTCAAGGATTGTTTTTTTTCTGTCACAGCTTTTTCTGTCTTTGGAGTGATTTGGATTTTTAGAATTCAAGTGAAGTTTGTAGGTACAGTATTAGATGACGTTATGAACTGTCCAGTGTTTTATGTTTGGGTGATGGAAATATTATCGAGTTCTTAGCTCGACTGTTGCCAAAAGTGTTTCAAAGTTTGTTTTTTCTTGGTTTTATTTTTTCATTGGAGAGATTTGATGAAATGTGTGTATAGTATATACGGCCTAATTATGTTCAGTGCTATGATGTCTGGGCGATGGGTGTTATAACTTGCAATAGAATCTTTATTCAGTCATTCTTTGAAATTAACATTTAGACGACATTACATTGAATGATTACTCTTAAAACTGTGGAGCACGTAGAAATATATACAGTTCTTCCCGAGCCACGAAGCTGATAGGGTGGCACGGATCTTAGTTTTCTTAGCTCTCAGCCAGACACCAGCCTACACTGCAAGGCCACGGATATCTCACTACCGCCTCACACGGTCTGCCTGTTTACGTCCCAGCTTACTGTGCCCACCCATGGAGGGATGGCCAGGCTGAGTTGACCAGGGTAGCTAGCAGTAACTCAGGCAAAATAGCAAGTTTCAGGAAAGCCTGTGGTGTAAGAAGCATGTTACTGATTCAGATTTGGTGTGAAAAAAACTCTGAATTAACTGTCGTTATGTGCTGCTGTTTGCGACATTTTTGGAATTCCGTTATTTTTTGGGGGGGGTTATGTGTGTCCGAAATACACTGTTTCTCAAAAAAAAACATCCCAAACATTTCTGATTTTTACTTCAGAATGATTGTCGGATTTTAATAATTTCCTGAGACAACTTGTCATCAAGTGACAATTTAATTTCCCATCTCACTTAACATCTGTTTTTACACTACCTGGGGAAAATAGAACAAACAAAATATCACTTTTTTATTCTATGCGACATGATTGCTTAATTAACGTAATGCATAAAAACACATTTTGTTCACATTTCTGACACTGTGGCTGACAATTCATTCAGTTATCCATTTTTTAACTGCTTACAGTAAAACTGCTTGAAGTGTTATCCCACTATGACACTTGTACACTGGCCCATTTGACAGCTGCAGTATCGATAATGTTCTGCTCCTGACCAATACAGGCTCTACCAGTCACTTCTTGACGTTACAAACATTTTTAAACTTCTTTTGGTAGACACGCTGCTGCAAGACAGTCAAACCTTGTAATATTCCTGCTGCTGGGGCCCACAAATTAGGACAGATAGAATTTATTGACGTTTTTCCATTCATTTTAACACGTATTATACCTGGTCTGCTTTCCCCAGGTAGTGCAAAAGCAGACATTGGGTGAGGTGAAAACTAAAACACTTATTTCATAGCCAGTTGTGTCATAAATATTTCTGCCAATTATTATTAAAATCTGCTAATCTTTATTCAAGTTACGATCGATAATGTTGGGGATGTTTTTTCAGGTTTTCTGTTTATTTTAATGCATATCTTGCTTGATCTGCTTTCCCTAAGTAGTGCAGAAGCATACATTGGGTGATGTGGGAAACTGAACGGTCATTTGATGGCAAGTTGTGTCAGAAATATTTTTACCAAAAATTATTAAAATTTGATAATTGGTTTTCAAGATACAGTTGAAAATGTTGGGGATGTTTTTTTGGGACACAGTGTAGTTGCAACAGACACACAGGAAACACAAGGCTAGGTAGCGAGCACTTACAGTGACCCTTAATAAAACAAAGACAATCTAAAACATACACATAAAACACGCGTTTGTGAAAATAAGACATACAGCGGACTCGAAGCTGACTGAGTATAGGTTACTGATTTGAACTACTAGTAAGATGGTTAGAGAGGTCAACCAACTGGATAGTTCTCTTAAATGATTCAAGTGTTCTGAAATTTACAACATCTGTTGGAAGATCATTCCGTACATTTATTACTCTGATACTAAAGAAGGAACTTCTAGATGTAGGCCTACAACCACTAAAAGGCTTATACAATTTGTAGGGATGACCCCTGGTGCTTGCACTGCAAACTTCAAAATAATCAGCAACGTATATGCTAATGAGGCCAAAAACAATTTTATAACACAAAATCAGATAAAAATGCAATCTACGAACTCAAGTAGTTGCAGGGTCCAAGGAATTGTGTCAGATGCTTGAGCCCCAAGTCCTTGTTAACAACACGGCTGAGCCCCGGGGAAAATAGAGGGAGATTTGAGGGTCAGTCTCCCAACCAAAACATGCGGTTGCAAAATGCTGCTCCCTTCTGGTGAACAAAAAAGGAAGCGATTTCGCCTGATATCAAATGACTGGTAAATTGTTGGCCGTTGCCGCACTTCGGTAATCGGTATGGTAGCAAGTTAATTAAACAGCTTTTAATATTGATTGTGATCGACCCTGTTGTGTCCTGTGTCATTTGTAGCGCCTCAAGTCTGCTGTCGTCCTAATAGGCCGCATTACCGCTCTCTTGCCCAGGCGCCCGTCCGTCTCTGTATCTGTCTGTCTGTACCTTACGGGCTCTTAACTCGAAAACACTGGTTACGCCTACCCCAACGAACGTTCGCATCAATTCTGGCTACTAACCACGGTGTGCCATTTTGGCCGACTGTACTTAAGTAACGGTCTAGCTATTGGCAGGGTTGCCGTCTGTATGTCCGTAACGGATGTACTCTGGCTAACGGACGGGTAAAAAGGTCGTCAATTTGTATAGCGCAGCGGCCGGCTAGGCAAACCCAGTCAGCTGTACCAAGGTCCCCACCTTGGGACAAGGTCTTAAGAGAAAACTTTTTACACGAATAATTAGTCATGTGTATTAAACTCGGGCTTGCAAAATTTCAGCCGTCTAGTGTAATGGGGAACATTTTCAAATGGGGGTTGAATGGAGGGTTTAGGAAATTCAATGGAAAACGAGCCATATCTCGGAAACGCTGAGAGATAGGGCCAAGGTTACTAGTAATCACTAGGCCTAAGAGGAAGTGACATACGCCGTTTCAGATGAAATGAAAATTATCGAATATGGATGAGCGTGAAGGTCACTGGCAACCATATGTACGGTCGGCTATCCTAACGTCAGCTGGGCTTCTTGTTTTTACCTCAAACGGTCAAAGAATAGGGTTGAGCCGGCTATATATCGTATGTCCCGTGGCTAAAGTGACTCGATTGTTCTAGGATGATTTCTGACAGAATTATGGCGCCGTAGGCAAACCAGACTTTCCAGTTACGTGCGCGTGTTAGTCAATGCGATTCGCATGCACGTTCATTCACTTCTATGGAGAGAGCTTTCTGTTCATGTAAGGCGCGAAACGATCCGCCCACGGCATTACATTGCGTTACATTATCGCCATTTTGAGCGCGATTCTATTACGCTGTGTAATCTATGACGCTTCAAGTGCCCTAGCTTCCCCGCCCTCCGGTGCAATGCTGTATAGACTTAGTGCAGTGTAAGTCTATCTGGGACAGTTGGAAACGTACGACCGCCGCGCTATCTCCATCTGCGTTATGTAGCTCTAGACTTGCCAGTACTAGGCTGTTCTATGAAACCCCGTTTCTGTTATAGCAGCTAGAGACTGCCTAAAGTAGCTGTAGACCGTAGAGTTTTACTTCAGTTACAGGGCGCCTACGTATGGGACAAAATCTCGCATGCGACAACAACAGGGCGCTGAGTGGCGTTTCGTGCGATGCCGCTGCCAAACCCGAGTTGATTGGTAGCCCCGCCGTGTTTTGTCGCATACGAGGTTCTGTCGCACATCTAGATACACTTTTAGTCGTCGATACTGTTTTAGCAGTAGTCAGTCGGTCGATTGTCGTCCGTGGTCTAGGCATAGGCAGTACAAGGATCATAGCTATCGCTAGGATAGCCGACCGTACTGGTTGTCAGTGACCCCCTGGAAGGTCATCCAAGGTCGATGATTTCCATCTTATCTGAAAAGACGTATGCTACTTTCTGTTAGTGATTAACTGTAGCCTTGTCCCTATCTCTCACCGTTTCCGAGATATGGCTACGTACGCCTATAGCTTGAAACTTTTCACGGAAAATTGCGTCCAAACCGCTGCAGATGTAGACATGGTTACTATTGACAGCCTATATGAAGTTGTCAGCACTCTGTCCGATGGTACCATCACCGACCTCCTACGACTTACCGTTTAGCTACAATACATCCGTGACATATGACGGCCGGACAGACCGACGACAACCGCTCCAACAGCTCGACCGTTATACGGTCGGCTGAAAACTAACGCATGGGAGACTGCAATAATCATGATATCGGTTCAATTTGGTTGTACATGTATAGCCCCCTTCATCATTCGACGCAAAATGTGGTCCAAAAACCGTACGTCGCCCATACAATACATACAATACTATCATAAATTCGCACTCAAAAACTGACAAACTGTCAGTTTAATCTAGCACATAAACTAAAAAGAACAGAAATGTTTAAAAAAAAATGAAATGATAGATACTGAGAATAGAAATACTGTAAAATGTAAAACTGACAAAATTCGAAAAATGACTGAAGTAAAGAAAACTAAAATAAGAGAGAAAAACCGAAAAAGGTAAGAAATAAAAAAAAAATAATAATAATAATAATCTGACTTGTAAAGCTCCAGTATGTGCTAAAAAAAGACTTCAGTGGCGCTGGCGGACAGAACTAGTCGCTGAGGTTAAATGTCTGACGGAAAATGTGTGTCTTCAACCTGGATT
>Ga0209367_1010603_pt1 | contig 12333 bp, 10 predicted proteins | sample WorMetLIZISLAND2_FD_187412 | JGI IMG/M metagenome (GOLD analysis project Ga0209367, IMG submission 187412) | Marine gutless worms symbiont microbial communities from Max Planck institute for Marine Microbiology, Germany - Olavius geniculatus... ... | reverse complement strand
CGGATAGTCATTCCGTCTATCGCGATTCCTCCTGCGTTAGGCGAAACAAGTCCGGTGAAGTTTGGTCCAGTAACCTTGGAGATTTAGATTTTTAATGGTACCCACCGAAAGCGCATATTTCGGAAGATCATATTTTGGCCCCTAGGGGGTGCTGCGCCCCCAAATTTTTACACGCGCTAGAGAATCACCAAGTCTTACTAGCGCACCCTCCACCTTAACACTTTTTTCAAAGGGTGGTCAAAAATTGGCTTAAAAGGAGTGCTTATAACTTCGGAGTTAGGGGGTGTAGCCCAACGAAATTTCGGCACTTGACGCGGCTCTAGGTTGGGGTGTTAACGCAAGTACAACTTTTGGGGGCACCGCCCCCCTTAAAATTTGGAAGTGCAAAAAACGTCCAAAATTTAGTACGTTTTACGACAACTTTTGAGTTTGACCGCGAATATCTTTGGAATTGATGAAGATAGTGATTAAATCTAAATGGCGTTGATGAGTATGATCTTTTCGGCGTTGAACAAAAAAAATTTGTAAAATTCCGTCCACTACGAACAAAGTTATAAGCGCTCATGTTGACCTACCCTAAGTCGACAATGCGTGTTCGGCGTATGTCAATGCATTTGAGTTTGGGCCACGTGACTTTGATGCCGGGGAAATTTTACTTCCCCCCCTAATTTTTCCCCAGTCGGACTTAGGGCGCCGGGCGGACTCACGTTGGGCTTTGCCCCAAATTTCTAGTTATGTTTATATTTTACAAGTTACTGTAGCGACGCAGCTAAGGTGTGGTGGTATATTTAACAGTCGCGTGATCGGAAATTTCCTGCTGAGTGTGACAATAAAGAATTTTCAAAATCAGTTATTATTTTCTGAAGACATGGACAAAGTTTGGTGGTACTTCATTGTGGACCACAATGTTTACTTTAGTGTTATAGCTATCTGATGTGCTGTGTGTATTTACAGTTACAGTTCAGCTGCGAGCGGCAGTTGACTCGGCTTGCTTCTATGCAAGACACTGGAGACTCGCTCAGTAAATGTCAGTCTCTCATTGCCGACTTTAACGACTTTGAACAACTCTCAAAGGTCAGTTCTGTCTGCAGCTATCATGTTATTTTTTTTTTGTGCATCAGTGTGTATTTTGTTTTTGTATGTTCCACGAATGAACAAATCCATTGCTGCACTAAAACCGCTGCACTTAGCATCGCAATTTTGGGCCGATCGATTGTAGTGTTTGATATAGCATCGATGCCGTGATGTGTGTATGTGTCTGCAATCACTTTCAGAAATTGCTTCTTTTCCACGACCAGAAGTCGGACGCTGGCTTTAAATATAGGCCTAGGCCCTGCAGTGTGGTCGGCCCACTCTAGGACAGCTGGGAACCTTGTCAAAGCTTGTCATCAGGACTCAAAAACTAAAAGAAACAGAGATGTTGCCAGACTTAGTGGTTTCTTCACCTTCAGGCTCAATATTCTTGACTGGGAGATGAGCACCTTGTCTATTTCTGCATTGGTGGGCACGGCCCACTTAATTGTTTTTTGCATGTTTTTGTGTCAGAATGACTTTACGAGTGCGGAGCAGCTACGTCAGCGTGGTGAGTCGTTCATCTCGTCTAATCACTATGCCATTGACTGCATTCGACCCAAGTGCTCTGAGCTTCAGCGTATCTGTGCTGAGTTCAGCGAACGTTTGACTCAGCGTCGGCGAACACTCGATCTATCACTCAGGCTGTATCAGCACATTGACAAGGTGATTAATACGACATTTTTGGGTTTACAGCTGGTTAAAAACAAACAGCATTCGGCACTAATGTACAGTTATATACGTGAATAGTTATGTAGCATTATTTACAGAGAATTGTGGTAGACATTGATGTTTCCATGAAACTGCTGTGCCGTACTTGATGTCCAGTTGCACGCTAACAGCAGATGTCAACATCTCGGGTCTGCCAGTTGGCCGACGTTGGTCATACCACACCATTAATTGAACAGTTTCTATCGTCGGCATTTTTGCCATTGCAAGCCTGTCGACTTGGAGCTTGCTGCTTGAGTTTTAGTGACCCAGAACTGAGTCTCGACAGTCAACACTTTCAGACGTCAGCTAAAGACGTGCCTTTTGCGAAATATTTCAGATGAAATGTACTAAGCACATTAGAGATGTTTTGAGTAGGCATTATACATTTTTACACAGTAATGTGCTGCTGCTGATGTTGCATTCAGGCGAGCAAGTGGTGTGGTCGTGGCGTCGACTTGCTGGCTGGTCAGGGCATAGAGCAATGTAACACAGAGTCCGGTGCTGAGTCTGCACTCAATGACATTGATGTTTTCATGGATCAAGTTGATGAACTGAGGTTTGATGACATGCAACAGTTCCGCCAGGACTGTAGTCAGTTGCTCGGCTCAGAACTGGTTGTAAGTTATATAACTGTCTTTTATAGTATAGTGGATCTGCTGTTACCAAATTGCCTCGCTTGGTTTATTATCAGAAAGTATGTAAACTCACTCAGCTGATGCAGTTTGCAGCTCTCAGCTGAATTGTGTAAATACAGCGAGATAGGAACCTGTCAGCACATTGCATCATATACGGATGTATCAACAGATTTCTACCTGGGTGTTCTATAAAGATTTTTTGTCAGAGAAAATTCAACTTTTTATAGTATGGGACATTTGTCCAGTCATATGCAGTCTATCATGTGCTGATGCAAGTTGCCCTGTAACGTGACGTTTTACAGCACTGTGCCATTTGCATCAATTGTGTGTTAGTGTATGCAGGTTTTGTTTTAAAAGGTTATGTGTAAACATGCGTCCAAGTCAATCGCAGGACAGCCTGCATGCATGCATTTTTACGACCAGCGGCGTCATGTGTTAAATAAGTAAATAAATAGGAGAGGCAGGAAGTTGTAATTTTTCAACTGATGTCTGCCAATTCCTAACAGAGAAGATGATGAGTGCTTAAAATTCGAATTTTGTCTCTAAATTTGCTCAAAGGGAGGTTTCAGCACACTTTTTGCAGTTTTGGATAACAGTTTTCGGACAAAAAGGAAATTTTCTGACAGTTTTTCAAAAGCCCAAAATTTCTTTAGGGGGAATTGCTTCCTGTCTTCCCCTGTCATGATGCAGCTGTTAACAACGTTTACTCTGTGTGATAAGAGAAACCGAAGTCGTTAATATTTTGATCATCAACATTATCATATTATTTGCATTAGTATAATTATTCTGCTCTATACAGGACAGCCTGGATGCTATGGAGACCCGTGTGAATGATGTTCAGTCTTTGTGCGATAAGAGACGTCAAAGTCTTCGACGTCGCATCAGTCCACCTCGTCGCCCAGTTCAAGCTGTTCAACCTGAGCCTGTCAACACTACCACAACTTCTTCACCCACGTTCTTCATCCCCTCGTCTCCGGACCTGTCACTCAAGACCCTGCGCTCAACACCATCTCTTGTCGACTCACGACAGTCGCCGCCGGTAGCCGACGAAGAACGCAGAAAGTGGCGACCTTCACTCAAAACTAAGGTTTCCAAATTTTGTTCAGATAAAGAACACTCACTTTTTTATTGTAATGGAAAGTGTTTAGATTCGTACAAAATTTTTAGAGAATGTTCAGGATGAATTGCGCAGATGGCATTCGACTGCATTCTTGGTCAGGTTCCTGGCTACTACGATGGTGTTATGACACTGGTCTACATCGTTGCAGACTGCGATCTGCTGACCAAGGTGATGTGGTCATTTTGGGCTCATGTACAACTTGGTTCAGTCAGCACAGCTTCTGCTCATCAGCACCAACCGTGTGGACTAATCTACCCTCGGAACTGAAAAGCAGGGACATTAGCAGACAATGTTTTAAACAAGGCTTTAAGACATGGCTTTATGATTGTGCTTACTTGTAACAGGCACCTCTGAGAACTCTGTTTAAGGTGCTTCGTAAATTCACGTATTGATTGATTGATGGATTAAGTATTCCATTTATGTCAAATTTACCTATAAATCTGAAGAAAACAAGACTTGGTGCTTTTTATCTGACACTGTGTATGTGCAAACTTTTATCAGTAAGGCAAAGATGACGCAGTTAGGTTTTTGGAGTCAAACACTTAAATGTCAAATCACACATTACTGTGACAAAATGTGTTATAAAATACTATTTTGGGGGTTTGTTTTTGCAATTAGTGCACCAGGATTTTTGGGACAGAAATGCTGATGATTATTTTTCCGTGGAGACTGATACAGTTTTGCATCTGTTTTTTGTTGTCTTTGTTAGAAGCGTCTGCTGAGGTCGCAGTCGAAAAGCACGTTCTATGAATCAGTGAAAGAAGACACTTCAGACAGCAGCGTGTCATCTCTTACAACAACATCTAAACCTCATTCAGACGTTGTTAGTCAGGTTCAGCCTATTACTGCTGATCGACAACAGTCCAGTGATACTCAGCTACAACAGCAGCTTTCAATCACTGGATTTGAGGTTCGTTATTATTCTTAGTTGCGTATAGGTGTAGCCAGCAATTTGTTTTGGGGTGCACTTTTGAGATGCGAAGGGCCGAAGTTTGAGGCTGAAAGTCAAGAGTAAGGAAGGGTTTCTTGAGAAGGGGCTGCAAGACTCCTCCAACTAGACACAGGGTGACCACTTGTCTGGTAAACAAGAAAATGTCAGGAATTTTTACAGCTGACAGAGAAATGTCAGGGATTTCAGTCAAAATCACGAAATGCCAAAGAAAAAAATTTTGTCAGGGAAAATTGCCTAAAACTTTTTTAGAAATTTCCTCAACAGGCTTTTTAGTACCAGTCACTTAGTACCTCGTGCCAATTATTTTATGTTGTTTATTGGTGAATGTTGCTGATTTTTGTTTTAGTTTCTAATGTTTATAATCAGTAGAGAAACTTGGTTCGGTGACCGTCAACAGATGTTAAACAGTCTCGGTATATAACCAGTTACCCAGATGAACTCAGCCTGGCCATCCCTCCATTTGTGGGCACAGTGAGTATCAGTCAATGGAGGGACATTAAGTAGCACATTGCGCTCTGCACTTGCGATTGTCTTGCAGTGTAAAACTGGTGTCTGGCTGTGGGCTAACGAAACAGATCTGTTATGCCTTATTGCTTGAGAAGGATTTTGCATTTGTTGCATTAAAATGCTGAATGGTGTTATTTTTTTATCAGAATTTTTAGAGCATTAGCTGGTTACCATGGATTGTGCATATGGTACTGTGCAGGGCAGCTTGGCAGAACAAGGTCGACTGCTGAGACAGGATGTGTTCTCGGTGTGGATGTACAAGAAGGACCAGGGTCAGCGAAGCATCCGTGATCTGCGCTTCAAATCTCGCAGTCGACATGTTCTGCTCTATGAGCACACCGTCCTGTTCTGTAAGAAGAAAGATGATGCATTGATTGCTTCGAACTCTGACAAAACAGCGACCTACACGCTGAAGAATTCGCTACTGATCGCATCTTGTGCTTTGACGGAGATGGTCAAAGGTGACAAGAGGAAATTTGAACTTTGGTCATTGGACAAGTCAGAATCATTTACCCTGCAGGCAGGGTCGGTTGAAGTAAAGAGCGCTTGGGTGACTGACATCAGAAGCTTGCTGTCAAAGCAGACTGACCCAGTGAAAGAGAAATTGATGGATGCGAATATCTTGTCAAATGGCACCATCCCTCAGCATTGTGATAATGTTGCTGTTGTTGCTACTGCTGATGATGATGACGATAATGATAATGCTGATAATGACATATTTATGACGTCTTCACAGCAGCAAGATAACATCTCAGGATCATCGGTCAGCGACTTGCAGCAGGTATTTATTTCTCAGTCTCCTGACGTCTGTTAACCGTTAAAGGCTGTCTGTGGCTCTGTGGGATTCAACCTCGGAGCTATGGAGCGTCACCTGCCATATGTGCTCATGCAGTGTTCACCTGACTCAGGTGACGCACTCTGTGTTAAACCCAGTTAAGCAGGCCGTTACTTCATTTACCTACCCTGGTGGGATGTAGGACAGAGTTGATGTTTGTGGTTGGTTATTTATCGAGATTGTTTACCAATCTACAGACAGTCACTCTTCCAAGTAGTTATCACTTGGTATCAACCTCGAGATTATAAGTCCCACGTCTTAACCATGTACTTTCACCAATGAGGTCAATAACTGCCACATGATGGTATGACACATGTGACACAATCTACACTCAAAGTCACAAGATATTGAAAGTTACAATTTTTTTCTTGTTTTCCAGTCCTCTTTTTCATGTTTAGAATGTAAGGCAGCAGGTGTCTACTGATTCTTAAACTTGGGCCTATTTTCAGAATTTATTCCAGCTGAATTTTATAAATGCAGTCTAGCGTTTTGTGTTACGGATTGAATTTTACTGTTCAGGTTTTATGCATTGTACATTAAAATGAATAAAAACAATCATACAAAGATGTGTTAATATATGTGTGCCAATGTGTTTAGGCTGGTGAGTCGCCATTATGCTACGTTGCTGTGGCTAACTACATAGCAATGAGCAACACTGAACTAACAGTGCACAAGGGAGAACTGCTTGAGATGGTCGCCAACCATGCCGTCGTTGGGCGCATTGCTTCCGTCAGGTCTGCACCAATCAGAACTGATGTCTTCGACATAGTTTCTGAAACTGTGTCAAGACATCACACAGTTCATGAAAAAATAAATAAATAAACACTGATGTGTAAGTTTTCTGCAATAAATTTATTTGTTTTTCATTTAGATCTGGTCCATGAAGTGATGTTATCCATCCTCACTGTTTGCAGTTTTTTTTCCTTATTTCCAGACAAGGTTTGTTGAGTAATGCTTTTTTGCCAGAGGTTTGTCTGTTTACCTGTTTGCCTGTGTGTGAATTTGCTGTTCTGTTGTCGTCTCACAAAGGATAGAAGGCTGAGTTGACTTGATTACATATCGAGAAGGTTTACTTGTGTGTGAATTTGCACAATTCTCTGTTGGGATGCATGAATAGCCAAACGAGCTCTGGTTGATGTCAGATGCGTCCTTACAGTGTTTTTTGTGAAATATTGATAGCAACTGACATATTTCTAGTTGATAGTGGAGTGCGTTTTGTGTGCGTAGTTCTCTGCCGGGATGCGTGAGTAGTCGGACAAGCTCCGGTCGGTGTCAGATGCGTTCTCATCTGTCCGGACAAGTCGGCTTCTTACCTCGCCTTTACTTCACCGAGTGTAAGTCACATGAGCAGCAGCAACCAGCTGTGACTGCATCGTCATCAGCATCATTGGCTGCATCTTTGCATCACATGCAGTTTACGCCAGTCTTACCAGCAGCTGCAACCGTCGGTGGTATGTCCGACTACTGTTTTGCATCGATTTGCGCTGATTTTACATTGATATAATTTCATAAAATTTGAAAAAGTTGAAGGGTGTGCATAGCTGTTTGTGTGAACGCATCTAAGAGATATGGAGCGTCACCTGCCATGCGGGATCACACAGGTGAATGTGTCCTGTTTTAACTCCTAGCCTGACAGGCCAGTACTTGATTTATGTACCCTAGAGGGATGGAAGGCTGAGTTTACCTGTTCTCAGAGTAACCCGTCTGAGTATATTTGATATAGAGCAACTTTTTTCATTGAAACTGACATCCAAATAGTTTAAATTTCCACAAAGGCTATATTTTTGTAGAATAACTCCAATAAATTAGCAAGTGATTTTTGTAGATTGTAGACGGAATTTAATTATCATCAGTGTTGACATTGGCATCATTTTCGTATATTTTATTCAGGCAACTAAAGACACTAAATGTGCTCCACTGGACGAATGGTGTGAAGCAATTTAATTTGACCCGGAGGAATGAAAAGTCATACGTCAAGTCAGCTCAACTTTCATTGCTGTTTATGAACATCATCATTATCATTGCATGTGGCCTCTGTTTCTGTCTTGACATAAGCGCTTTACACACAAACTACAATGACAACTAAACTTATGTTATTGTTATATTTTGACATCCGGTGATATGTGACGGTTCTGTGTAATAATGATCTGGGTTATACAAAAACTAATGTTAGTTATTGAAACTACTAACACTACTAACCGTCACTACTTGATCATGCAACACATTCCTTAACTTGATTACTTTGTACAAAATTTTTTCTAACTCTTTTTCTGCATAGTTTGCAGACCAATTTATATCCATTTTATCTAGTATTGTACAACACATCTAACTTTAGCCAACTTTGATTCATGAGTTTACATCATAGTTGTTAGTAACAAACTTGTATAATTTAATCATATCCCCTGGGGCTGTGTAATGGAGTTTGCAAAGACTGTTGAGTTGCCTGGTATTTTTGTGGATAACTGCACAGTCTGAAAACCAATGTAACATTTTCTGCATACGTGTCGAACAGTGTGCATTACTTATGCTAATGTGCAGTAGCCTTGTCACTTTATATGTGTGTGTTTATGCTTATCGTATGAAGCGGAGTTGCCTATGTTGTTACTTTTTTTCAAAAATTTTTTATGCAGTGTGAAACTATTCTGTCATTTGTTGTACTACGATTGTTGCTGTCGTACTTAATGCATATACTCATTGCTGCTTACACAGTTGCTAAGTTTATAACTTTCTTAATTTATATTATATTTCCAGAGCCACAGTGAGGCTGGCTGCAAAATATTTCCATTTGGTGCCCATCCCTGAAAAATATCAAAATTAAAAACAAAACTAAAACACTAATAGCAATTTTAGGGATGGAGGTTTTTGCAGATGGATGGCAACTGGAAGCATGGAATTTTTACACCTAACAGTCAGTCAGTTGCTTGCTGTCCGTTGTGCTTATCTTATGCGCTGCTAATACTTTTACCATTGTACCTACGTGTGGCCCCCACCATTATTGTGTCACGTTTTCGGTGGTTTAACTTTTGGCAGATTTTTAGTGGTAGTGACCCTTATTTGTTGTGGGGTAGCAAATTTTGTGGATGTGAGTTGCCAAAATTGTAATGGGGCTGAGGTCTGGGGGCTATATGATTAAATGGTTAAATGCTATAGCTCTTCATAGGAAACCCATCTCGGAGCTACGGAGCGCCACTCGCCGTATGGGATCACACAGTGTTACCTGCCACCTGACACAGGCAAATGTGCCCCACGTTAACCGCAGCCAGATAGGCTGGTACTCGATTTGCCTACCCCAGAGGGATGGAAGGCTGAGTTGACTTAGGCAGCTGGTTACATACCGCGATGGTTTACCTGCTCGCAGGCAGTCACCCATTCAAGCACTAACCCGGCCCGGTGTAGAGTAACTTTGTTGATTGGATGAAACATGTTACCGCTATGTCATGCCACCATAAACTCAACTTGTAAACTCTCATAGCAACATCGAGATCTGAAGTAAGTGCAGCTCTGTATAGGACACTAGAGGGGGATGCAGTCTGCTTCTGAATTATGTTATACAAACACTGGACGATTATGCCTATGATGCTCATGCTGCATGCATTTTTATTTCTATTTCAGCTCAAAGTCCAGGTAGCATTTATTCTGCTATTGATTGCTAACTGTAGAGGTGACACTGACTATGCAAGTTTTATCGGCTTTTATGTAATTATTACAATATTCCATTTTATACGTAAGGTTGTGGTTTACTGTTGTTCCTATTGTTGAACATCTTATACACATTGCTTCTTGTTGTCTGACAGACTTACACGTCGTTTTCGTCAAGTTAAAATGTTAGTGAATTATTATTGTAAGTTAGTTATCTCGCACTGCACCATGACGCATTGCTTGCAGATTGTTCACAGATTGCTTGCAGACTGTTTGTTTTCTGCATTTTTTCATGTATTTTCCGTTCATTCTTCTGCAGTGTGGTTTTGGTAACGTTTTGTTTTTTTGGTTTTTGGCAAGTTTTTAGTTATTTTTGTGGTTTTTGTGGTTTAGTTGTTGGTTGTTATTATGTGCCAATCCGCTGCAATACGTTGAGTGGCTCAATCTCTTATACATTATGGGCTATAATAAATGTGCCATCGTGTTTTTCTCACATTTATATTTCCAAAGCAGTGGCGTAGTCAGAATCTAGTTGTAATGGGGGCACTTGGGGTGGGGCTTGGCGAGGGATGTCCCCTCCCCACGGGGAAAGCGTCTGGGGAGGGGGCTGTGCCCCTCCTCATAAAATTTTTGAATTTTTGGTGTGAAAATGACATGTTATAGTGCATTTTTGGCGCTATTTTTAGTAACTGAGTAGGCTCCTAGGGGGCACGTGCCGCCAGTGCCCCCTCTTTTGGCTACGCCAATGTTCTCAAGGTATTGCAGTGAGACAGATAAAGTGTAATTTGATAATCGCATTATTGCCAATTTTCCATGGACTGTGCAAAAAAAGGAATTTTTGAAATCGATCAATATTTGGTGAAGATATGGACAAAAGTCTAGTGGCATACTGGCATATTCTTGTAGCACATGGTCTAGAGCAAGGACGCTTGCCGCAACGTTAAGATCACTGAACCAAGTGTCATATTTGAGATGTATCAAACTTACACTGAAGCATTTGCCAATTTACTTGTTGCTGTATATGTTTGTTTTTTTTTGTTACCCAGTAAGTGAAGTTGAAGTCATGAGTCGACGTGTAGTGTAATGCATTTTCTAAGTAGTCTGCTGTTAATAGCTAATGGACACATTTTGTTTTTACATTAGATGATATATCTGTTTTAATACCGTTTACGAGTGAGTTTGCCGTTCATATCACATCAAGTTGGTTATCAGCATTTTGTATATTTTTGCTTGACGTTTTTTGTGAAACTGGGTATTTCAATTAAACATATTGTTGAGCAGTCAAGACATCATTCACTTACTTTTCAAAGCTGTTAAACAGAAGTTATAATTCCGATGTTGTTTTATTAGTTTGATTGCTTGAAGTACTGGTAATGTACTTTGTTATAATTAGTTTTTATAAGCTATTGAATAGTGTATTGTCAAAATTATACGTCAATGACGTTCTAATGCGTGCATTAGATGTTGTTACGTTAGATGTGCTGTCAACGCAGGGAAGGTCAGAATCATGGAAAATTAAGTTTTATTTATGCTTTAGGGTTATGGTCAAGATTAGATTTAGATATGGGGCTTTACCTTGGGTAGAAACCTATAGCCCTCTATTGAGGGCGTTAGGGTCACCATCAGAGTTTTAATTAATTTTTTTCTCACCTAGCAGAAAAAATGCAGGTTCAACCTTACATAGGCCTACATTTTATTTTGTTTGCAGGAAAAAAAACTAAATCTGGGGGAATTTTTATTTGTCAGGGTATTTTAGGGTACAATTGAAATTTTGACCATACATTGTCTCTTTTTTTCAGAAGGTTGCAGCCGCCTATCGGAAAAATGCCTCTTTCTGCTTTCTGCCTACTTTTAAACCTGTGCACAACGACGCCGCTGTAATTATGCGTTTTTCTTTCGTTGCAGTTTTGTTTGGCAAGTGATTAGTTTACGGTTTTGTGCGAAATATACACACTTTTATCATGAATCTCTGCTTCGTAATAATAACTGTGTATTGTGCAAGTAGTTGTAGTTTGTAGAATGCCGTTCGCTTATGAGCTTTACCGTCACATTCCGTTATCACGATTGTCGTATTTATTAACATATTATTAACCTATAGCAGTTTGTCGAGTTTTGTATGTTTTTTTGTGATAATTTCACTTGTTGCAGTAAATTGCCGGTTTAGGTTGTTTTCGTTTGTTATTGAGAATTTTAAACAATGTCATCTGTGAGACGAACGAATAAATTTTACCATTAAATTCGTCGTTGTTTTGCTGCGGTTGTTGCTGTTGCATACAAAACACTGCAGACATTTAGGCCTGCATTACATTACGCACGGGTACTGCGTTTTTGTTAACGTTAATTACCAGTCCTATGCGATGGCTTTCAAAAAGTTTTAAGAATGGACATACTATAGACTCTGAAATCGTTCACAGTCCATAAGGATGTGGCCTGAATTCTCAACTGTAAACGATGCTAATTTGGTGAAAAAAATCTTCTACGATTCCGGAAATATAGAATTTTTTCCAGGGTATCGTTTTTCTTTGGCGCCTCCTGTAATTTTAGGTACATACTACAAAATCTTGCAACACATGAAACACGTGGATATAACGTCTAGATTTATATTGCGTCAAGTGTAGCATCGACCTTATTACAAGGACGTCATAACGAACACTTGCCTAAAAGAGCATTTCTACTACGGCGTTGCATTGCGTTGCTTTGTCGCGTTGCAGCGCGTTTAAACGCGTTCAAACGCAACGCACAGCCGGAGTGGAAATAGACCTTAATAATATAAATGTACAAAACATCAGTTTATACACTTGTTAACGGCAACATTTAAGGACTTGCACATCGAAAACAGCAAAAATTACAAAAGGTGATATTG
>Ga0209367_1010601_pt1 | contig 12334 bp, 10 predicted proteins | sample WorMetLIZISLAND2_FD_187412 | JGI IMG/M metagenome (GOLD analysis project Ga0209367, IMG submission 187412) | Marine gutless worms symbiont microbial communities from Max Planck institute for Marine Microbiology, Germany - Olavius geniculatus... ... | reverse complement strand
AATTCGGCGCCAATCGAGAGCCAGTGTACGACTTCCTATTAGTGATTAATAGTAACCTAGGCCCTATCTCACACCGTTACTGAGATACAGTGACTTATTGGCCAAAAATCACAAATTTTGCCCACCCCCTCTCATTTAGCACCCTCGTTCAAGGTGACCCCTTTCGAATTTATGGAAAAGCTTTATGGTTCTTAAAACTAGAGTCTTCCAAGCAGCCGACGGTGACGATTTGGTGATCCTAGCTTGCACCGTTTTTGACTGATCCACCCGTGTGACAGACAGATGGACAGAATTGCAACGGCTAAGACGTGCGAAAGCAGTCTGCGCGTAAAAATCTCACAGATACTTGTGATGAAACTGTTGTAAATCGCATTTTGTTTTTTTTTCATTTCTGTGGCCGTCCACCTAGTGATACTATGCACTGGGCCTAGTGTGTAGTAAGCATGCTGGCCATAAGTAAAATTTGCAAATAAACAAGTTCAGATAATTAAATAAATATGCATATTTGTAAAGCACCATGTTGCCACATAGCAGCCATAGCTTCACAGAAAAACTAACGTTCACAGATTATAGAAAACAATGGCAAACCTTTTTGCCTGTGTAGCGTGTACCAAGAAATTAATCTCGAAAACATGCACATCAATAATACTGAAACAAATTGAAACAATTTATTCAGCCTAGCTTTGAACTGAACCCAGACTCAGCTGATAAATGCTTTTAAAGGGGGGAGGGGTGAGTGAGCAGGGTTTAACGTCCCACCCGACACAGTATAGGTCATTTCAGGGATGGCCTTTCCAGGCAGAATGCACACAAACACACTATAATGAAACAGTAAGTTTAACCTTTACACGCACCCAAAACACAAAAACAAGCTAAACCTAAAATTGTAAGAACTTCATTATACGCGTACATATGTAATTAACACAATGGTAGTTCTAATAATCTTCCCTGTTATCCTCCAGACAGTCATCAATGAGATAATGCTGTCTATTGTAGTACAGTGACGTTTCAGGCTTAGTGCGTACTGTGCCAGTAAGCCACAAAGCTGAGCATACGTCGAGTTTCTGACATACTGTGATGCTGACATTTCACTGTTTTAACTGAAAATAGGCACACCAATTACTCATGCCCAGAAAAACGTTTGCACTAATTTTAGATTTTCCCACGCCTTTTGTTCTCGAGTAAGCAGCCCAAACGGGACGAAGAGACAGATGGATAAAGGGTCAAGCCCCGTAAAGCCCAAATTCCATTACGCCGACTTTGCAACTTTCACCGAAACTTCCCCGCGGGGAAAGTTGCGGACACAAATCATGAAAGTCTGCGGGACTTTGTCGCCAACTTTCCCCGTGCACTGTAACGGGCCAAATTCCATTACAGCAACAGAAACGGGTTTGTCGCGGACTTGTCACAGACTTTGTCGCAAACATCTTTGAGATTGTTTTTGTCTGCGACTTTCATGATTTACGTCCACGACTTTCACCGAAACTTCATGATTTCATGATTTGTCACCGTTTGTGTCCGTGACTTTCATAATTTGTGTCCACGACTTTCCCAGCGGGGAAGTTTCGGTGAAAGTCGGTGTAATGGAATTTGGGCTTAATGCAGCCCACGAGGATTGCCAAATAACAGATCATAACATTGGTGTATTGAATAAAGCACGAACTCTTGCAACTGCACTAACATGATCACAGCACCTAAAGGTGACGCAACAAAAAACAATTTCACCTCTGTTCAATTAAAAAAAAAATTTAATTCAACTTGATGGCAATTCAAGCCATTTAGTTGTATTGTCAAATCAATATTTCCAGCTCTGGAGAGCAACATAAAAACTGTGGTGATGGACGATTTGACTAAAAACAAATTCAGTTCTGTTTGATTTAAAAACAATTGGATTCAGTGGTTATTCATGACCAAGAATGCTGCGTTTCAATTTCTAATCGACTTTTCCCAGCTGAGAAGTCCAAACGGGACAAAGAGACAGATGGATAAAGGGTCAAGCCCCGTAAAGCCCAAATTCCATTACGCCGACTTTGCAACTTTCACCGAAACTTCCCCACAGGGAAAGTCGCGGGCACAAATCATCAAAGTCCGCGACACAAATCACATCGCCGACTTTCATGATTTGTGTCGCTGACTTTCGTGATTTGTGTCCATGACACAAATTGGCAACAAAGTCAACCAGTTATGCTTGGACTTGCTTATTTAATTGTGCCGCACAGCACAAAAATATTGCTAGGCTCTAATTTCTGTTAGCACCTTACCTATTTCAGATGTCACTAACTCAATAGCAAATGAGAAACACAGCTTACCTACGATAGGACTGTCGCCCACTCGACCAAACTGTTTCGCAGTCATGCCACCGGTTGAAGTTGCGTAAGCAAAGTTCCCGTGGGCGTCCAAAGCGACCGCACCAACCGTGTCACAACTGTCGTGATCAGGATTTATGGTCCTACTGTCAGTGCTTTGCACATTCTTACAATCGTCTGTTGTCGCCACAGCCCCGCTGTTGTTGCTGGCAGCAATTGTACTAGATTGACTACACACGCATACAGATGATGATAGTCTTTATTAAAGCAATTAACAGACAAACCGCTGTAGACACAATGCAAAACATACTGACATGCTAAAAAACAACTAAAAACAGTCTTTGTACAATACACGATAGATAAAATTGCACTCATCAATATTATTTATTTTGGAGGGAAGTTCGTAGTTATGCAGTCGTGGAGGTGTGCAATAGGGTGTACTGCGCTCAGGAGGTAAGAGTGGTCGAAGAGGATGAGTAGGTTTGCATTTGACAGAGCGAAACATTTGTTCATCGGCCTGCTCACAGAGTGCAGCAACAGTGGGCAAAGAATCATTGGTATAGTAGCCTGATTGCCAGAATATACATTTCATTGGTCAGATCACCTCTTCAATCTGTTCTCACTGCAGAAATGGAGAGGAAACAGCTAAGCATCTATTTCTCAGGAACTGTCCAAAGTGGGCAGCAGAATGCCAAAATTACGTTGGTGAAAACTGCATATCAAGTGGGTTCCAAGACAGTGACAACCTAGCAAAAAATTTCTCACTGCTTCAAGGCATCTGCTCTCGCACATTGGCCCTCATAACAACAACAACAACAACATCAACATAGGCCTCCACACACCTCAACTAATCACAAAAATTAAATGCCTAATTTGCAGAAGTTTGTAACATGTAAATCTTCTTCAAAAAATCTACTTACAGAAAATCGCGAAAAAAATCTATGACAAAGTTATACATCACATAGTTGCTGACCTACAAAAAAAACTTTTTAAAATATTAAGAAAAAACATATCTTCGAAAAATTCATACACAGTTCGCAAATTGGGTCCCTGAGCTAAACAATCAGAATATGGTAAGTAAGATAGCTCAAATGGTGCAATTTAACAGTTAGCCGTATTGGGCAACTTCACTTTTTGACTTTCGCTGAGCCTTTTCGCTGAGCCAAAGCTAAAGCTGAACGCTAAATTCTGTACTTAGACCAAAGTTCAACTAAACGATTAAAAATGGCAGAAAACCGGTAAACCTAACAGGAAATAAATCAACCAGTTATGCTTGGACTTGCTTATTTAATTGGGCCGCGCACACAAATGACGTAATTACGTAACGTTTTACATCATCGTGTAGCCATTATGGCATTTATTTTTGGTACCAGACTGCTTTAATTTACTAAACTGTCCGTACGTATAGGACTGTAAATAGTCGCCACCCGCCATGTTTTCGCTCAGCGAAATCACTTCACTTTTTGACTTAAGTAGGTACTTAGACCGAAGTTCAGACTCAGCGAAAGTCTCAGCGAAAGTCCTTAAGTCAAAAAGTGAAGTCACCCAATGTGTCATGGTTTTAATGCCTCAACAAAAATGTCTTAAACTGTCCAATATATGCATGTCCATTTTTTAAGAATCCATAAACATATACTAAAAAATAAATAAATTCAGAAAGTTGTACATTCAACACACAGTCATGTCAGCAGCTGATATGACATAACTTGTCATTTGACCTAATATCCCGAGAACTTAGTAAGACAAAAAAATGCATAACAATGCACTACCGTTACTAACAAAAGGTCGCTGAACTAAAGATGGAACCAAGTTCAGCCATAATTATAATAACTCACGTCGCGTTTCTCTCCTCATAGAATTCCACATCCATGGCCGGCTTGAGCTGTGAGTATTCTGCCAGTCGCTTTGGGGACTTGTCCGTCATCAGATATGAACTAGGAACACGTTCAATGCCATGTTGCTGGGCAAACGCCAAAGCACCATCACCACAGAACATCACGTGATCCGACTAACACAGGCAGATAGACAACGCAAGATAACAGCCTGACCACACAGTCTGAGTGCTGAAAAAAGTCGTGTTTGGGATTTCCACCACAGAGCTATGGAGCATCATCTCCCATTTGAGCAGTGGCAGTTTTGGCCTAGAGCTATGGGTGATGTAACATTAGCAGCCCCAGATTTAGACAGCAGCCCCAGATTTAGACTCAGCACCCCGGTTTAATGTGTATACCTGGCCGATGAGAAGTTTTATCAGTGATACCAAAATAAGTAAAGATCATCCCCATCTTGTTCAGTTAGAATCAGGGTAAATCACAGCACCCCCGCATTATTTGGGCTAGATCTGCCATTGCATATGGGATCACACAGTTTTACCTGCCACCCCACACAAGTGAACTCACCCCACCTTAACCCAGCCTAACAGGCTGGTACTTGATTAACCTACCGCAGAAGAATGGAAGCTGAGTTGATTTTGGTATTGGTTGTATACATACAGGGTGCGGCAAAAAAAGTGGATCCCTAAAGTTTTGCGCTGTTTTCTCAGCAACCGTTCGGAATTTTAATTTGAAATTTTACGGACTTATTTACTAAAACCTTCTATCAGTATATCTAGCAGCCAAGCAAAAATGTGATTCTGTTGAAAACGACGAAGTTACAGACTTTTTAACATGATCGTCTACCAATTTTTTCAACATTCAAGAATGTTCCAGCTACAACACCAGTTTAATAGCATTGTTGAAACAACACAGTTAAATAATGATCAGATGCCAGAATTCTATTGTTACTGCAAATGTTCAAAGTGTTTGCCGCCAGCTCCAAGCTACAACACCAGCCTCCAGTCGCCTTATTTGAGAAATCTTTTACAGCCTTGTCGATCGTTCCCTGAAGCAGGTTGCCCCAGATAACCTGAAGCACTTCCTTGAGTTCAGCGCTAGTTTTCGGCTTTGTTTTGCTTTGTTTTAAGCCTCCAACATAGCACTCCATACGTGATGGTCCATTTGGACGAATTTGGAGGCCATTGGTCTTCTATGATGATATCTGGACAGCTGGCCCGCAGCCAGTTCTGCGCGCTGCGCTGCGTGGCGTTGCGCACTGTGTGTGCTGACGCGCCATCCTGCTGTAAGATGAATCCGGTGGGCAGCCGGCGACTGCTTTAAAGGAGCGATAATTTAATTATAATTTATAAACAATATAAATTACTGTTTATCTAGACGTCACTGTGACGTCATCAGCAGTTACGTGTAACCAGTTTTTGAAAATTAAATATCATTTTTACCTTAAACATTTTTTGATGCTAAAAAATCGGTAGGCGGTAATGTTTAAAAAGTCTATAACTTCATCGTTTTTCAACAAAATCACATTTTACTTGGCAGTTAGATGTAGAAGGTTTCACTAAATAAAGCTGTAAAACTTCATATTAAATCCAAGACGGTTGCTGAGAAAGCGGCAAAAAACTTTAGGGGTCTACTTTGTTGGCCGCACCCTGCAGATGGTTTACCTGACTATACAGTCACCCATCCTAGCAGTAGCCACTTGATTGATAGTCAGCGAACCGGGAGTGAAACCTCTGACCTCTTGATCATAAGTCCAACAACATACCCCTATGCCACCAAACCACAGTGTGGACGGACACCTAGCATTGTACATGTCATGAAGTGAAATGAAAACATTCCACAAGTCTCCTGTATCCAAAACTTGCACAATGTCATGTATCAGCGACACGTCACCTGTCCAAAGTCGAAGGTCAACTTCTTTCCACACGCCTCCAGAAGTTGAACATGTCCAACTTTTGCAGCACTATGAGACTATTGAGATACTATGGACAATTTGAGCTAGCAAACAAAATCGAACATATACCAACATTTACAAAATCTACACAGCTAAACAGATGCAGTATTTCGTAAATAAAATTTTGGCAAAATTGAAAAGTACTTTCTCCATTACGAGTCGTGCAACCGTGATGGGATTGGCTATGTTGCGAATACACGCCACACCCCCCGCATTGAGAGTCGAGCCATCCATAATACTTGCATCCATCTCTATTTCACCATCAGTTGTCAGGCATGAACCTTTGCCTGCAGAAACAATATTATCAAATACAACTCCACATTTAATCAGGACAGACGGATTATATACGGCTTTGTGTAAATGATGCCCACAAAATTCAAATCAAATCCCATGAAAACACTACAGGCATTCAAATATCACAGCTAAAAAGTCCATAATGCCACCAGTTTTGCACAAACAAATAACGTACATCACAGGCTGAACGGTAGTTCAAGCCATGTGTTAACAGCGACTTCTCTTTCCTATGGGGAAGCCAAAATTCGACCCCCCCTCAGAGTCAAAACCTCTAACCCGACTGAGATAAAATTTGGCACGGTTGATTACGTCGGCTAGATGACCCCTCACGCAAACTTTCATGTAAATCTGCCCAAGGGCGACTTCTCGACAAATAGGTGAAATATACGCAAAAAATTTTATAGCCATATATCTTTTTTTTTCTTCCACGCACCTACAGGTCAGAGCCGTCAGCGGATTTTTGCACACAATGGCTCAAACGATGCGGTATCAGGCAAGGGTGTGCATTTTGGGGGTTAGGAAATTAAAATTTAATATTTAACGTATTTATTAGAAAAATTCGAAAAAAAATTACAATGGTGCACATGGCGCATAATGAAAATTAAGCAATTCTTTAAACGGTCATAACTATGGCTGTATATAAGATAGAGTCGTAATTTTTGGTTCTAGGTACGGTTTTCGGGGATGGTTAATCTAATGGTGTTATTCAATTTTACCCCAGACCCTCCCTGGTTGCCATGGCAATGAAATTTAGGGCAAAATGGGCTACAACTCGGCTTGTATAAGAGATATCAGCGAGATTTTTGCGCCTATAGAGGATTTTCGGGGATGGGCCACTGAATGCTGCCAATCGCATTTTCCCCCGACCGACCCCCATTGCCACGGCAACGAAATTTGAGACAAAATTGGCTATAACTGGGTCTGTGTAAGAGATGTCTGCGAGATTTTGTGCCTATAAGAAGTTTTCGGGGGCCAACACCAATGCAAAATCAAATCGAAATCAGAATGATCATATCGTAACAACATTAAGTGTAATCTCACTATAATGGGCGTAAAGTCTGTTTGTCTGTCTGTCTGCCTGTCAGCCCCCTCTAGCACCTTTCCTGCTGCACAGTCGCTGACCCTGACCACGGCGTTTGAGTCCTTGGGCCTTGGGTATGTGCCCCCCACCTGCCCCCACGGGCAGCCTGAGAGGGCGAGGGTTGAGTTGGGTCTTCTTTCCCCCTTATTCTGCCAAGTTCGTCGGTATAGTGCTCAGCTTCGTAGCGACATCTGGGGAATGACGGCCGGGTACTTTGCTGTACAAATATTCGTATTAACGCAACGCACCAACTGATACTACTAGTAGCCTAACTAAACTGAACTGATGTGAATGTCAATGTAAACATTGCGAATTGCTGTTTTTTATACTAATTGTTTTATAAGCGATAAACTTTCTTTTAATTTACAATCATTAGCTAACAAAGCTATTACGATACTCGATTTGTTTGTCTGCTTTTAGTGTTTTTAGCCGTAAATCAACTTATTTGTTCTGTCTGTAACGATAGTTTTTGAAAGTAAGTTTCGTTAAAATTGTTTTTAGCTTTCGGACAAACTATGAGACGTTTCCGCTTGCATGCTTTTGGATATATTATGTATCTTGTGCTTGCGTTGTTGAAAGTTGCGCTTGTCAACTTTACATTAAACGAATATATGATGATGAACATAATATGTCACTATATGACATCCACTTAATGCACTGGCAAGGTATCAAGCATGGACATTCAAAGATAAAATCAGATAAAATGCAAATAAAAACGATCAAAAAGATAAGCAAAAAATACAAGTGTTAACAAAACGCAGAAATTAAACAACGTTAAGCAGTGACTTACCAGCATTAAAAATGGGATTATTTTCCATGCATACTACAGTAGCTTCTACAGCATCAATTGCAGTTCCGCCTCCAGTAAGAATGGCGTAACCAATTCTTGCTGCCTCCGATACTCCTACAAATAAACCTGATGCACTAAACAGCAGTAAGCCTATTACTATGGACCAACATAGGTCATCCGGAAAAATGGCAATTCATAGAAAGCTTTCTCAACATTCCGCAAGAATTCATCAATATTATATAACTCTTTAAAAATTTACACAATTTTACTGTTGAAGATATCTCGAACGGCAGAAATTCCACCGCACTATGTGCCATCCATTTGCTGCAGCGGCAGAAATTCCGCAACAAACTCAACTGCTATGTTTTCGGGAACCAGAAATGAAGCACGTGGCTATGTGACCAGCCTGTTGCATCTTGAAAATAAACTGATGTAGTAGGCTTATACGCCAGCATTTGTTGTAGCACTTACTGCAGCAATCTTTCTACATTCAGCCTAACTAGCAATCAGTTTGCCGCATAATGACGGCGGAAATTGTGGTATGGTAAAACCTGCGTAGCTGCTGGAATAGCGGAAATGTTGCATGGGCTGTCCGCAGAGCTTGCCGTATAAAAATGAGAGAAGATTGAAATCGATTGTGCCGCACAGAGTAAGCGATTGATTATGATGGGGACATATAGTAGCCAAAGAGTGTAAACGCTAAGATCAGGGGCATCCAACCCCCTTAGCACCAGGAAGCAACTACCAGGCCAAGTTGCACCAACCACACCCTTTCCTTACTTTCCCTCTTCCTTTTCCTCTTTTTTCTTTTGAACCGTTTTCCTTTTCTTAATTCTATTCCAAAACATTTAGCTAGGCAATAATGTGATCGATTTAGGCAATCGACCGATCGACTGTCTCAAGGGGCAAGCCCTGGCTGTCTGCCTTTACAGCAATTGCAATCAGTATTACAGCTGATTTTCTGCTGGCATGGCAATTATCACACAGTGTAGTGGCAGAATTTCCGTGGGTCCAACAATATTTTGAACAGCGAAGGCCAAGGGTTACCAACCTGTCCTCAGATCACTGCATTTTAAATTACTTTTTTGCATACCACTTCGTCTTAATAGTCGATATCTAAAACAAAGTTTGCGGGTTTTTGTTTAATTTTTGCTCACGAGCGATTTAAAGTGCCCCGGTGTTACCAATGGCCGTAATGGCCATTGGTAAGACCGGGGCACTTTAAATCACCCGTGAGCAAGAACTTCGGTTAGGGTTGGGGTTTAGGGTTAGAGATAGGGTTAGGGTTAGGTTTAAGGGTTAGGGTTAGTGTTAGCTATGTTACCTGGTCATATATTTCACATTTAATCACTGACATTTCATTGAACATGCAAACGTAAACAAGCACAGAATATTTGTAAATACATTACGTTACGTTGTGACATTCAATGTTTTTCTGGTTCAAATGTTGATGTTGACAAATTCTGTTTCGCTTGCATAAAAACTCGAATGATGCGAAGTTAAAACGATTAAATCAATGACTCAATGCCAAACCATCAAAAAGGTACGTTTAATACGTTACATCAAACAGAATTTTGCTTAAATTATACATGACGTCGCATTGGCTATCAAAAGGCATAATGCCATGTCTATGCCAATTCTTGCTGTTTTACTGTAAATAATCTCTCAACGAAAAAAAATAACAAAAACCCAACAATTTTATTACAGATAATAACTCATAAGACTTAAATCTTTGCAAGAACGCTTTTTGAATCACTAACATTTGAGAACAGGTTGATAACCTTTTACCCGGCGGAAATTCCGCCGCTCCAGCAAATGGACGGCACTCAGCGCGGCGGATTTTCCGCCGTTGTAGCGTTGTGCTTACTGTTACAGGCTCCAATTCCAGTGCTATACGTGCTTGTGCTTGAGAGAAAATCGACATGGGTTTCAAAGTGAGAAGATAGGAAAATGAGCCAAAAGTGGGGACGGAGATGGGGAAATCATTTTCAGGCAAATTTCTTTCCCAACCGTAGCATGTCTGATCTCCGTAGTCACGAGACATTTGAAACATTTACCATTTTCAATGCTTTCTTTCGACTCGTGGCCGTCTGCAATGCTTGCATAAGTTCCGGCGCCACCGTGAACAACTATTGTTGGAACTGTAGACATCATTACGCATCCCAACTAATTCTACTTTCACTATTTCGTAGCGTTTATTCGTTTGTTTATCTTGACGTCGACTTGACCTACTTACGACATAGAATACTTAACCTAAAAGAAAATTATCGCCGTTAATCCGATACAAATTACTTTAGGTACATTTACTGAGACAGGTATTACGAATAATTAAAATATTATGCTAATATTAGAACAATTTTGATTTTGCCCTATAATTTGTGCGTTGGACAGCAGGCAACGTGGTCGAGAGTATGAATATAGGTCGGGTCAAATGGCATTATCTAGGTCAAGGAACTTTAATGACCTAGTTAATCAAATAGGAAGGAAACTATCAAGGTACTTCTACTGGGTTCGTACTTCGTAAAAGACTCGTGAATGCAAAACAATGCATGACAGTCGCTTCTTGAAGTACTAACAGAAAGTTGACATTAACTACGGATGGTATGAAACGTCGATTGACGATTTACTTTGATATGTAGCTCATAAACGTAGGCCTAATTGTATCTATTATCGTTGTCTAGATCACGGACGGTAGCTTTCAAGTTTGCTATTTTTGTGGAATGGAATTAATAGTATTTTGTGTTTCAGAGTAACAAATGAAAGACTATGGCTGAGCCAATAAGGAAAGATTTCATGGTGAAGCGGTCGATGATGAAAGGTAGACTGATAAAAAGTGAAAACTACAAGAGCCGCTGGTTCATCCTGACGATGCACCACCTTCGCTATTATGATGGAACTCTCCAGGTATTAAACTCATTGGCTTTTATCTCCACATATCTGGAATAAAAATATGGCTCAAATCCACTCCATCTACTTTCAGGCTCAAGTCTCCCTTGCGGGCTTCTTCCCTGTCTGTCTCACAGTCTCCCTCCATTTGCCCTTTTCCACACCTTTTTACGCGCGAGAGCTAGCATAGCTAGCTATAGCGCATAATAGCTACGGTAATTCTGTCTGTCCGTCTGTAGAGTCTGTCTGTCTGTCCGTTCGTCCATCCGTCTGTCAGAACCCGGTACCATTTGGAGATCAGGTGCGATAGAGACGTCGGGTTTTCACCGTATGATAGCGTAGAGTCTCTAGCATTTTGCAACATAATTTCATGCCACTGGGTAAAGGGGGTCCCCACGAATGAGGGGGAAAGGGGCATTCCCCTTAAAAGCGGTATTCTACCGCTATTGACTCATTTAATGTGAAAATGGTTGCAGATAGGCACAGACATGCTGCTTATCATAACAAGCACTGGCGACAAGCTTCTTAGAAATGTCAACATTGATCACCTTCAATCAATCTTTATTTGTCCAATAAAACAATTTAAAACATGCAAATGACAATGCAGTAGGACCGGACAGTGAGACTAAAAGTACTGAACACTGCCCTTAATACACAAGTACAGTCAGATAAATCCATAAGTTCTAAAGTTAGAACAAACAAATACCAAAACAAGGTAGTAAAAACAACGACCAGGACAGTTGAATAACAGGCTAAACAGAGCCAATACAGTAAGCAGAGAGATCCACAGTATTTATTGATCGTTTGAATGCTATCAAGGTGGAAAAATTAACAATGTCAGGTGGCAAGCTATTCCAAACATTTATGACGCGTTCAGTAAAGAAAACTGACCTAGAGGTATTACTACAATGGTGCTTGAATAACTTGTAAGGGTGCCCACGTGTACTGCTCACTCGGAAGTCAAATAAATCTGACGAACATACTTTTACATGACCAAAAAGTATTTTATAACACCAGATGAGATCGTATCGCAAGCGTCTAATCTCAAGTCTAGGCAGATGTAGTAGATTCAAACGTTCATCATAGCTGTAATTACCGAAACCTGGAATGCGTTTGGTGAAACGCCTCTGAACTTTTTCGATGGTGTCTACATCGCATTTGAAGTGCGGAGACCATATAATTGAGTTGTAC
>Ga0209367_1010600_pt1 | contig 12336 bp, 4 predicted proteins | sample WorMetLIZISLAND2_FD_187412 | JGI IMG/M metagenome (GOLD analysis project Ga0209367, IMG submission 187412) | Marine gutless worms symbiont microbial communities from Max Planck institute for Marine Microbiology, Germany - Olavius geniculatus... ... | reverse complement strand
TGTGCGATGTATCAAATGTAAGCATAATAGAATAGCGCCGAATTTGACATAGGCCTATTGTCTAAATGCAATGAGTGAGTGAGTGAGTAGTTTCTTAACGGCACATCAGCACAAAATAGGCCATTCAATGCCACACATGGTTAAAATTAGTTAGAAGCAGTTGATATATGTATTAAAAGCAAAGTTAAAATACTTGTTAAGATCAAGGCTATTAAGCTAATGTCAAAACAACATTATATTCGATTGTAAAAGCCGATATCTTTAACATAAGCGGTGATGTTGTGAGATGCAACATTTTCAAAAACGTCCTTGAGTGTGTCCACTCCAAAATATCTCTGACGTGCTGCACTGTAACGGGTGCAGTCTACCAAAAATGCTTAATGCAATGAACAACAACAGTAACAGAGCAGCCTAATTAAGTCGGCTACTTGTTCCTACATATCAGTTAAATAGTCGAAGAACTATGTCAATTCTGCTGCGACATACTGGACATGGCAACGAGCCTGTCTGTGCACGAAGTGCAGAATCTTGCATGTCCACAAGGAACTAATGCGACTGGTGGCCTCTCACTTTCCTGGCCCGTCATCATGCAGGTCCATTTATAAATTTGGTCCGTCAAAATCCAGTCCTTCAAAATCCAGTCCTGCAAATCCAGCGCCCCCTCTACTTCAAATGTGAGCGGCTATAAACGTTTGGCAATGATGATTTTCCCTAGAATCAACTGACCAAATTTAGTGCAACTGATATAATGAAAACAAATAAAGGCGGCGTCACAAAAGTAAACGTTAAGACGCAAATAATCTGCGAGCGAAGCGAACAGAAATTTTTTGTACCCCACGTTTTGTCCAGTTTTTTCTGGAACTCTTTTGGGGGTCAAAGCCGACCCCCCAGACAAGTTCAAGTGGAAAGGTCGTCCTCATGCAATGGCCCCTCAACCCCCAACCCCCCGGCAAATCGAACACTGTATGAAACTGAATAGAATGACTTCGCGTGTGAACAGATTTATCGTCTAACAGAAGGCGGTATTTGTCGAAAGTTCTGAGGTTTAACAAATGTCACTCTTTCATAAGTCTTAAAACAGAAAAAACGGTGTGAGCCGATTAGATTTAACGGATATACTATACTATATGTGAGTGATATCAAACTCTAAAACTTGTGTTATATGTAAAGCTATCTTATAATATTATTCACATGCTTGATATGCTAAATGATCAATATGATTGCATTTGAGTAAAGAAATATAATGTTGCATGCTATTGCTGCATTACTAAACAGCGTAGTGCGTATGACACTGAAATTAACATTTAAAGAACCAATAAAACAGATAAGGACGGAAAATCCGGCAAACAGTCTAGCAGTCCGCAAAGACAGTTCCGCGTGTGTGTTCTACGGAAGTATATCCTGAGGAAACGCTCCATAAACACGGACAGGTTCAATTATGCTGCTGTCTACTCTGCGACAGTATTGTGCAGTTTGCACAAATATCACTGGCGCTGCAACACATTGGCAGTGGTCGGACAAAACAAACGGCATCATTAAGGCATAAGCAAGCAAAATGACCAAGCGCAGAGAAAGCCATTACGAGCAGCCGACTTGACCCGAACGTGACAACTATTCGTGTCACTAAACGAAGCTACTAGGCATTCTCCAAGAGCAACATAAGTTTATGCCTTTTCGCGCCATCTGCACCATTACCAGTGAAGTTGTGCATACTAAATGGACCAATGCCGACCAGACGTTTTCGCAAATCTGCTGTATGGTTGATCAAGACTTAACACCCATAAATGAAGCATTACATAGTGAAGGAGCGTCGAATTAAACACATGAATCACTTTGCGATGAATTGGACGATATTGGAACAGCGCGAATAAACACAATCTTGACGAATCTTAGAAGCTATTCACTCAGATGCTATATATACGACATCCTGCAGTAGGAGAAGTAATCCAACACGAACTGCTCGGAATTAATATGGATCGGTGTTCGGTCCAGTCAGCCAGCCTCGCATAAAAACATTCTTCACAAGATTCGAGTCTGGCCTAAGGAACGAGAAGTGCATACGCTGTGCGATGTGTCTGCGACATGAACAAAAAACCGTTTCGTCCCAAGAATATACTAATAAATTTAATAATGACAATAAAGGTCGCTGTTTTCGACCATCCCATTTTCGCTTGACGTCTATTCTCCAGAAAACTCTAGCAAATGTCCGCAACCAGCGTACGGTAATATTTATATTGTTTATAGGCCTAGACTATTTTCTGCTGATAATAATGTGGGTTTATCACGTTTGGAATTTTTATGGTAATCTCCAAAACATGCATCGTGTAACAAAGTGCATCATGGTCGTTTAGCGTCAATGAAAGTCGCTGATTAAGCTTACTGTATAGGCCTATCAGTTAAAAACGTGCACTATACAATTTTCTACGACTGATTAATAGCAATTTTGGTCTTATCTGGTCCTATAATGTACGCTTTTGCTTTAAGCAGTCATTTCACTCATATTTTATAAAAAAAAATTCGACGACGTTTCTATTAAACTAAATTGCTGACGTTGAAACTACAAAAACCAAAAGGGTTCAATCACTCCGATGTGCAATAGTTTACAACTTAAAGTAGCTGAACCTATATGCTGACAAATCATGAGGGCAACAAACATACGGAAGAACAGACGTATGTGTTCGCAGTTTCTCACATTTGATTTTCTCTAACTATAGCTTCAAGTGTCCACGACAGTCCTGGTTTACAGGTGGAAGATCTGCATTATGTATGCCGTACTGACAAAACCATGCAGTGCTTAGGCCTAACCGTTCCGTTGTTGTACGATCATTTGATCCGGCTGACCGAGCAGCATTGGAGGGCATTAAGAGAAGAGAGCGGTTCCAGAGGTAGCATTACAGCACGTTGAAGACATTACATGTTTAGTTGCCCACGCACGAAAAAACAGCTGCAAAAATGCGGTCGATTCGGGTCAAGAAGGAGCGTTGACACCCAGTTGTTGGCGGTTTGTCTTCAGTAGCGAGTTCTAGCATTATGGCAGTTTTACGTTTCATCAAGGACTGGAGTGTATTGTGCGAGCAGCGGGTATAACGAGGCATAATAAACTCTGACCGTGATGAAACGTGCTTATTTCATGGCCGTGTTCGACGGCGTGTTGTGCGTGGACGTGAGCGTGATAAAGAGATAGGAGATGCGTTACTTGACAGAAGTGAGATTATGGGGGTTGTAACACTCTAATCAGTGTGGTGTGAGATAGGAGGACAAAGGTGAAATAAGGAAGATTATTACTCCCCCAGTTATTTGTGTGGTTGTTTGTCGTTCGCATTTGTAACTAGAAATACGTTCTGTGGAACGAGGTATCTGTCCCATTGCCAGTTGCCACGTTATATAGGCAAGCAGCTGCGTTTCAGCGTTTGACGCTCTTGTTGTCACTGTGACGTCACGCCACTGCGCGCACACGCAGACAGAACGATAGACTAAAATTCAGACATGTCTGGACGTGTCTTTCTACCATGGGCATTGGCATTCACTGCAATATACGTGGTGTCGGCACCGACTGATGTTCTACATTGTTTCGGCTTATGACTTCTGTCTTTGTATTTTTATTTCAAGTATTTAGAATGGCTAGTCTTGTAAGGTCCAGTCTGGAATTCAACACGCGATAATATCACCCCAAAACCATTTTTGCCGTTTTCGAGTTTTGACTCATATCGCGTTTACATAGCTTTGTAGACTGTTAAAGTTTTTTTGCTCTGATTTCTGCTGTTTTAGTCAATTTTTGTCAAAATTTTTGAGTTTTAATGTCATGACAATAAATTTATTCACTGTTTTCAGAATACTTTTGAGCCGGTAAAGGAAGTTGGTGCAAGAAAAAAATTATATGTGATGTAACAATGTCTGATACATTTTAATACATGTATGTACTGCAGCCAATTTTGTCTTTGAATAAAAACGGTTGGTTGCCATGACAACAGGAATTTTTAGGGAAAAAATTTACATGACACTATTGCATAGCCCGGGCCTAAAATACGGGGTATAGGTGAAAACAGCGTGCAATTATCTTTTGCGGCAGCCGAGTAAGTCATTTTTGTCCCAAAATTCGTTGCCATGGCAACGGGGGTCGACAGGGAAAAAATTTAAATAACACTATCAAACAGCGCCGGCCCGAAAATAAAGAAGTAGGTGCAAACAGAAAGCAATTATTTTTCACGGGGGCCGAGTTGTAGTCAATTTTGTCCCAAAAATTCGTTGCCATGGCAACAGGGGTCGGCAGGCGAAAAATTTAAATGACATCATCGGATAGCTCTGGCCCGAAAATAGGGGTGTAGTTGAAAACAGCGCGCAATTATTTTTTACGAAGGCCGAGTTATAGTCAATTTTGTTCAAAAATTCATTGCCATGGCAACAGTGGTAGGCAGGGGAGAAATTTAAATGTCACCATCGGATAGCCCAGGCTCGAAAAATAGGGGGAGGGGGTAGGTGCAAACAGCGCGCAATTATGTTTTACGGGGACCGAGTTATACCGCTTTGAAATCCCCATTGGCTGTAATGCAAAATTTTGCAACTTTTGAATGGTTGCTATGGCAACAGGGATCGTTAAAGGGTAAATTTAAATGACACCCTTAGATTGCCGGACCCCAAAAATAGGAAGGTAAATAAACACAACGCGCAATTATCTTTTACGAGGATTGAGTTATACCACTTTGAAGTTCCCATAGGCTGTAATGCAAATTTTTAAAAAAAATTGGGGATAAAATAGGGAAGGAGTTATCAGATTTTTATCCCAAACAAACCTGATCTTACTTTTCGGGCCCCGAATTACTGTACAAAATTTCATCAAAATCGAATCAAAATTGCGGCCGTAAGAGTGTTTACAGACGGAATGACAGAAGTGATTTTATAATCTGTCCCGTGCTATGCTATAGCAATGCGACAGATAATGAGTCCTCACTTTATTGATGATCCTGCGCAAAAACGAAGCTGTTCTAAGAATGTTTATTTCTTGTCATTCGATGCACAATGTCCGTGTTTAGTGTGTTACTGTTAGTGTGCGATTGCGGACGTTTTCTCGCACACGGACATAATCGAGTTCATTTACTTCAATATCCTGCCACATCTTGAGCTTTTTATGTAGCCTATATTAAAAGACAACAGAAACACGCTTAACACAGACGTGGCGTCGAGGACTACTAAAAAATTGTCAACGTCAATAAAGTTTGTCGATGTACAGCATTCTCATAAAAAGTTTTTGTCGAGCCTTTATCTAAAGTGTTTGACATTGGGCTGACTGGCCGACCACATCATGCCTATTCTAACTACGCCAGTTGCAAATAATTTGGTCATCGCTGACTTTGGCGGCATGCAAACGCTCATCAGTAGGCCTAGCTGCAGCCATCTTGATTTGACTGCTGCAACAGCCTGCTTTCTGTACGCAATCAGCGACTCTCTGCTGCTGACTGTAAAACAGTGCAGCAAACGGCGCGTTTTGTGACCGAAATTAATGACATTAGGCTACTGAGAATCAGATGCTACGTCAACTTCGCTGGCTTCGCTTTCTGCAGGGAATCGTCTTAAAGCTGGCGGTGATGACTTGCAATTCCCTGCACGCTCTGACCCTGACCTGCATAACTGACATGTGCACTGTCGTTTCGTCCGTCGTCGGGAGGTAGCAGCTGCGATATTCATTCATTGCGTGTTGCAAGCCGTCTCTCTGTTTGTCTGTGGCGAGTTCGCTGGCTACTAACTCAAGTTGTTACTCGACTTGTAATTTGCATTCACTAACAGCTGTAAACCATGCTGCTTTGCCATGGTCTTCTGACCTTAACACCTGATCTCTTGACGAAAATTGTATGGCCGGTGAGACGTGCTACAAAGAAACATTCTCAACATTTGTATAGAGTTTCGTTCTCGAGCTATGGGACAGAAAGATGGACAAACAAACGGATAAACGGTTAGCAACATGTGATGTCTCTACTCGTATTCAATGCATAAAACAGAAATAGTAGAATATTTTGCATAAATTTTTAAAAAATACTAAAAATAGTATCTTAAACGCTGTAATTAATCACGTAATGTAAACAGTGAGCTAAGTCGAGTTGGAATGCAAATGGCGCCTATGGACCACGTGATCGTGACAGCCAATTAACAAATGAAACCGCGTTGGCCAAACTCTTTTAATATAATTATGACTATGAGGATAGCTGTTAAAAAATTTTTCGTAGGTGCCATAGAACTCGAAATACATGTCTTGCATATAATGCATATTATGGCTGTATTCTTGGTTGTAGTAGAACTAATCACATGTCTTCAGTGCGTTGTCGCAGCTAACGAGACGCCGGCCGGAGGCATAACTAAACTAACGATGTCTTCGCGTGCAGCGACTGGCAGACACAATGGATGCTGTGATAAAAGCCCAGGTAGACCATTTGTCTGAGTCGAGAATTCTGCAGCAGCGTGATAGCAATGGAGCTGTGGAGCAATCAGTTGTCGCTCGACCAGACAGAGTGACCATTAACATCAAATAATGCACAAGCAGCCTGCGGACATCGCTGCTTCTGCTATTGCTGCTGTTGCAATATGGAGTCTAGTGTGACTGACTGTACATGGTAAAGCGAAGTGCAGATTGGTTTCGTAACGACGTTATCGTCTCCGCCGCCGCCCCAACGCTATCCTCTGATCAACCAGTCGCTGAAGTGAGGTGTGGTCGGCTGGCGCGCGCTCAATGCCCACTCCCGAGGCATGACCCTCGTTTTCTCCGTCGCCTACTCGAAAATGATGCTGTGATCGATAGCTAAGATTTCGCAACTGATCCCACGCGTGAATCCGCCTACAGCAAGCTATTCTTTACATCAGCATTGCCGGTGTGTTTTAAAGACTAAAACGTCCCGGTGTAGTTCCGTCTAAACAGCGTAAAGACATGAGGTTGACCTTTCACACATTTGACCTATATAAGTCCTATATATTAATTATTTTATCAGCAAGAGTTCCATTTATACCATATGAAATGCAATCGTATTGGGAGCAGCGAAGAAGTCCTAAAATGAACTGTACACAGCCAACACTTGGTAACGACTTCTGCCTACAAAACAGTACAAATGGAAGACCGTTTTACGCGCAACAGCAGCTATACTGCTGTAGCGCGTCTTAGCCATCGCAATTCTGTCCGTCTGTCTGTCTGCCACACGGGTGGATCAGTCAAAAACGGTGCAAGCTAGAATTACCAAATTTTCACCTTCGGCTGCCAGAAAGACTCTAGTTTTAGGAACCGTAAAGCTTTTCCACAAATTCGAAGGGGGTCACCCCGAACGAGAACGTTAAAGGAGAGGGAGGTAGGCAAAAGTTGCTATATCCAGCCGATACGACGTTAGCAGAGCGACAGAAGCGACCTCTGGTGAGTACAAGTTAATAAAACACTACAAACATTAGCCGCGGGTCGTCTGGCGCCTGGCACCTTCTGGTAAATGACTTAGACTTTTTTTACTGTGTTTCAAACACACACCCCGGCTGTTGCGCGTTTCTGTTTACGTTAGCAGATCATCTGTAGGTATACGTTACTACATAGAACGCTGTAATGTAGACTAAGGACACAGTGCTGTATTAAAACGCACGACCTAAAAAGGCACGTGACCTTCAGGAAACGTGCACGTCTATTGTTTGCAGCGTCTACTGCATCATGTATGAACGAATATCGCTGCACTCTAGAACGGCAAATCACTAAAGCTATAACTTTTGCTATAGTCGCCTATAGTAACAACGGCTTAGCGGTAAAACTATTGTAGTGGTAACGCAATGGTAATTGGCGTAATGGTAATGGCGTTGGTCAATACGACGAGCTAGGATGGCGCTGAAATGGGTGATAAATTTTTACCGTCTTCGTATTTAAGCCTGCCAATCCCCTGTCTGTGTAATGAGTAGGCCTATCGGCGATGGCTTTGCGGCCATCACCAGAAAAGTTAATGTTATATGTACAAGGACTGCTCACACACTGGTCTATACAACGTATGCTATTAGATATATCGGCGCAAGAGTTTTATTAAAACCATATACGAGGTATAATTTATTTGCATACATTATGCTAGTTGCATACATTATGCTAGTGACCCAAAAACATCAGAATAAACATTTAGTCACTTGAAAATTATTAATAATTGATAAGTCATTTGTAGCAGCTATATTATTTTGTACTCTACTATGTATGTATATTCGTTTATTACACAAGTTGACAGATCGCAACTGAACACAATGAGAGCGAACTACTTAAATACTGCATGCCCACGACTATGACTACAGAACTCAATGACAAAAATAAATGTAAAGATTTCACAATTTCAAAATAATAACCACATGTAACTTTTACTCACCCGTAGGCCCTACGTATTCTATTTTCATGCAGATAGTGAACGCTAAAAGATTTTTTGAAATAAACTGTCCCCAGCTAACATTCGGTAGGCCCTAATCGCGCTATTCTACATATCACATGCGATTTTCTATCAGTGTAACAGTGTGTGTCGTTATAATGCACTAAGGCACGTGCCCCCGCTTAAATTTTTAAGTGTTTAATTTTTTAGGTCACTTTAAAGCCGCACAAACTCTGACATCGAGTTTTCTATCTAGCCTAAAGAGCGTACGAGTAGAGTATTCTGCGTATAGTTTCGTCGCTGTTTATTGCACGAATTTCAGAATACTTCTGTGTGTTATTCTTAAACTATTTTTTCTTAGTTTTCTGTTTCTTCGCACCAGATGCTGGTTGACTTTTATAGCGACGTACTTGCGACTGTTGAGTGGGATTGTAGCGCGTCGCTGTATGCACTTGCTTGTGTCGACCGACAACGCTTCCGATGTTCCGTCGACGCTTGCTGTTGCCACTGCAGTCGTCTGCATCACTGCTGCTGCTACTGCTGCTGTAGTTCCTGTGTAGAAAAAATATATTTAACCTTATTCGCAATTCAATAACAGCATAAGGAAATAAACAAACAAAAAGCGAAAACACATAAACAACACAACAAAAGGGAATAAGATAGAGCGTTGCTGAGGTTCTACGGACTATAAGTTTGATTATTCCGCTATCAGTAACAGTTTGGTCGCAGTTTGCATGCTAATTTGGCTAAGGGTTCTGACCGCTTAATCTTCCCTTCCCGAGTCTAGGCTTCGGTTTAATACGTTGTTACTCAGGGCCACGTGAGTATTTCTGTCAAACAGCATCTTCCGCCCAACGGATTTAGCAGGATGTACGGACACAGGGACTGACGACAAATGACGCTACTGTATTTGTTTGTTTAAAACTGTAAATTTATAGTAAATTTATAGTACTCCGGTGACAAATCGACCCGAATGCTTTCACAGCGTATACTAATTTCTATGTGAACCCACCTGCATGTCCGGAGCCTGCAGAAGAATGAAGTCAACCTCACACAGCACGCGAGCTCATTATTTTCGGTTCTTTGGCGGTGATAGTTCTACGCCGCTAGTCTGCTTTCATATTCGTCGTTCAAAGAATCGCGCGGAGGAGCACGGAACAACGACTGCAGTGTGTGAGTCGGCCAGTCCGTTATGTAATCTAGCGTCGTGTCACAGACAATTTGTTAGCGCGTCGTATTTGCTGCTGCTGCTGCTGTTGTTGTCGACGCGGTTAGTTTGTGCTGCAGCGACGCTCAGCGTGGCATCAACACGTCGTACACGCTTGCTTCGGCGACTGGCGTTGCTGCTTCTGTTGCTGCTGAGACTCGGATTGTGTGACGATTTCTGTCCATTATAGGCCCACCTTATTTTGCTTTGCCTTACCTTTGTCCCTCATCATGTCTGAGGATCAGAAGTCACCGACACGAACATTAAGGATCACCACACGCACATGTCTTTTGCACTTAATAAGTTGTATAATAGTCATCGATAATACAACCTTTAATTCGATTAAGAAACTTACTGTTGACGTTTTGGCAACCGCTTCTGCCTTCTTCGGAACGACTGTCCGTCAAATGTTGCGGCGGCGAACAGTAAGTAAGCTAAGTCAGAAATAATCGAATTAAATGTTGTATTAACGACGAATTTACATTAAGTTACCGTTTCAACCCATTAGTCTATTCAAAACATGTCTTTTGCACGTTGAACGCAATTTGTGACGGCTGATATTTTTGTTCGTTGTTTGATATCGTCAGTCCAACGTCTCCATGGTCTTCTTTGACGTCTGTTTCCGGCGACGAAATATTTCAATGGTGGGGGTAACGATTTATGTAAATGGCGGAGGAGTGCGTATTCGCTGCCAGTGAAGACGTAAACAGTGAATCGTGATTCGTGATTAATTAAAAAACGCAGCCGTAGTAGATTTATCCGTAGTAAAATACAGTTGGTTTGAGTTGTTATATATGAATCAATCATCAATCATCGACGGAATGTCTCAAGCGTAATCAATCTTTTTAACCTCACCCCGTGCACATGCACTGTCCCCCCCAAAACGTCTTACTTTTTATTGTCCACATCGTCGTTAAATTTTAACCTTTTCAACATTTTTTTACTGCCACAAACTGTGAAAAATTAGCAATAATTTAGTTTTTAAATATTTCACCACACGTTAGCTGTGTCGTTACATCACCACGTAAAGCATAAATTTTCTAAAACCGTTAAATCATTTTTATACATAAATTATCTTCTGAAACACTTTTTACTAATTTTTTACGATAATTAAATTATGTGTAACTTTCCATACATTTTCATGTTTGTAAACAAAACCAGATTAATGCAATTTTGCTGTAATGTCGTCGGCTGCTACCAGAAGTAGATCGTGTGACCAAAATCGTCAAATATTATATGGCGGCGGCCGCCATTTTGAATTCCGTTTATCCTCATAACTTAGTTGTTATTGCACGTACTTGCACTGCATGAAATTTTATTTGCGAGCTAAGTTTGATGTTCTACATGTAGTCATGCCATACAATCGAACAAAAATGCAATATAACATGGCGACAATCATTATTTTGTATTTTTACACAAAGCATAACAAATCAGCTGCCGACTGAAAAAGGTTCATAAAATTTTGCAGGAATGTTGTTAGTTGCTACTAAAAATAGGTCATGTGACCAGAATCGAGAAAAGAAGCAAATTCAAGATGGCGGTGGTTACTATTTTAAATGCTGTTTATTATCTATAACCGCTTTTCCACCCATCTGCATGAAATTTGGTATGTAGACTAAATTTGCGGTCCCGCATACTGGCTTGCTATTATATTAAACAAATAACAAAATACAAAATGCTGGAGGTAGTAGCAAGAGTAGTAATTGTTGTGAGAGAAGTGTCAAGCTTACTCCGAGCTTGAGGAAGTCTTGCATGCTTTGACTTGGCATTCGCTCAACCCATTATTTTGTCTAGCCGAAAAGCTATGGCCTCTACGTGCACCAAATTTTGGCCATTTGTAGGGAGCATCGAAAGGCGCAAAAATTTTGGCGAATACATCGAAGAGATTTCGAGGGGTGTTAGTCAGTTTCGAAAAAATGTGGGTTTTCCATTTTTTGCCCCCTCGCCATATCTTAGCCGTTTATGTAGTTGGCCCACAAATTTCTGACGTCTTGTAACCCTGCTCGAGGGCTTTCCAAGGTGTCGACATATGTGGACCAAAGTTCGTCAGTTTTGAGAACGTGGGTTTTTTCGTTTTTGCATTTATATCGCGGTTTCGCTCAGAAATGCGCACTTTTTTCACCGCGCGATGCCCCAGATTTCTGGTGTTGGACGTTAAAGCTTTCCTACTCGACTCCGATCACGCTGAGTGTTGTATTGTACAAAGTAACTGTTCAGTGACCTTTCAAACTTTAATAAAACCGCAAATATTATATAGGAAAAACTGCAAGCAATTCATTTAATGTTGTATGGGCGCTGATGTAAAACGGCAAAAATCAAAAAGTATAAACACGAACATTATGCATTAGCTTAGACATTTATATCTGGCTAAGCTAATACATTAGTTCGGGCTAATACTTTTTGATTTTTGCCGTTTTACATCAGTCCGCATCACACTGACTGTGTGTCAATGTGCTGCTGAATAATATCACCTTTTGTAATTTTTGCTGTTTTCGATGTGCAAGTCCTTAAATGTTGCCGTTAAGAAGTGTATAAACTAATGTTTTGTACATTTATATTTGCTGCTTTATTACTAAAATACTGTTTTCCTACTGGTGATCAGTTACAAAGATATTGCACTTCAGATTTTTTCTTACAGTAGCCAAGCCGATTACAACTGTTACCGAGTTATAGCCAATTTTTGTCCGAAATTTCGTTGGCATGGCAACGGGGGTCGGTGGGCAAAAATGCGATTGGCAGCATTCAATGGCCCATCCCCGAAAACCTCCCTATAGG
>Ga0209367_1010599_pt1 | contig 12336 bp, 6 predicted proteins | sample WorMetLIZISLAND2_FD_187412 | JGI IMG/M metagenome (GOLD analysis project Ga0209367, IMG submission 187412) | Marine gutless worms symbiont microbial communities from Max Planck institute for Marine Microbiology, Germany - Olavius geniculatus... ... | reverse complement strand
CAAAAACCCCTGGGCGGATTGAGCCCAAATTTTGTTTGGTGGTAGGCGTCCATGACGTAATCACGCCATTAAAATTTGGTGACGATCGGTTCAGGGGTTTTTGGTTGGCTGAGGGTCAAAGTTTGCATTTTCCCATATACTTTGAAGGTCGTCCTTACAACACTCACACTACCGTGTGAGTGTGATGCTGATAGGCGTAATTTTTATTTTTATTGGTTGCGCTGTCACAGAACTACTGATGCTTTGCAGATAATGCGTATAGAGTCATTTTCTAAAGCGGTTCTTGCTTTGTTGCGGCCGTGTTGTGTCGAAACTGAGGTGTGTCATAGCGTGCTTTTGTGCAATGATGGATTGAATGAAATTAAATTGGATGAATTAAGCATCTTTACAATGTGTTGCAGCCAGTGGCTGGATTAGGCCTAACACGTGACACGCATGCGTCGGACCGAACTCCGAATGTTTCAGAGTTCACGTAAGGCTAAAGGTTTTCTGCAGCGTGCGATATAATTTCGTTAAAATAACGAACACTTAAATGCCGCGAAAACTCGGACTGAAGTCATCAGTGATGGAGGTACAGCCCAGCGAGCGACGTGTGGTGATAAGATCGTACTGAATCCAGTAATTCAGCTTCTATACGTCCCATACAGCTTCACACACACAGCATGTGTTGCTTTCGGTCGTAACTCTGCATCGTCGTCGTCCGACGCGGACGTGCTTGGCTTTCGTTAATCTGCGGATGTGTCGCTGGCGGGCTGGAAGGACCTGGTGGCACACACATAGATCGTCTTTGTTGCGCCGACGACGACGACGACGACGACGATGACAGATGCGACCGATGACGCTGCGTTTACGCATGCGCGGCACGTGGTGAGCGTCGGCGGCACTTCCGGAGGGCAGTACCACTGATGGACGGACGGACGTCCACTGACAGCAGCCTACCCGACTGCCTGCCTGCGTGAGAGAGCGCCCGGTCGCGGCGGCAGTATTGTGGCGGTCGGACAGCCCCACACGGAGGTCTTGAGTAGTTCACAGGTCGCGTCGATCCATGGTGACACCGAGTAGCGTTCAGTGGCAGCAGCGTAGACAAGGGGCAGGGGCCCAGGCTGTCAATGGCCAGACACAAGCTTTGTGTCAAAATAGATATTATGGACTCGGAAAAATAATTAGAATTGTAGCCACCAAATCTCATATGCAGGGAATTTACATCGCTTCCTGAGACCCCTTAGCTGGAATTAGGGGTCCTACTTCTTAGGGGAGGACTGGGAGGAAAAGAAAAAAAAGGGGAAGCGGGAAAAGAAGAAGGAAGGGAAGGCAGAGGAGGGGACGCGAGGGAGGGGAAAGAAAAGGAAGACAAGAGAGGGGAGACCCCCAGTGCACATATCTAGCTACGCTGCTGTTCAGTGCTCGTGATTATACTGCATTTCGCAGCATACATACAGACGGATGGACGCCGCTCATGCTCGCTGCCAGTCAGCGAACGGAGAAGGAAATGGACAGTTGGTTGCATCAAGAGTTCCAATATGACGGTCTGATGTAGATAGTCTGCATACCTTAACCTTGCATGTCCGACCGATAAAACCTCTGCTATACAACCCCTTTCGACGAACCTCTACAACAGTCAATCCCTTGCGACAAAATTTTTTCTGGCAATACGGCGTAGAGGAGGGAGTTTCGTTGCAACGAGTTTGTAGTGGGGTTCGGTCTGTAGCCCACCCGGCCCGTCCGTCGTCTAATGTTTCTTATTGCCGTGTGACTGATGACCGTTCTTGTGGTGCTGCTTGGTCATCAGTCAATGCCGCTCGATTCGTCGGTGGACATAACTTCCCACCGGACATGCCTCACCCTAGGACAGAACCCCCTTTCTCTATATACCGCGGTGGTAAAACGAAACCCTCTGACCTGGAGAAGTTGTTGCGTAGAGTATCTCGGATGGCGCTAGCGTTGTCAGCGAAAGCGTTCAGCGTTCAGCGTTAGCGCTTCTTCTGTCTTGAACTCACTGGAACTCATATGGCTGTAGATCCGCTGAACTTTTCAGCACGCCTAATTAACGTTGTTTAAAAACCGAACTGTCTGATATTGCATGTACAGAAACGTGAACATTTAGCCTAGTCTCTGCCATTATGGGCCCCTGATTTGTGGCGCTATACGTATGTGTTTTAATTGATTTGATTGAGTGATCTGTCCTAAAAGGGATTTCGTCCTACCCAACGTTACAGGGGGTTTTGTCCTAGGGGAGGGGGTCATGTCCGTGGGGGTTTAGTCCTACCTTCCGGCGTTCATCCACTGTGCTGTGTTTTTTTGTGATGTCCGTCAGTCAGTCAGTCAGCTAAGCGACTGATCTGACTGACGCTGGTTGCTCGTTAATGTACGGTCCGCCGGCCCGTACGTACGTATTCGTACGCCCAGTACGCCCAGTCATGCGGTCGTACGTCATGTCCCCAGCCAGTGCTAGCTCGCTCGGTCGTAGCTCGTTCGTCTACGTCGGAAGGTCGGAAGCGGCAACGTCGTTATTGCGGATAATTAATGCAAAATCGTTAGCGCTGCAGATTTACAAGTGTAGGCTACTTCGCCGCTATTAAAGTAATAGAGTCTACGTAGAAAATTTATTAAGACTTTGGGAGTTTTAAATTTCTGGTACTAACACTGAAGAATACCATAATCCGTGTATACCCTCACCAGAGTTATAGTTCAGTCTACAGAGTTATAGTATAAATTGCAGGACAAATCTTCTTTCTCAAAGTGTGTTTAAAATACGTGATCATGCTGTCAGTTTTTTTGCTCAGGTTTGACGCTGTGTGTTTGTTAGCGCCTCTGTATATAGCTATAAAACATAATGGCTGTATACAAACATGCACGTCTGTTCATTTATTCATTTAAATTGTTTCGTTATTCGATGAATGAAAGTGTGCATATTTTGCATAAACTTTGAATTTCGCTGGTTTGGAGTTGTCTCTTGTAACCCTTTCTTGCTCTCACTGAAGCGAGAGCGTATCGCATCAGATCTGAGCAGGCAGTGATTTTTCTAGCGAACCAGATTGCATTGTAGCGGTTTATGTTTGAGCATGGACTCGTTTAGATTGCGCTGCTGTATTTCCAGACACAACCTGCTCGGTGTTTCTTTAATCTTTCTGTGGTGCCTATCTGTAGGCCTTTACGGAGCGAAATCGTCATCACGCCACCAATAATTAATAATGGTGTTGCTTCACTCGATTGAAAGCGCAGCTTCTGCAATAGATACGCCGACTGTGCAGAATGGAGACAATGAAATGCGACAGAAATGTGATGAAAATCGTAAATAATTCACAACTTGAGGCGATTAAGTGCAGCCTCTGGCCAGAAACGCATGTTGCTTGTGCTTATTGCAGTAATAAGCTGACGGGTTGTGAGATGTCATTCGCTGGCATGCAAGCTGTCACGCAAGTGCTTGTATCTCGTTAAAGACACGCGTATGCAGCGTCTTGCGTTAAAATTAACATCAGTGTCCGACAGATGGTTTGGGCTGCTCTCAAAGTCTTTTGTATGCTGTATTGGCCTGTAAGAATGAATATTATCGCAAGGTTTGCAGTTGTTTTTTTATCTACGTATAGTAAAATCAACGTTGTACAAGAACACTCAAGACTTACACACCGAAGCGAACAGGCGTCAAAGATAAAGCGAAGACAGCATCGATTTTTTTTACTATAGCTGCGTATCAATAACAATCCGTGCGTACTGTGCAATGGTGGTGGTTTGGCTCAGTTGGTAACCTCGTTGGTCTCATCAACTAAGTTAATCAACACCAAGCACGGTTAGTACTTGGATGGGTGACCGTTGGCAGGAGGGTAAACCATCTCAATATGTAACAAGCCACCCAGATCAACTCAGCCTGGCCATCCCTCCGTGGGTAGGCGCAGTGAATAACGGTGCAAGCTGGGACGTAAATGGGCACACCACGCGAGGCACTAGCTCCGTATCCGTGGTTTGGCAGTGTAAACTGAGGTGACATGATGTCTGGCTGAGGGCTAAGGAAACCGAGATTAGCGCCGCCCCGTGGGCCTTATGGCTTGGGAAGAACTTTGTGATTTTATGTACTGCGCAACTTGAAGCAGCTCATACTCGCATAACTTCGATATATCGCAAGCAGGTATTCGGTCGTTGCTATATACTGACTGCCCAGCACCGTGTATAGAAGGATTATCGGGGCCACCGCCAAAAAATTTGGGATTATTTTCACTTGAAAAATGAACAAAACACAGTCATTTGCATTGCACACTGAAAGAGTTGCCGCGAAATGCTTTTTGAGAGCTGTGGATGATTCAGAATGCGTTTATGGTGCGGGGGTGAGCTCGCATTTTATGGTCGAACTTGAATTTCTAGATTCTTAGCTGGATTTAAGAGAAGAGAAAGAGTGGAAAAAGAAGGGGAGGGAAAAGCTAGAAAGGGGAAGGGGAAAGGAAAGGAATGTCAACGCAGCCGGAGCAAACAGTCTGGCTGGGTGCTTATGAAGTATGCATGAACTATGAACTATAAGGACAGCGCCAGGGCTGTAATGATCAGTCGCACTGCATCTACGTGTCGCTGTCGACTCAACGGACGCTGCATAATAAAGTCGTCACTGCTGACTACGTGCACGCTGTATGACTGTTCAGACGCCGTGGAAACGCAGACCTTGTAGGCACCACAGTATTCGCAGCAGCAGCAACAGCAGCAGCAGCAGCAGTAATCTGCGGTGACAGTTTGTTGCACCAGTTCGAAATTTGTTGACAGGAAAGACGCGCTGACGACGACGTCTGTTAGCCAACCAATAAACACGCGTACAGCAAAGAGTAATATATCGACACGCCAGAAAACGAATAAACCAGCCAATTAATCGGTTTATAGGTCAATCAAAATCAGTCAATTAAATATTTAAGTGAGCTAACACACACGCACGCGGTTGAAGGTTAGCCCAGTAGTTAGTTATACAGTACTTATATCTGCTTCACGAGTAATTTGTTCACTAACAGCGAGTTTTTGTATATGCGTTTTGTTCGACTGGAGCGAAAATCAACAACAACAACCCCTGTTGATCCTATAATCATTGTTCAATGCCTTCCGTCATAAAAAGGGTTGGCGGCGCGTAGTATCACGATTTTCCGCTGTTTTATCTGTAGTTCTTGGCAAATAAAACGACGATTATGACATGCAGCGGCGTCGTGCGTTTAAAAGTTACAGTTTTCCGACGTACACTTTAAATTTCCGACAGAGGAGAGTGTGGATTGTGGGTGTTCAGAATTTTAATTTTGCCCCTGAATTCTTTCCAAGTGGGAGTTTTTAGCCCCAATTTTGCATTTTTCGACAAAAGAGACTTTTCCGACAATTCTCCGACAGTCTAAAATTTAGGTGGGTTTGCCTCTCTTTGTCCCCGCCCCGGCCGAGACATCACAGATGATAAATATGTGTGTGTGTCGGCTGTTGGAATGTGTTCAGGGGCGTGTTTGAGGCGGAAGAGGACGACGACGACGATGAACTGGGTCGGGTCGAGGCGTCGGCGGTGCCAAACGAGGTGCGCGATTGGTTGGCTCAGACATTCACGAGGTCGACGTCGGGCAGCGTCTCGAAGCGATTCACTGGGGACACGAAACCACGCTTCCGGAGCGTGGCTAACGCCATCCGCGCCGGCATCCTTGTCGACAGGCAAGCGTTGATCAGTGCCGATGCTAGAGTTGGAAGCCCCCTCCGAAGTCCAACTGTGAGGTCTATAACGGGGGTCTGGGAAAATTAGAAATGCAAAAAGTCAGATACAGTTTGTGTTGTTTCTGCCAAAAATGAAGTTTAATAGGCCGCAGTACGTCACAGATTACTTTACATTAATGAAAAGTAATAAACTTGTCCATTTTGGGTAAACTTTCCTCATGTTTACTTAGTTTATATTTTGAATATATGTAAAAAACTAGAATTTTTTTCGTAGCATGAGGCCCATGAGCATATGTGAGGCCCTTACCGACCGGAGTGTATGGAGGGCCTTTCCGCCGGTTTTGCAGTATTGTACATCAAGGTATGACTACATGCGGTGATGTTAAATGAGGACAATTTCTCGAGGCCGAGGCCGAAGCCGAGGCCAGGCCGAATACAATTTTCAAAGTCGAAAGATAACCTATTAGGTAATCGCTGCATGTATTTTGCAGAAATCATCATTGTGATCATGTTATCATTATTTTTTATTCCAATGTTATTCTAATGTATTTGTAAATTACAATGCAAATTTATATACAGCGAAGATGTCGTGATGCTAGCTTACATCGTTTTTACGCGTGATATTATTACATGCGTTTTCATGAGGCTAAAATAAAAAGTTCGAGGACAGGCCGAAGACAAATTTTCGAAACCGAAGACAAAATTTTGGCCTTGAGGCCAGCTTAGCCTCGAGGACTTAACATCACTGACATACATGTAACATTAAAACACGCTTGCTACGGCATTATACCCCGTTTACGCGATGAAGCTGGTTCGCTGGTCGAGCTGGCTCGACAAGCGCTTGTCGAGCACTGATCAAGCACACATCAAGCACACATTAAGCTGGCTTGTTAAGTGCTTGATGCGTGCTTGCGTCGAGCCAGCTTTATCGTGTAAACGGGATATTAATTACAGTTTTATCCATCAGTGTGTGGCTCGGTGGCGTCCTACATGCGATCAGCAAATCGTCGGTTCAAATTTCGGCCACATTGCTGCCATATTGGGCGCCAGCTCACTTTCGGCTCAAGATCCAAAAATGGAGATAATTACCACACCGCAGAGATATGAAAAGGCGATGTTGATTGGATGAGGGGTTTAGTGGTTTACCTGCGTGGTGCGGATAAGTTTTTTTAATTCTGCTTTCTGCATTTTAAATAAGAGACGAGGCGTCTCGTACCCCCCTTTGTATTTCGTAGTTAATTTTTAGGCTCCCTCGGGAACGGAGTACCGAGGGTAAAAAAAATAAGAGAATTATTTTTATTTGATAGTTCGTTAACATACAACGTATATACCGGTATCCAGATTTGATGTGCTACTATGTCTGCATGTGTGCCAGCGTTAACGCCGTTATTTCTTTGTCTTCTCCGTTTCTTATTTGCCGGTGTATGTTATATCCTGGTAAAATGCATGCAGACAGAAAGATTAAGAATCAAGAGAACTGGATGGGCGTGTCTTATCGTATATTAATGCTTGTTTATCACATTGCAGGATATACCGGCGTATCACGAGCCCTGGTGGGTTGCAAGTACCGCCAAACGTTGCCGTTCTGCTCAAGGTAGGCTGTATACTTATAGCTCGTCTGCTGCTGTGCCTTTGTTGCATTGATGTAGGCCTTATTTGCCACAATTTGGAATGAAAAATGAACACGAAATGAAATGCGCATTAGTACAGTGGCGAGTCAGCTAGCTGAGGCGCTGTGCATAGAGAGGACACCGTCAGCCTTCTTGTCTTTCTGCCTGAAATAAACTACTTTCGAAGTAATCCGACTTTGGCCGAGGGTCCGTCTTGGTACCACAGGATAGCCGTCCGGCAACCCTATTCACTTGTTCAGGCAGTCTTCCAGTAAGACGTGTATCGCTTAACCACAAATCCTACTATACATGCGTTACAGACAGACAACAGACAGACGACAAACACAAGCTTGTGACAGTCGTGACCTTAGCGGTCGACCGCAAAAATGTCGGCCCAGTGCTGACATCTTATGCGGCTGTCCGCTTAAAGCTGTGCAACTCTATCGTTCGCGTCGATTTTGGTTTTTGGGCCGACCGCTAAGCTGTAAGCTTAAAGGTCGACACTTTGTCGTAGTTGTGGTCTGTCTGTCTGTCTGTCCGTCTGTCCGTCTGTCTGTCTGTTGCGGATGTATTGTGGCTAAACGGTGCCTAGGTTGCTATTGATCACTATAATAGAAAGCCGCATACGCCCTGTCAGGTTAGATGGAAATCATTAACATTAAAGGAGTATAACGCACTATGGAATGCCAATTGTGTGGCATTGTGGCTAAACGGTAAGTCGTAGGGTGTCAGCGATGGTACCATCGGATAGGGCGGTGACAACACCTTATAGGCTGTCAATAGTAACCATTGTGTCCATCTGTAGCAATTTGACTGCAATTCTTCGTGGTTAGAAGTCGGACGCTCGGCTTCGGACATAGGCGGTGCGATCGGCCTCACCCTAGCGACAGCTGGGATTCTTGTTCTATATACGTTCTTTTGTTTTCGAGTCAGGACCGCGCACAGAACAGACGGACAGATTGAGGAGACAAGACTCACGGAGCGGTAGTTAGAACGATCGCATAACAGCGGAGGGTATCGATTCGGAGCAACGTTATGGTTTCGACTGATCGATTTTCGATTAGATGAGAACGACTGATTGATTGATTGATGATGTTTTAGTCGATCGACGATTGGTCGTTCGACGTGTTCGCCGTGCAGACGGCATCAGACGGCAACGCGCTCAAATACGTCGGCTACGAACTGCTGCAAAAACACGACCTTGTCAGAAAGTACAAAGTACGTAGCTGTACATGTACAACTAAAGGTTAAACGCATTGCAGAGCTACGGAGCGTCACCTGCCATATGGGATCACACAGTGTTACCTGCCACCCGATACAGGTGAACGCGTCACGCTTTAACCCCAGACGGGTACACGATGTACGTATCCCAAAGGGATGGTTGAGTTTACCTTGGTTTTGGTTATATACCTAGATAGTTTATCTGTTGACAGACAGTCACCCATCCAAGTAGTGAGCACTTTATAACGATCCGAACGGAAGTCGAATCCAGGACCTCTTGATCGCGAGTCCGACACCGTTACGCCACCCGGCCACGATTATGCATGTTTTGGCTGGATGTTCCACCCCCAAATTTCCCATTTTTCTGAGAGGCCAAACACCCCCGTTTCACGCAATGTGCCAATGTACCCTACAAGAGTACCTGCCAAAATTGGCATCGAAATCCGTGGAACGGTTTAAGCAGGGGGGGGCATGAATGTCAAGACAGACGACAGGCAGAGAGACCACGCTACGCAGAAATTCGAAGGAATAGGCGGATTCGCTTGCACTGAAAGAGCGATTCCGCCTAAAAATTTGCTTGATCGGTTGAACAGAAATTTAAAAAGAAATATTTTTGTACGTTAAGCTTTAGAAAAAATGTCTTTAAAGAAAACGATAGTGACGCGTGTTGAAAGATAAACGCAGCCCGAATTACGATCGAAGATACGGCAACACGCGAACATTTTAATGTGTTATCGAAAACTAGCGCTTGGTTCACTAGTCCACTACACGACACCCAAAGCAAAATTAACGAGTGCAGTAACTAAACGAGAAAGAAAGTCAATGAGCTGAAAAAGTCCAATAAACGGTTCATTAATTTGCGAGTGCAGACCGCAGGATACCAGCAGTGACCGAACTGCCTCCACTGATTACTCGATTTTTGCTGCGCGATGCAAGCAGTGCAAAATGCGGAATTGCTGTCGTCAATTGTCCGTCCGTCCGTAACGTTTATGTATCGTAGCCAAACAAGTTGCGATAGTTGGAAAGTTACTACACGAGATTTATTTTTTTCTCCTTTTATGATAAAGTCCTCAATTTTTGGCGAGATGCATCACCCTCGACGTGATTAGTAACTGTTTATCATTAGCGAATAACGTATGGCGTAATTAGAAGCTGATTTCTAAGTATAGACAAAGTTATCCCCCTACATGTGCGCCCTACATCAGCAATGTGCTTTTGTTAGTTTTTTGCGACAGATGCTTGACTGGCAAATATTATTGTTGTTAGATTTTTACCGGGTTACTTCGTTCTACGGGAAGCCTAAAATTAACTATTCAAATGCATCTTGAGTGACCATTAGTGGCTGATATTCAACACAGAAACTGTCATGCTACAGAACGCCGTTGAACCATTGTACGACATTTAATCACATTATTATTATTATTATCTCCCGGAAGGACATAGCTTGTTAGTCATCTGTAGTCTTTTATAGTGGACTGTTGTTTGATTGTAAATAATAATTGTCTGTCTAATGCAATGCATAGTATTGGACAGAGTATAAAATCACCTGAGTGTCCGTGCATGTGTGCGTCCAGCGTTTGAGGCGCCATATCTCCATAGCGATGGTCACAATGGACCACCCGTATGGAAATTGCCTACCGCGAGTCGAATGCTCACGTGACCGATGACGTCACGTGACCACAAAAGATCAAGGTCGTGATTCCATTGTCTTTGAGGCGACAATTAAACTTTTTAATTTTCACTACTGTGGCTTACACACTCATTGATTTAATTTATACGGACTTTACTGTAGAGCCTAAGCTATCCAGATGCATTGGACAGACTTCGTGTTCGTTTGAACATTATTGTGTTTACGTCGAAAAAAAGATAGTATTATTTATATATTTTTGCCAGCATAGGTAGGCCTACTAAGCGTCACAAATGAACGTTAATAGGTAAGCTGGAGTGGCTGTATTGCTGTTTTACAGCAACCGAGTTAGTTTTAGTACCGTTTTGCGTGGACAAGGGGTGCGTGGCGTGTATGCAACAAGTTCGTTACAGGCGCTGATTGTAATTGACTGCGCGCTGTGCGCCGGTGTGCAGTCGCTTCGCATCTATATTACGCTAACGAAGTTGGTTAAACGAAATTTGTGTGGCCGCCGTCGTGGGCGTCGTCAGTCAATGACCAGTGTCGTCGGTGTTTTTTTTTGTTCTGTGCAGATGAATATTTCGACGGTGGAGAATTTCCTGGCTCGTCTGCAGCGCGGCTACAGTAAACACTCGAACCCGTATCATAACCTCGTGCATGCGGCCGATGTGACGCAAACCATGAACTATCTCATCTCACGCAGCGGACTGGCGGTCGGTGCTGCAGCTGCTGACACTTTCTACTTCGTATTTTGTCCTGTCTTGTATTTAGTCTCTCTGGATCTGAGGCTTGGCCAGCACACTGTACTTACTTGTACTTGTACTTGTATGTTGATAAGCGGAGACGCGGTTGCTTTAAATGCATATCTTGTTGCCAAAACTTGTCAAGTCTGTTCTTGAAAGCGTTGGTGGACGGTGCTTCGATGACATGCTGATGAAGTTGATTTCAGTCAGTGACGACTTTTTGGCTGAAGAACATTCGAACGAACACCAAGTATATTTCATGACAGAGACTGTGACCCCTCTGAGGTCATGTCCAGTTTTTTTTTCTGAATTTGAGAAACTGAGTAGCATCAATGTGTTTTCGTGACTATTTTGTATGTTTTTATGCCGATTTATGCACCAAGTCTTTTCTATCATATCTTACTCGCAGTTGTGACAAATAGTTGCTGAAAGTATTAGAATAGTATGCAAATACCTTGAAGTTAAACGTATTTAAATACGATTTAAATACTCACATACTTGCTGAATATTTAAATACCATTACCTAATTCGAAGTATTAAGTTGTTAACGCTAAGTACTTATATGAAGAAAATGCAGAAAATGCAGTATTATGATAAAACAGTAAGTGCACAAAAATGTGCGTAAAATATTACATGCACTGTCATCAAAAAGGGCTGATTATTCAGACTATTATTCAGAAGTTGCCGAAATCTTTGATAATGCTAAGCATTGGTGCGACCTATAGAATGTACATCTGTCACGCAACTGCGCAAACATGCAAACGGTGCTGCGGTAAATATTTATAAAATTTAGATACTGCTTTCCTTTAAACTTGTTTAAAATTTTTATAAATACAGCTTCAAATGCCTGCCATTTGTAAGTATTTAAATGCCGGATGCATACACTGACTGAATTCGTACGCACGTTCGTAATAGCTCTAGTAGTATCTAATCGCATCGTACTTTGGACAAGAAAACGCGGCGTAGACAAAACACATTCGAGCATGCGAGCGCCCGGCCCGACCAAACGAATGTACCAGATTACGATAACGACCTCGCGGTAAGATGTAATTGCGTTGCACATGTCCAGTGACACTCATTCAGTTCTGTTGTCCGCTGTCTTCAAAGTATGTTCTAATTTCTAACCTCACTCCAGTACATAGCTCTTGTCTTTCGCTCGTTTGCCGACCAGCGTTTTTGAATGATATGCTTTCCCGCACTGTTGTTTGTGAATCACAGGCTGAACGGTAGTTCAAGCCCTGCGTTAACGGCGACTTCTCTTTCTTATGGGGAATCCAAAAATTCGACCCCCACAGAATAAAAACCCCTGACCCGATTGAGATAAAATTTGGCACGGTTGATTACGTTGGCGAGGGGACCCGTCATGCAAAATTTTATGCAAATTCCTCCAAGGGGGGCTTCTCGGCAAATGGGTGAAATATACGCAAAAATTTTTATTTATATATACGTTTTTTTTCTTCCGCGCACCCACAGGTCAGAC